>WNFI01558092.1_pt1 | contig 15430 bp, 10 predicted proteins | sample 5400471 | NCBI WGS metagenome assembly WNFI01 (sample SAMN13153348, study PRJNA577476) | soil metagenome | isolation source: 100 cm saprolite on Douglas fir-dominated hillslope | place: USA:California | collected 2013-09-17 | reverse complement strand
TAAGAATGGTTTTCCTTGCAGGTGCTTGATTTACAATTTCCTAAATAGCCCAAAAAAGGGTACAATAGTGGAGAAAGAAAACTCACCAGCTTGTGGAAAGGGCCTTTGAATGGAACATGCATTACTGCAAAAACTTAAGCAGCGTCCATTGCTCTGTGATGGTGCAATGGGTACACTTTTATATGCGCGCGGAATCACCTACGAACAATGTTTTGATGCGCTCAACCTGTCACAGCCGGAACTGATTACGAATATCCACCGCGAATATATCAGTGCCGGTGCTGACATCATTGAGACCAACTCGTTTGGTGCGAACCGAGCAAAGCTCGAGACTTATAACCTGGGAGACCGGGTGCGTGAAATTAATTTTCGCGCGGCGCGTCTGGCACGCGAGGCACGCGAGATCTCCGGTCAATCGGTCTTTGTTGCGGGCGCAGTCGGTCCCACAGGACGTCCTCTGCAAGCGCCGGATGAACATCGACTGACTGAGCTGCGGGCCATATTCCGCGAACAGATCGAAGCCCTACAGGAGGGCGGAGCCGATCTGTTGATACTTGAAACATTCTCTAGCCTGGCTGAACTGCGCCAGGCCATCCTGGCTGCTAAAGAGGTCGGCGGGCTTCCTATCGTTGCTCAAATGAGTTTTTATGAAGATGGACATACCCTCTCCGGTCAGTCGGCAGCAAGGGTTGCTGCTGTTCTGAGCGATATGAGTGTAGACGTGATGGGCGCTAACTGCAGCGTGGGTCCTGCCGCCACACTTGATGCACTTGAAGAGATGATTGCCGAGGTAAATCAACATCATGATGGCGCGCAAATCGACATCCACTTGTTCTCTGCACAGCCGAATGCAGGATTGCCTACGCGCATTGGTAACCGTTTCTTCTATGTAGCCACGCCCGATTACTTTGCAGACTACGCTCTGCGCTTCGCCAAAGCTGGGGTTCACCTGATAGGTGGATGCTGTGGTACAACACCGCACCACGTTGCGTCCATGCGAAAAGCGCTGGATGAGCATTATGGCGTGCGTGCAACAATAACGACCGACATTCAAGAGAAGACCGCGCTGTCAAAGCCCATAGTAGCATCTAATGGCCAGGCAACCATTGCCCGGCTGCTTGAAGAAGAAGTTATCCTACCCCAACATGGCTCAAAGACTTACCTGCAAGAAAAGCTGGCAGCAGGTGAGTTTGTCGTAAGCGTCGAACTCGATCCCCCCAAGGGCTTGAATCCGGCCAAAATACTTGAAGGTGCTGCGCTGCTTCAAGAGGCGGGGGTCCATTGCATCAACATTGCCGATAGCCCAATGGCGCGTGTACGTATGAGTTGTATCGCTCTTGCGCGTTTGATCCAGGATCACCTGGGTATCGAGACGATTATTCACTTTACTACGCGCGACCGCAATCTGATGGCGCTGCAATCAGAGCTGCTGGGAGCGCACGCCCTGGGCATTCGTAATATCCTTGCTTTGACAGGAGACCCTCTGCGACTGGGCGACTATCCGAATACAACAGGGGTATGGGATTTAGACTCCGTGGGGTTAATGCAAGTAATTCGTGGCATGAACGAAGGACATGATGCGGCAGGTTCATCGATCGGCGCAAAAAGTTCATTCCACATAGGAGCAGCGCTTAACTTGAATATGACCGATGAACAGACAGATCAAGAGATTGAAAAGTATTGGCGCAAAATAGATGCAGGAGCACAATTTATTATGACCCAGCCTATTTATGAAATGGCGCCTTTATTACGCTTTTTGGATCGGGTGGGGAGTCCTCCCATACCAATGATCCTGGGTTGCATTCCCTTACACAGCTCACGTCATGCCGAATTCTTGCATAACGAGGTCCCTGGCATAACCATTCCTGATGATGTGCGCACGCGTATGCGTGTGGCTGGTGAACATGGACATGAAGAAGGGTTGAAGCTGGCGCAAGAATTACTGATAGCAGTACATAGCCTGGTGCAGGGAGTATATCTCATGCCGTCTTATGGACGCTACGATATCGTTGGGAGACTGGCTAAAATGCTGAACGAACAGCAGGATACTTCTGTAAGCACGTAGAAGCGAAAAATATTTGACTTGGTTTGGCTAGTATGCTACACTTTATGAGGTTTCATAGTTGTTTTTTATACTAGTTCTGAGTGTAATTTTTCCAGTACCAGAAAGAAGGAGGTCTGGCCTATTAACAGGGATATTCGGGGGAACGACCGTTCGCGAGAAACGCGGGTCAATGAGCGAATACGTGCGCGTGAGGTGCGCCTGATCGACGAAAACGGCGAGATGATCGGAGTAATGCCTCCACAGCGTGCGCTTGACATAGCCCGTGAACGGAATCTTGACCTGGTTGAGATATCGCCTAACGCAACCCCCCCTGTCTGCAAACTGATGGACTACGGTCGATACAAATATGAGCAGGCAAAAAGGGAGAACGAGGCGCGTAAACATCAGAAGACTATAGCTTTGAAAGAGATTCGTTTGAGTCCACGTACCGACGAACATGATGTAGATGTAAAGACACGCAAGATTCAAGAGTTTCTAGCTGAAGGGGATAGAGTCAGGGTCAGTGTCAAGTTTCGTGGACCGGAGATGCGTCACCCCGACATTGGCCGTAAGCTGCTTGACGGAATTGCAGAAGTATTGAAAGGTACGGCAGTGATTGAGCGCTCTCCTATAATGGAGGGGAAGATGATGTCGATGATCGTTTCCCGTGCGCCTGGATGGGAGCCGCAGAAAAGGCAGGCTCCTGCACCTGCTACCAAAAAACACCAATCAACGCCGGCAACCTCAAGCGACGCTGCAACAACTCCCATACCCGCCCTCGTCTCAGAAGGCGGCGAGGTGACAGGCTTTCCAAACGAGTAAAGACCGAAAGCGTCTCATCAACAGCTGGAGCCAGAACGAACGCAGCATATTCGATGCTGATTTACAGGGGTGCAGTTTTCCTGAACTACACCCCTGTATTTTTTGTGACATAAGCGCCGTTGACTTTAATAAACATGGACTACTACGATAAAATTAGTGCTGTCAAGATCACTGTGAGCGTCATGGAACCGACATTGTGGTCACCAATGGGGAGTCTTTTTCCCCAGAGCAGGAGCTAGTGCAGGATCTGCTCGCCATTGTGACCGTCTTTAGCGCACGACTGCACGGATTACGTTCACACACGAACGCCATTCGGGCGGCTGCTCTGGGAAAGGAAGGCAAGGATGATCAAGGCACACAAGATCAGATTGAATCCAACGCCTGAGCAAGCCGTGTATTTTGCCAAAGCCGCTGGAACAGCGAGATTTGTGTGGAATTGGGCGCTTGCGGAGTGGAATCGGCAGTATGAAGCCGGTGAGAAACCGACTGCGTTCAAGCTCAAGAAGCAGTTCAATGCAATCAGACGGGAGCAATTTCCCTGGACCTGGGACGTGACCAAAAACGCCTCCGATCAACCCTTTCTGGACCTGGGCAAAGCTTTCACCGCGTTCTTTGAGGGCTTAAAAAGCGGGAAACGGACAGGTCGTCCCACGTTCAAAAGCAAGAAGCGAAGCAAGGCTAGTTTCTACCTTGCCAATGATCAATTCGAGCTTGGGGATCATCGCATCTGGATACCCAAACTGGGATGGGTGAATATGGCGGAGAACCTGCGCTTCAAAGGGAAGGTGACCGGCGCGCGGATCACCAAAACCGCCGATTGGTGGTTTGTTTCCCTGACGGTTGAGATAGCAGATGAAATGCCTGAGAAGAGACCTGCTGCCATTGGCATCGATGTTGGCTTGAACAGACTGGCAACCTTGAGTACGTCGGAGAGATACGAAAACCAAGCATTCCTGCGGACCGCACTCAAAAAGCTGCGTCAAGCCAATAAACGCCTCCATCGACGGGTCAAAGGGTCGAAGAATCGCGAGAAAGCTCGCCGCCAGGTGGCCCGACTGCATTCTCGCATTACGTGCCTGCGTGATGATGTCTTGCACAAACTGACCACCAGGATTGCTGACTGTTACGGCATCGTCGGCATAGAAGACCTCAACCTCAAAGGGTTGTGCAAGAACCCGCGTTTATCCCGCTCGTTTTCTGATGCCGCTTTAGGCAAGCTCTTGACCCTGCTCACGAGCAAAGTTGAGCAGCGTGGTGGGCAGGTCATCAAGGTAGGGCGCTTCTTTCCATCAAGTAAGACCTGCCACGCGTGCGGTTGGAAATGGGAAGAGATGGAGCTGTCGGATCGCGTGTTCCCGTGCCAGAACAAGAGCTGTGCCTATTATCAGGTTGCTCAGGATCGTGACCACAACGCCGCTTTGTGCATCCTTGGTGAAGCCCTGCGCTTGATCGGGCTGATGGATCAAGCCGTCGACGGTATTGGCTCAGACGACGACGGAAACTTGGCTGTGGACGCGGGGTAAGACCAAAAAGGCAATTGCCTTCAGGCTCCTACGGATGAAGCAGCAACAACGAAAGCTGTAGTAAATCTATGCTTGCATATGTTTTACTACAGTAATCGGAGCAGAATATTATCCGCAGAAAGATAAGTGATTGAAATCAATGCAAACGCCGCTTTCGCGGCTACGCTTCGCGTCATGCATTGAAACAAGTATTGGAGGCCACTAGTGAGTAGCTACGATGATCCACGCTGGTATGAACAGCCCAAAGCAGACGAACGGTATAGATCTACACCCGACGAGCAGTTCAATTTGTCTTCAGCAGCAAATTCAAATACTTCCAATCATCAGAAGGCATCTACAGATAACCCGCCGCCTAATAAGGGACGTGGGCTTGGCCAGATATTTGGGCAGATTGTAGTCACGGTTACTTTGATGATCATTGCCTTTCTCGGGGGATGGTTTGGTCACCAGGCATTTAGTACTTCATACTTCAATCCCAGCAACCAATCTAAAAGTTACGCTAATCTCATACAGCAGGCCTGGAATATCGTGGACCAGAACTATGTTGATCGAAAAGCAATAAACTACAAGGAAATGTCATACCAGGCAATTAGTGCCATGTTGAACGTATTGCATGATACGGGTCACACCCGTTTCCTCACACCTCGGGATGTGCAAGCTCAACATCAACAATTAAGCGGTTCCCTTGTAGGCATCGGTGCTAGTGTGGGGCAGGATACAAAAACGGGACAAATAATTGTTACTTCTACTGTTCCCGGCTCACCGGCAGAGAAGGCGGGGATTAAGAGTGGTGATATCATCGTCGCTGTCAACGGTGAGAGCGTAGTGGGTAAAGATCAAAATACCATTATTGGACTCATTGATGCGGGATCGGCTGGTACAAGCGTATCGGTCACAGTGAAAAGATCTTCAACTAACCAGGTACTGACATTTAAAATGATACGTGAAGTGATCAAGATACCCTCTGTTATCTTGCACTATATTACTGAGGATCATATTGCGCATATTCAAATCACGCAATTTTCTGATGGAGCTTCAGCTCAGCTCAGAACCGCGCTTAACCAGGCTAAAAAGTTGGGCGCGAAAGAAATCATTCTTGATTTGCGAGATGACCCCGGTGGATACCTCCAGGAAGCCATTAACGTAGCCAGCGAGTTTATTGGTAAAGGGAATGTGCTTTTGGAACAGGACAGTACTGGGCAACGAACACCGGATCCGGTTGATGGGCACCCCCTCGATACAACCACTAAGATAGTAGTACTGGTCAACCATTATACAGCGAGCGCTGCCGAGATCGTCTCCGGTGCCTTACAAGACAACCACAGGGCGACCATTGTGGGAACGAAGACCTTTGGTACGGGTACTGTACTTGACGAGTTTGACCTGTCTGATGGTTCTGCCATTCTCCTTGGCACGAGCGAATGGCTGACTCCCGACGGTCAATTTATTCGCGACCAAGGCATCTCACCTAATGTCCAGGTACAGCTAAGCTCGAATGCTAATCCACTCACACCCGACGCTGAGAATCAGGATCATATGACCCTTCAACAAATCCTCGGAAGTGGAGATACACAGTTGGTAACGGCGATTACATATCTGCAATCGCATTAACCAATTCACTATACCCCTGGATTAACACGTGCTCTCCGCTGCCTGGTAATACTTACTCGTGGGATCATGGCCCAGGAAAGGGACAATAAAGCGCGTGGCAGCAACCACTTTGTCCAAATCAACACCGGTGTGGATACCCATGCCATTCAGCATATAGAGTAAGTCTTCAGTAGCCAGATTTCCAGCGGCCCCAGGGGCATAGGGACAGCCACCCAGGCCGCCTGCGGAGGAGTCAACAATACTGATGCCTAACTGCAAAGCCATCAATACATTTGCCAAAGCTGTGCCACGAGTATCGTGAAAGTGTACGGCTAGTTGACCGAGTGGTATCGCGCCATCATCGACCAGGAGACTAATTACATCCACTACCTGGTTCGGCGTAGCAACTCCAATCGTATCGCCTAACGAAAGTTCATCGATACCCATCTCCAGAAGCGCCTGTGCCACACTCAATACCTTCAGGGGATCAACCGATCCCTCATAGGGACAACCAAAGACCGTCGAGATATAGCCGCGTACCGTCACTCCTTCTTGCTGAGCCAATGCCACCACCGGACGAAAATTGGCAAGGCTTTCTTCAATGGTGGCATTGATGTTATGACGTGTAAAACTTTCGCTGGCGGCTGTAAACACGGCGACGGCACGAACTCCAGCCGCTAATGCACGCTCCATGCCTTTCAGATTAGGAACCAGTACAGGATATGTTGTGCTGGGATGACGTGTCAGGCCCGCCATAACGGCGCTTGCATCACTCAACTGGGGGATGGCGCGTGGACTGACAAACGAAGTGGCTTCAACGACTGGAAAGCCAGCTTCTGCCAGCATGTTTATGAATTGTACTTTCTGCTCGGTGGGAATGAGCGCCTTTTCGTTCTGCAGGCCGTCGCGAGGACCAACTTCGACGACGCGTACCGCACGCGGAAGATCAGCAAGTGTGAGCATCATCGATCAAGCCTCTTTAATTTCATAACGCGAATTTGATGGAGTTCCAGTTTCGTTTTGCACATCGGACTCGTCTCTGTTCCTAACAGGAGGCAAAAGCAGCGGGCCACGCTGCTCTCGCGTTTGCTGTATGGGCTCAGGCGAAATATCCTGGGTATCTATATGTTGCACTCTCACTTTGGTAATACGACGTCCACGGGTAGTCAGGACCGTGAAGATCATATTCTTGTAAGTGATCGCATCGCCTGCGATGGGAATTTTGTCGAGCTGCGCATACAAAAAACCTCCCAGAGTATCGTAATCTTCGTCTCCCAGGTCTGTATCCATCAGCTCATTAAACTCGTCAATATCGATCTTCGCGTCAAAGACATACTCGTTCTCATTGATTTTTTCGTAAAGGATTTCTTCTCGATCATACTCATCTTGAATATCGCCAACGATTTCCTCGACCAGGTCTTCAATAGTGACCAACCCTGCTACCGAGCCATATTCATCAACGACAATTACCATATGCGTACGACTCTGCCGGATCTCACGCAACAGGTCATCTAGCTTTTTCGTCTCCGGTACAAAGTAGGCCGGGCGCACAAGATCACGGATAGGTAAGGTATTGTGATCTTCACGTAACTGTCTGAGCATGTCCTTGGTATACAATATGCCAATAATATTATCGATTGTCTCTTCGAATACAGGTATACGCGAAAAACCTCCCTGCAAAGCCACGTCCACAGCCTCATCGACAGTTGCATCACTCTCCAGAGTCACCATATCTATACGCGGTATCATCACTTCGCGAACGGTGGTATCGGCAAACTCGAAGATACTGTTAATCATCTCCGTTTCTTCTTCTTCGAGCACCCCCTCTTCCTCACCCACAGTCACCAGAAGGCGTAATTCTTCTTCTGTCACGAAAGGGCCAGGGTGTTTTATCTGACCACCCAATAAACGAACCAGGCCATTGGTAATGACGCTCAATGACCAGACTACTGGGTGTAGAAGCCAGGCAGCAGCCCGTACAGGCCTTACCAGGGCACGAGCCCACCGCAGGGGATTCTGCACCGCGGCAGTTTTTGGCGTAATCTCGCAGAAGATCAACACGACTAAGGAGATGAGAATCGTCGCGATCAGTTCGCCATAGCTTGGTAATAAGCGCAGGGCCAACACAGTAGCCATGCTGGAAGCAACAATGACGGCCACACTATTGACGACCAAGATGGTAGAAAGGAAAACATTTGGATGAGCTAGCAGGCGATCAATCTCAATGGCCCTTTGGTCGCCTTCTTCCACCAGATTTTTGAGCTTTATGCGGCTGATAGAGGTAAGCGCCGTTTCTGCAGCAGACGCCATGGCACACAGAATTAAAGATACGATCAGTGTGATGAGCTGTAGCCATGCTGCAGCATCAAATTGCGGGCTTTGAACTTCGGCAGTGGCGCGGACGACCGTAAAGGCCGTCACTATACTTTCGGCTAAGCCAGCGCCGTCCATAAAACCAATCACTCCTTTTCGGAACCCTCTGTCGTAGAACTATTTATTGGTTGGGGCATCCGCAAAATGCGCGCCGGAACACCAACAACGACAGCACCGGGTGGGACATCGCGGTTCACTACTGAACCGGCTCCTGTCTGGGCATTTTCACCAACTGTTACAGGTGCAACTAACATTGTATCACTTCCAATGAAAGCACCGTCGCCTATCTCCGTGTGATTTTTCCGTACTCCATCATAATTACAGGTAATTGTGCCCGCACCAATATTCACATGCTCACCTACTGTGGCATCCCCGACATAGCTGAAGTGATGCATGTCTGTTTCTGCACCGATATAAGAGTTTTTCACCTCCCCAAAGTTACCCATGCGTACATTACGCGCGAGGTAGGAGCCTGGACGACAATGGCTAAAGGGACCGATATGCACCCCGTCTTCGAATGTCGTTTTTTCCAGTACAGAATTGCGAACGATGCAACCATCTCCAAGAACAGAATTATCGATAGTCGTTCCTGGCCCAATACGACATGCCGAACCAATACGCGTTTTCCCCGTAATCATTGTACCAGGAAGAATGATAGTATCTGTTCCGATTTCCACATCGGCATCTATGTAGGTGTTGGCAGGATCAATGATGGTTACGCCTGCGTACATATGCCGCTCCAGCACTCGCTGGCGCACCAGGTGTTCAGCGGCAGCCAGTTGCACACGGTTATTGATGCCGATGGTTTCGTCCAGCGTTCCAGCGATGGTGACTATCTTACATCCCTGTGAGCTTGCTATACTCACAAGGTCGGTCAGATAGTATTCGCCCGATGCATTCTTGGGTAGCTCTTGCAAAGCCGGCCAGAGCCAGCTACCATCAAAACAATAGACACCAGAGTTGACTTGCTTGATACGCTTTTGTTCTTCTGTCGCGCGTTTGACTTCGACAATTTCGAGCACTCGTCCATCTGCGTCACGTACAATACGACCAAAGTCAGAGTCCTGTTCTGCGATTGCAGTAAGGAAAGTCAGCGTTGCCCGGCTTGTGATGTGCTCAACCAGCACACGAGCAAGTATCTCGCTACTTATTAGCGGGGTATCGCCATAACAGACAAGTATCGTTTGAGGTACAGGATTCAGCGTATCAACCACCTTCCTGGCGGCCAATAGGGCGTCACCAGTGCCCATTTGCTCTTCTTGGAGAGCGTAGTGACATCGCTCACCAAAAATGGCTTCAACCTGCTCTGCCTCATATCCCAGTACGACAATAGGACGATGGCTGGTTGTTGAAGTGAGGATCGGGGCAAACGCAGAAGTGGAGTTGATAGCTTCGATAGCGTTAAGCACGTGCGTCAGTAATGACAACCCTGCTACCTGGTGTAGCACCTTTGGCAGCGTTGAACGCATCCTGGTGCCTTTGCCCGCTGCAAGCACTACGGGCGCATATGTCTTCATAATGACTATTACATACCTTTTTTCTGATGTCTACAGCTTTGGGGATGGATTAAAGCTGGAACTCAGCGTGCACATTGCATATATATTGTTCACCGCTAACCATCCCACTTTATATTAAAAGCTCGGGCGCCAGGATTCGAACCTGGGAATGGTAGATCCAAAGTCTACTGCCTTACCGCTTGGCCACGCCCGAATAGTGCACGAGAAGAGATTAGATTTCAATCCCGCATTCGGGCTTAAAGCAACTCTGCTTCTCTGTTTCGCACGCATTGTATAGTACACGATGAGAGGGTCTTTGTCAACATTAAAACGAGCTTATGAGCTTGACCAACCATCTTCACTTCTCTATACTTCGTATATCCTGTACATGCAGAAAATCAGAGAAAATATGCAACGACCTGGCACATACCACCATACCATACCTTTGAAAACACCTGAACAATTAGAGGCGCTCGCAAAGCAACTCAGACCAGTGTTGGGTTCTATATACGAAAAGGTTCGTACTCAATCCATCCTACTACAACAAAGCTTCGCCGATAATCAGCAGCAAGTCTCAATTACCACTCAGCTCAGTGACGATAGCATACGTAGTAAGAAGGCTCTCGAAGCATACGAAACCTGGCAGACCTCAGCCCGAAGCAGCCTTACCAACCCACAAGTTGAATTCTGTCTGCAAACCACCTACATGCAATTTGTGCGCACCTTTTTCGTACGCGCATGCGAGGATAATGGACTGACCTCACCTCACCTGATTTCTCAACATACTTTCGCGACTGGCGAGCAATCTTGTACTGGATTACACCACCGTATACATCATTCCTTTCTCCAACTCCTCAAAGAAATATATTATCGTGTCCACATCAATTACAGCAATCTTCTCTACCATCATGAACTTTACGACTGGTTCACACCTGACGAACAAACCATTGTGAGCTTGTATACCCTGCTCAGTCGCTATAACTTCTATGAGCTGAGTATAGATGTACTGGGTAGAATCTTCAATCAGGGCTATATTGAGTATAAGGATCGTAGCGCAAAAGGGCAGTTTTATACACCGCCCCGCGTAGTAGACTACATGCTCGATGCGCTTGGTATTCCCAGGTACGGAGACAATGACTATACGAAATTTCACAACTTTTTAGAAAAGACCGTCGGAGACCTCTCCTGTGGTAGTGGTTCGTTCCTGGTATCAGCGGCAGCGCGCAAAAGAGCTCTTTTGCAGCGACTGGTCAATGCCCATGAAGTTAGCCCGGAATACGCCATTCAGATACTGACCAGCACGCTATCCGGTTACGATCTCAATCCTTTTGCTTGCTTTCTGGCCGAAATGAACCTGCTTATCCAATGTTTGCCGTTTCTGATCAATGAGCAAGGTCAGTTGTGTAGAGGTGTCGAGCATTTTCATATTTACTGTGCAGATGTTCTTGAGCCAAACATCGCTATGCAACCTACAGATTATCTCGTTGGCAACCCTCCATATGTCAGCGCAGGAGAAAGTTCTGATGGTTTACTTTATCGTGATAAAATCTCGAACTTTGGTATCTACCGATTGTTACATCAACGTTGGGACCTGTTTGTGGCGTTCTTTGAACGTAACTTGCAATTTCTGCGTCCCGGAACCGGGCGGCTTGGCTTGATCGTTTCCAACGCTATAGAGACCGAGGGATATGCTCAACGTCTGCGACAGGTGCTTAGCAGCCAATATCGCCTGTTGCAGATTGACTTCTTCCCTGGATTGCGTCTCTTCCAGGACGCCTCGGTAGAAAGTACCATTGTATGTATTGAGAACTGCACGCCCGATGAGCGATACGAGGTGATACGAAGAAAACATGGACGGGCCGATTGCAAGCACTTTGAAACCTTACCTCTTTCAACTCAAATACAATCTAAGGACCGCATCTTTCGCTGGCGCTTCGACCCAGCCTTTGATATAAGCCTTACAGAGGGCTGCATCCCCCTCTGCGCAATTGCATACATCGGCACAGGTGTTGAGGCACAGAGTCATGAGAACTTCGACCAGGTAATCGATGGGAAACGGGAGAAACGCTTTACAGTCAATGACGTCTTTTTACCTCCAGGTGAAGAAACGACACGCCCTGCTGATTATCCTGACGATGGAGTGCTGGGCGACGATATCGGTAGCTTTTACATACGGTGCAAGCGTCACGTGGCTTACGAGAAATATCAGCCATACATGCGTGCTCCCAGGCATATGGCGCTCTTTCGCACAGTGGAGAAGTTGTTATTGGGAGAAACATCGGGTGGTTATTACGATCGCGCCGGACTTTTTGCCAATCATAGTGTGCAAGTAGTTGTCCCCTGGAAAGCCTTGGAGCAAGCAGGAGCTATTGAGGTGAGGGGTATACAAAGGGTCTATAGAAAATCTCAAAAGATAAGCGGTATCAGGGATAATCTCTCTTTTATCGCTGAGTTATTTGATTTACGTTACCTGCTCGCCATCATTAATAGCCGGTTCATGCGTGAATACATCAACTCGAATATGCACGAGGGTACGCGAAAAGGGCGCATTTATCCAGATGTATGGAAACGCTTGCCGGTTAAGGTGGCTTCAACCGAAAGACAACGTCAAATAGCAAAACTGGTCGATGCAGTTCAGGGAGAGTATAAGCAAGTCGTTTCGACGACGGGTGTGGAATGTCAACGGATTAACGCGACCATCGACGCACTCTTGTCCGAGATCGAGACAATGATAGTGGTTGCCTACAAAGAACCTGCAGATGCAGAGTTGAGTATTTTATTGTCCACTTGCTTGCCCTTTAACCCGGTGCTAAAATAAGCAAGAGGGCCATAATATGAGTCAAGATCTTAATAAAACTTCCCAGATGCGTGCCATCACCATCTCACGCGAATATGGCAGTGGTGGCGGCGAAATTGCTACACGCCTTGCCAGACGTCTGGGGTGGCAGTTGGTTGACCACGAAGTCGTCGTGCAGGTGGCGCATGATCTGGGCGTAAGTGAAGCAGAAGCGGAAGCACACGATGAGCGGGTTGAGGGCCTGGTCTCACGCATTTTGACCAGTATGCAACTATTCGAGCCGGCGGCCCTTGTGTCTGCGCCGATTCCTGCAGTGACAGACGCACAGACCTACCGGGAAGCACTTCACCGGGTCGTCAAGGGAGCGGTAGCTACAGGACATGTCGTGATTGTAGGCAGAGCTGCGCAGGTGATCTTAGCTGGCAGGCGCGATACGCTCCATGTACGTGTAGTAGCTCCCCTCGAGCGGCGTATCGTCTATGTTATGCGACGTGAGGGCCTGAGTCAAGACGCAGCACGTTCACGTATCCAACTCAAGGATCGCGACCGGGTTCGTTACCTGCAGGAAGTTCATCGCCAAAATCTGGCTAATCCGGACCTGTATGATCTCGTGGTGAATACGGGAGTCATCGACCTGGAGAGCGCAGTCGATTTGATTCAACTTGCGCTTGAACGTAAGGCCAGACAACTCTCAACACCGGTTAATCAGTTAGGGCCGGGAGCAGGCCTGGCGCCTTATGCAACTCAGCCTGGCGACTTTCGCAATAGCCCCGAATTTCAGGAGAATACACTGTATTTTCAGCAGCTCATAGACGAACTTAACGAACGTATTCGACAGGTGCAGCAAGGTGGAGGTGAGGATGCAATCGCCAGACACCGCAGACGCAACAAACTACTCGCACGAGAACGTATCCAGTTACTATGTGATCCTGACACACCTTTCCTGGAACTGAGTCCATTAGCCGCATGGGACATGTATGATAACGAAGCCCCGTCAGCAGGTATCGTCACAGGTATTGGACTCGTCGAGGGACAGGAATGCATCATCGTCGCTAATGATGCCACGGTTAAGGGCGGTACCTACTATCCAATGACCGTCAAGAAACATTTACGTGCACAAGAAATTGCCGAACAGAACCACTTACCCTGCATCTACCTCGTCGATTCTGGCGGAGCTTTTCTGCCGCTGCAGGCAGAGGTCTTTCCTGACCGCGACCACTTCGGGCGCATCTTTTATAACCAGGCACGCATGTCGAGCCAGCGTATTCCACAGATTGCTTCAGTGATGGGTTCCTGTACTGCTGGGGGCGCCTATGTCCCTGCCATGAGCGATGAAACGGTGATCGTACGTGGCAATGGCACCATTTTCCTTGGTGGACCTCCACTAGTAAAAGCTGCAACAGGCGAAGAGGTGAGCGCTGAAGACCTGGGCGGCGCCGACGTCCATTGCCGCATCTCCGGTGTCACTGATCACTATGCTCTGAATGATGAACATGCCCTGGCCATCTGCCGCAGCATTGTCTCAAATCTTAACCGTCGCGAATACATTCCCTGGGACATTGCTACACCCGAACCCCCACGTTACGATCCTGACGAACTCCTTTTCGGAGAGCGCACTCAAGGCAACCCATTTCATCGAATTGTGCGCTCAACGTCAGACGCCGTTGATCTTCTTACAAAATATCACCGGCTTCATGGTGGGTCGGCAGTATGAGAACGGCGGCATTACCAAAGATGGTGCGAAAATGGTGATGGCAGTTGCCAACGCACCTGTGCCACGTTTCACGGTAATCATTGGCGGCTCATTTGGTGCTGGCAACTATGGTATGTGCGGGCGGGCCTATTCACCAAGGCAGTTGTGGATGTGGCCGAATGCACATATCTCGGTGATGGGCGGCGAACAGGCAGCCAGCGTGCTGGCAACGGTACGTAAAGATGGACTGGCTGCACGTGGCAAAACAATGAGCGAGGAGGAAGAGGCAGCTTTCAAACAGCCGATTCTCGATAAGTACGAGGAAGAGGGCAACCCCTATTACAGTACTGCCCGCCTCTGGGATGATGGGATTATTGATCCTCGCGATACACGCACTGTGCTGGCGCTGGGTATTGCTGCGTCTTTAAACGCACCTATGCCAGATACTCCCTTTGGAGTATTCAGAATGTGAAGGAGCCGGTTTATGACAACATACATACATATCACAGTTGAGCGAAGCCATCAAGATAAGATTGCCACCGTCACCATGCGGCGTCCCGAGGTACACAATGCATTTAATACACAACTTGTCAATGATTTACAAGCAGCATTCACTGACCTGAGTACCGATACGCAGTTACATGCTGTGGTATTGACAGGTGATGGACCCTCATTTAGCGCCGGAGCCGACCTGAATATGATGAAGGATTCCGCAGCCTTTACGCAGGAACAGAATCTGAACGATGCGTTACGCCTGGCAGATCTCTTTGATACTATCAACTCCTTTCCCTGTCCGGTGGTGGCTCGTGTTAATGGTACCGCTATGGGAGGAGGGCTGGGCTTGCTTGCTGTCTGTGATATCGTTATTGCGGTCGAAGGCGCTCGTTTAGCTTTTAGCGAGGTGAAGCTCGGTATCGCACCAGCCGTTATCTCTCCTTACATTATACGCAAGATTGGTGAGACGCATGCACGTGTATTTTTTGTGACAGGTGAGCGCTTCAGCGCGACCCGTGCTCAGCAGATTGGCCTGGTCCATATCATAACAACCACTGAAGAACTTGATGCCACTGTCGAGAAAACTGTGCGTGAGTT
>WNFI01326067.1_pt1 | contig 15430 bp, 16 predicted proteins | sample 5400471 | NCBI WGS metagenome assembly WNFI01 (sample SAMN13153348, study PRJNA577476) | soil metagenome | isolation source: 100 cm saprolite on Douglas fir-dominated hillslope | place: USA:California | collected 2013-09-17 | reverse complement strand
GCCTTCCCGAACGATTTCGCGCGCGAGCATCTCGCCGCCGACCTGCACAAGGCTTGGGACGGGAAATCGAACGAGGAAATCGAGCCGAAGCACCTTGTGGCCGCTGTCGCCGGCCGAATGATGCTCAAGCGCGTCATGGGCAAGGCGAGCTTCGCCACGATTCAGGACATGAGCGGCCGCATCCAGCTCTACGTCGCCCGCGACGGCGTCGGCGAGGATGCGTACGAGGCCTTCAAGCACTACGACCTCGGCGACATCCTCGGGGCGAAAGGAACCTTGTTCAAGACCAAGACGGGCGAGCTGTCGGTGAAAGTCGCCGAGCTGCGGCTCCTAGTGAAGTCGCTGCGACCGTTGCCCGAGAAATTCCATGGCCTCTCCGACCAGGAGCAGAAATACCGCCAGCGCTACGTGGACCTCATCATGAGCGAGGAAACGCGCGGCGTGTTCCAGACGCGCAGCCGCATCGTGCACGTGATCCGGGAATTCATGACAGGCAAGGGTTTTCTAGAGGTCGAAACGCCGATGATGCAACCGATCCCCGGCGGCGCGAACGCGAAACCGTTCAAGACGCATCACAACGCGCTCGGCATGGAGCTTTTCCTGCGAGTCGCGCCCGAGCTCTATCTCAAGCGCCTGGTGGTGGGCGGATTCGAAAAGGTGTTCGAGATCAACCGGAACTTCAGGAACGAAGGCATCTCGACGCGGCACAACCCCGAGTTCACCATGCTCGAGTTCTACGAGGCTTACCGCGATTACCGCTACCTCATGGACTTCACCGAGGAAATGCTGCGCACGACGGCGCAGAAAGTGCTCGGCGCGCTGCAGTTGCGCTACGGCGAGCAGGCAATCGACCTCGCCGGCCCTTTCGAGAGGCTCACACTCCTCCACGCTATTCGAAAGTTCCACCCCGAGATTACCGCGGCGGATCTCGGGAGCCGCGAAGCCTTGATTGCGGTGTTGAAGAAGCGCGGCGTCGAGCCGCCCGCGAAGGCCGGCGTCGGTGCGCTGCAGCTCGCGCTTTTCGAAGCGACCACCGAAGCGCGGCTGATCCAGCCCACCTTCATCGTGGACTATCCCGGAGCAGGCCAAGGCCAAGGCGGCCGGCGACGAGGAATCGATGTATTACGACGCCGACTATATTCGCGCGCTCGAGTATGGACTGCCGCCCACCGCGGGCGAGGGCGTGGGCATAGACCGATTGGTGATGCTTTTGACGAACAGCCCCAGCATTCGCGACGTGCTGCTGTTTCCCCATCTGCGCCAGGAAACCTGAAGCTTCTGCAACGGCCGAAACACTCTGTTACATCAACCGTCTGGCGCCTCGCGCGTTAATGCGGTTATGCTTGACACCCTGCAACAGGAGGCTTCCATGGAAACGCAAGCAGCACGTCAGACCCATCCTCTCCTCATCATCGCCGCGATCGCGATCACGCTGTTCAGCCTGGTGGGAATCGGAGCCGTTCTCGGCTGGATCCCGACCTCGGTCGGGAACCCGGGCGCCGCAAGCACGCCCGTTGCCCAGGCGCCCGAGCAGCCCGCTGTGCAACCCGAACCGGCGAAGCCCGCCGAGCCGAAGCCGGCGGCCAGGCCGAAACCGGTCGCGAGATCCGCGCCGCCACGCGAGCCCGCTTATGCAGCGGTTCCGCCCCCTCCCCCCGTCGTCGTCGCTGCAATCTGCCGCGAGTGCGCCGTGGTCGAGGAAGTGCGCGAGGTCGAGAAAGCAGGCCAGGCCTCGGGCGCCGGGGCCGTGGGCGGCGCGGTGGTAGGCGGCGTCGTCGGCCACCAGGTCGGGAGCGGGCGAGGCAGGGACATCGCAACCGTCCTTGGCGCCCTGGGCGGCGGCCTTGCCGGAAACGCGATCGAGAAGAACGCGAAGAAGACCATGGAGTACCAGATCGTCATCCGTTACGAGGACGGCACCAAGGGTCTGTTCACCCAGGCCACGCCACCGAGCTGGCGCAGCGGCGACAAGGTGAAGGTCATCAACGGGGTGATCCAGGGACGCAGCTAAAGCGGACACCAGCCGACAAAAAACGCGGGCGATCGCCCGCGTTTTCTTTTGGAGGCGTTTCGCAAAAAAGCGGGGCGCGGAATAAAATCGCCGGATGACCGGACTCGCGATCGCCCTGGTGCTGGGCGCGGCGCTCATCCACGCGAGCTGGAACTATCTTCTCAAGAAAAGCGGCGGGGGGATCGGCTTCGTCTGGGCGTTCGCCGCGCTGTCCTCGCTGCTCTACGCACCGCTCGCCCTCGGCGTCGTCATCGTCCAGCATTTCGAGCTCACCGCCGAAGCGCTCGCGTTCATCTTCGCGAGCGCAGTTCTCCACACCGCCTACTACCTGCTCCTCGACCGGGGCTACCGGTACGGCGACCTCTCCGTCGTCTATCCGCTCGCCCGCGCGACGGGTCCTTTCCTCACGGTCCTGGTCGCGGTCGCCATGCTCGGCGAGCGGCCGGGCATCCTCGCTCTATGCGGTGCGGCACTCGTCGTCGGGGGGGCCTTCTTTCTCGCGGCGAGCCCCGCCAAGTTGCGCGAGGCGGGCGCCGCGCGCGGAATCGCGTTCGCGCTGCTCACCGGCTGTATGATCGCGTCGTATACAGTCGTCGACAAACAGGCCGTGAGCACCGTGCTGATTCCGCCGATACTCCAGGACTGGGGCGCCAACCTCGGCCGGGTGATCGTAATGGCTCCGCTCGCGCTCAGGCGCCGCGGAGAGGTGAAGGCCGCCTGGACCCGGCAGAGGAAGGCGGTGGTCCTGGTCGCCCTGCTCTGCCCGCTCTCGTATATCCTCGTGCTGACCGCCATGGTGTTCACCCCGGTCAGCTATGTCGCGCAGCTCGCGCCATGGAAGACTCCTTCGCCTCCGCCGTCGTGATCCTGCTGCTGGTCACCGATCCGATCGGCAACATCCCGTTGTTCGTCTCTCTGCTGCGACACGTCGAACCGGAACGCCGCGTCCGCGTGATCGTGCGCGAGTGCGCGATCGCTCTTGCCGTGCTGCTGATATGCGTGCCTTTCGGCGGCTCCCTCCTCGAGCTCTTCGGATTGTCCGAGCGCTCGCTCAACCTCGCCGGCGGCGTGATCCTGTTCCTGATCGCGCTGCGCATGATCTTTCACGGCCCCGAGGGTATTTTCGGGGAAACGGCCTCGGCCGAGCCGTTCATCGTGCCCCTTGCGATTCCTTCCATAGCCGGGCCCGCCGCAATCGCCACCGTGGTGCTGCTCGTGTCGCGCGCGCCGCATCGCCTGCCGGAGTGGCTTCTCGCAGTGACCGTGGCGGTGGCGGCGTGTTTGGTGGTTCTGGTCTTCGCCGAGCGCATCAGCAGGTGGGTGGGCGAAGGGGTGCTCGCCGCTTTCGAGCGGCTGATGGGACTGCTGCTGACTGCGATCGCGGTGGAGATGCTATTGCGCGGGATCGAGGGATTCGTCCGTCAGCTGCAATCCGGCTAGGACGGGTCCGAACGGGCAGGCTCAGCTCAAGCGGGAATCGCGTTGCGGATCGCGGGCAGCATGCGCGTGACGGCTTCGCGGCCTTCCGTGATCGCGATTTGCGCCCGGTGGTAATCGAGCAGGCCCAGATTGCCGAGGCGCGGCGTGAGCAGAACGTCGGGAGGCTCACCCGCAAGCCGGCTGCGGGCGATCCGCAGCTGCATGATGTTGATCGAGCCCATGAGCGTCTCGAGCAGGGCCGGCGGCTCCGACTCCGCTTGCCTCTCTCCGGTCCGGTTGAATCGGGGCAGGACCCTGCTGATGAATCCGCGGGGGCCGGTCCGCGTCGGCGCCCGGTCATCGTCGCCCACGTAGCGACCGACTAGGTCGGACCCGAGATCGACCGCGAGGACGATGTCCGCCCCCATCGCCCTGCACAGCGAGACCGGGATCGGATTGACGACGCTTCCGTCGACCAGGTAGCGATCGTCGTACGGAACCGGACGAAACAGGCCCGGCACGGCTATGGAAGCGCCGATCGCGACCGACACCTTGCCCTCGCGCAGCCACATCTCCTGTCCGGAATGCAGATCGGTCGCAACCGCCGCAAATGGTATGGGCAGCTCAGAGAACTCGCACTCGACGAACTGCTCGCGAAAGACCTCGTTCACGCGCTCGCCCTTGATGAGCCCGCCGCGCAGGCCGAAGTCCGCGAGCTTGAGCAAGCGCTTCCAGTCGAGCGCGAGCGCCCACGCCTCCAGCTGGTCGAGCCGGCCCGCAGAAAACGCGGCTCCGACGAACGCGCCGACCGAGCATCCCGCGATGAGATCCGGCCTGATGCCCGCCTCGGTGAGGGCGCGCAGCACGCCGATATGCGCCCAGCCGCGCGCCGAGCCCGCGCCGAGGACGAATCCGATCTTGGGTCGCCGCCGGGGCCTGAGCTCCATCACATCCGCTCGAAAATCGCCGCGATCCCCTGCCCGCCGCCGATGCACATCGTGACCAGGGCGTAGCGCTTGCCGATCGCCGGATCGAGCCCGAGATCGCGCGTCACCGCCATCGCCTGGACCGCGAACGCCTCGTTCGACTCGATCACGTCCATGTCGGCGGGCTTGAGACCCGCTTTCTCGAAGACGCGCCTTACCGCTGGGATCGGCCCGAGGCCCATCAGCTGAGGCTCCACGCCGGCGTGCGAGTAGGCCACGAGGCGCGCAAGCGGCTTCGCGCCCTGCTTCTGCGCCGCGGACTTCTCCATCAGCACCACCGCCGCCGCGGCGTCGTTGATGCCGGACGCGTTGCCCGCCGTGACGGTGCCGTCCTTCTTGAACACCGTCTTCAGTTTCTGCAGGTCCTCGATTTTCAGATCCTTGCGCACGTGCTCGTCGGTATCGAACTGCGCCGGGCCCTTCTTCGATTTGACTTCGACGGGCACGGTCTGGCTCCTGAAATACCCTGCTTCCAGCGCCTTGGCGGCACGCCGGTGGCTCTCGAGCGAGAAGGCGTCCTGATCCTCGCGGGTCATGCCGTATTTCGCGGCGATGTTCTCCGCGGTCACGCCCATGTGGCCGTGGCCGAAAGGATCGTGCAAGGCCCCGGTCATGGCGTCGATGAGTTGCGCGTCGCCCATGCGCTGGCCCCAGCGCGCCGCGGGCATGAAGTACGCCGCACGGCTCATGCTCTCGGCGCCCGCGCCGATCGCGACGTCGGTATCGCCGAGCAGGATGTGCTGAGCCGCCGAGACGATCGCCTGCAGCCCGCTGCCGCACAAACGGTTCACGGTGAGGCAGGGCGTGCCGACCGGCAACCCGCCCTCGATCGCCGCGACGCGCGAGATGTACATGTCGCGCGCCTCGCCGTGAATCACGCTGCCGAGGACGACGTGACCGACTGTCGCCGGGTCGATCTTGGCCCGCGCCACCGCTTCCCTGATTGCGATCGCTCCGAGCTTCGTCGGCGGAATGTCCTTGAGCGCGGCGCCGTAGTCGCCTATCGCGGTGCGAACGCCGCCCGTAACCACCACTTCACGTTGTGCCATGAATCCCCCCTTGCCAACCGCGCCAGCCGTGTTGCATCACGGCCGGCGTTCGCTGGCGGCAGACGCGCGCAGGCGCGTCTGCTGAATTCCCAGCTCACCCCAAAGGTCGTGCGCATCGGAGCGCAGCACCTTTACTTGCGTCCAATCGCCCGGCTTGAGTTTCGGGCCGCCCTCGATGTGCACCACGCCGTCGATTTCCGGGGCGTCGGCGGCGGAGCGTCCCACGGCTCGTCCCGACCTCACTTCGTCCACCAACACCTTGATGGTCTTTCCCAGCTTGCGCTTCAGACGCCTCGCGCTGATTTTCTCCTGCAGCCGCATGAGCTGCGCGCGGCGTTCATCGCGCACTTCGTTCGGCAGCGCGCCGGGCAGTTCGTTCGCTTTCGCACCTGGCACCGGCGAATACGCAAAACAGCCGACGCGGTCGAGCTCGGCTTCCTCGAGAAAGTCCAGCAGTTCCCGGAATTCGTCTTCCGTCTCGCCCGGGAAGCCGGCGATGAAGGTGCTGCGGATCGTGATGTCCGGGCAGATCCTGCGCCAAGCGCGGATGCGCCCGAGATTGTCCTCCCCGCTTGCGGGACGTTTCATGAGCTTCAGGATCCGCCGGCTCGCGTGCTGAAATGGAACGTCGATGTAGGGAAGGACCTTGCCTTCGGCCATGAGCGGGATCACCTCGTCCACGTGGGGATAGGGATAAACATAGTGGAGGCGCACCCACACGCCCAATTCTCCGAGGGCAGCCGCCAGATCGCCCATGCGCGCCTTGAGCGGCCGCCCGCCCCAGAAACCGATGCAGTACTTGAGGTCCACGCCGTAGGCGCTCGTGTCCTGAGAAATCACCAGCAGCTCCTTCACGCCCGCTTTCACCAAATTTTCCGCCTCCCGCATCACGTCGCCGATCGGCCGGCTCACCAGATCGCCTCGCAGGGACGGGATGATGCAGAACGTGCAGCGGTGATTGCACCCTTCGGCGATCTTCAGGTAAGCGTAGTGCCGCGGAGTCAGTTTGATTCCGTGCGGCGGTACGAGGTCGGCAAAGGGGTCATGCGGTTTCGGCAGGTGCTCGTGCACCGCCGTCATCACGTCCTCGAGCGCGTGGGGGCCGGTCACGGCGAGGACTTTCGGGTGGGTCTGCCGCACGATGTCGCCCTTGGCGCCCAGACAGCCGGTGACGATCACCCGGCCGTTTTCCTCAAGCGCCTCGCCGATCGCATCCAGCGATTCCTGCATCGCCGACTCGATGAACCCGCAGGTGTTGACGACGACGAGATCCGCGCCGTCGTACGAAGGCGAGATCGCGTACCCCTCGGCGCGCAGGCGCGTGAGGATGCCTTCGGAATCGACCAGAGCCTTGGGACAGCCGAGCGAGACGAACCCGACCTTCGGTGCCGCGGCCATGCTTTAGATTAGACCTTGCACCACGGTGTGAGAGATTTCAGGACTTTTTCTCCTCGCCGGGCGTCTTATTGTCGCTCGGCTGCGCACCGGGCGGTTGCGCGCCGAATCCCGGCGCTCCGGGAAATCCCGGGAAGGTGAATCCGGAAAACATGTTGCGCGTCTGGTTTTTCAGCTGCTCCTGCATCTGCAGGAACACATTACGGCTCTGTTCCATATACGCCGAGACCAGGTTCTGCATCGCCGGTCCCTGGAAGCTCATGAACTGCTTCCACAGCTCATCGTTGACCTTGGCGGGATCTCCATAGAGTTTCTGCGACTGTTCCTTCATGCTTTTCTGGATTTCGCCGAACAGCTGCATGTTGCGCTCGAGGTACGCCCCGAGCATCCCCTGCATCGTGTTCCCGTAGGAACGGATGAACTGCGTGAGAACGTCCGAGGAGAACATCGGCGCGCCGGCGGCCTCCTCCTCCAGGATGATCTGCAGCAGGATGGATCGCGTCAGGTCTTCTCCGGTCTTGGCGTCCACCACCTGGAATTCTTCGCCCCCCACCACGAGTTTCTTCACGTCGGCGAGCGTGATGTACACACTGGTCTTGGTATCGTAGAGCCGGCGGTTGGGGTACTTCTTGATCAGTCGAGCGGGTTCAGACATGGGGCACTTGCCTCATCGTGTCGCACGGGTGTTGCGGTGCCACATGATACTGGAGATTGCCGCTCGGTTCCATCCGGTCGGCCCTCCAGCTCGCCTACGCCATGTGCTGCCCGCCGTTGATGGCGATGTTTGCGCCGTTGACGAACGCGGCCTCCTCCGAGCAGAGGTAAATGATCAGCCCGGCGATTTCTTCGGGCTTTCCGAGCCGCCCGATCGGAATCTGCGGCAGGATTTTCGAGTCGAGAATCTCCTTCGGAATCGCAGTCACCATCTTCGTCCCGATGTAGCCCGGCGAGATGGTATTGACGGTCACGCCCTTCTTCGCCACTTCCAGCGCGAGCGATTTGGTGAAGCCGTGCATGCCGGCTTTCGCCGCAGCGTAGTTGGTCTGGCCGAACGCGCCCTTCGATCCATTTACCGAGGACACGTTGATGACGCGGCCCCAGCCGCGGTCCACCATTCCGTCGCAGACCTGCTTGGTCATGTTGAAGACTGAATCGAGATTGGTGTGCAGGACCACGTCCCAGTCGCCTTTGGTCATCTTCCTGAAGGTCATATCGCGCGTAATTCCGGCGTTGTTGACGAGGATGTCGACGTGGCCGAGGTCCCGGGTCACGCTCTCGACACACGCCTTGCACGATTCGAAGTCGGCGACGTTGCAGGCATAGGTGCGGAAATCGTAACCGCGCGGCTTCATCTCCGCGGTCCACTGGCTGACCGTCTTGTTCGAGGGGGAATAGGTCACGGCTACGCGGTATCCCGCATCCGCCATCTTCGTGCTGATCGTCTCCCCCAGTCCGCCCATGCCTCCCGTGATCAGCGCTAGCCGATTCGCCATGATTCCTCCGTCCTCGATTCCGTGCCATCCCGATAACGCTTCGGGATTATTGCACCGTTCGGATCGGAGTCAAACCATGTGCAAGCCTCCGTTGATCGAGATGTTCGCGCCCGTTATGTAGCCGGCCTCTTCGGAGGCGAGGTAGGCGACGAGGCCCGCGATCTCCTCGGGCTGCGCGAGCCGCCCCATCGGGATCTGCTCCACGATCGAACGCAGGATTTCGGGTTTCATCGCCTTGACCATGTCTGTCTCTACGTAACCCGGTGAGACGGTATTGACCGTGACGCCTTTCTTCACGACCTCTTGCGCCAACGCCTTGGAGAATCCGTGCATTCCCGCCTTGGCCGCCGAATAGTTGGTCTGACCGAACTGGCCCTTGAGCGCATTCACGGATGAAATGTTGACGATGCGGCCCCATCCGCGGTCCATCATTCCCTCGATCACCTGGCGGGTGACGTTGAAGACGCTGTTCAAATTGGTGTTGATCACCGCGTACCAGTCGGCGGGCGACATGCGTTTGAAAACGCCGTCGCGCGTAATGCCTGCATTGTTGACGAGGATGTCCACCGGGCCGATCACCGAGCTGATCTGATAGAACATGTCTGCGCAGGACTCGTAGTCGTCGACGTCGCCCTCGGCGGCGTGGACCTGCAGACCTTCGCCACGCATCCTCGCGATCCAGTCATCCTTCTTTTCGTAGCCGGGCAAGCAGCCCGCGACGACCTTGACGCCGCATTGCGCCAGGCGCCGGCACACCGCCGTGCCGATTCCACCCATGCCGCCGCTCACGAACGCGATGCGTTGCTTGAGGGGAGGCACGGCTTCCCGTACTGGTTCCGTGCCGGAGTTTGTGGCTGCGCGTTTCTCTGCTGCCGCCGTCGTCATGGTTCGATCTCTCCCTGAAAAACCGTGTCCTCTGCGATGCTCATGCGATCCGGTGCTTGACATAGCGCCCGGGCGCGGGCTCTATGGGTTTGAATTTCGCATTGCCCAGCCGCGTGCGTGCCTTGACGCGCCCACCGCCGAGACTCTCGAGCCAAGCACCCCAGTCGGGCCACCAGCTTCCCGGCTTTTCCGTTGCTTCGGCGAGCCACGCGTCCGCGTCCCCGGGCAGCTTCCCACCCCACCAGTAGCTCCGCTTATTCTTGGAGGGGGGGTTGACGATCCCAGCAATGTGGCCGCTCGCACCGAGCACGAAGCGCATATCGCCCCCAAGCAACTGGGTCGTGCGATAGCCCGTGCGCCAAGGCACGATGTGGTCTTCGCGGGTGGCGAGAACGTAAGCCGGCACCACGATCTTGCCGAGATCCACGGGCACGCCCAGCACCTGGAGCTTCCCGGGAACGCGCAGCTGGTTCTTGAGATAAGTGTTGCGCACGTACCAGCAGTACATCGGCCCGGGAAGGCTCGTGGAATCTGCGTTCCAGTAGAGCAGGTCGAATGCTCCAGGCGATTTGCCCTTCAGATAGTTGTTGATCACGTATGACCAAACGAGATCGTTCGCGCGGAGCGCCGAGAACACGAGCGCGAGATCGCGACCGGGCATGATGCCGCCCTTGCCGATCGCCGCCTCGCGCACCGCAACGCTACTCTCGTCGATGAAAAGCCCGATGTCGCCGGTGTCGGAGAAATCGAGCATCGAGGCGAGGAAAGTCGCGCTCTCTACGCGATTTTCGCCCTTCGCGGCCATAACCGCGAGCGCGGTGCCGAGCATCGTGCCACCGACGCAGAAACCGAGCGCGTTGACCTTTTCGGCAGCGCAGATCGCGCTCGCCACTTCGAGCGCTTTGAGCACGCCTTTTTCAAGGTAATCGTCCCACGTGAGATGGCCGAGCTCCTCGGTGATGTTGCGCCAGGACACCATGAACACCGGATGGCCCTGCTCCACCGCGTAGCGCACCAGGGAATTTTCCGGCTGAAGATCTAGGATATAGAACTTGTTGATGCAGGGTGGGAACATCACGAGCGGCCGCTTGAATACGGTCGACGTGAGCGGCTTGTACTGGATGAGCTGGATCAGCTCGTTCTCGAAAACCACCGCGCCCTCAGTGACCGCGAGATTCTTGCCGACCTCGAACACGGATTCGTCCGTGGTCGAAATGCGCCCCTTGTGCACGTCCTCGATGAGCTGGCGAATTCCCTGGGTGAGACTCTCCCCCTTGGTTTCGAGCGCGAGCTTGAGTGCCTCTGGATTGGTCGCGGCGAAATTCGCCGGGCTCATTGCGTCGGAAAACTGGCGCGCGATGAAGTGCAGACGCTCTTTTGCGCTCGGCTCCGCTTCGAGCGCTTCGACGCAATCGGATAGAAAGCGCGAATTGATGAGGTAGCTCTGGCGCAAGTAATCGAACCAAGGAATCCGCCGCCATTCCGCCGAGGAAAAGCGCCGGTCGCCACGATCGACCGGTGCGACGAGCGTGGCATCGCGCCCTGCCTCGCGGGTAAGCGCCGACTGCCACAACGCCGCGTGCAGCTCGAAGTAGCGCGCTTGAAGGGCTGCGAACTTTGCGGAGTCAACGCCTACCGACTTCAGCGAGCGGGCGAATTCGGAGTCGGGCGGGACACCCAGCGAGCCGAGGAAATTCCGCAAGAGCGCCTGGGCGGCAGCGGCGAATTGCTCGGCTGAAGAGGAGGTTGGGATCACCACGCAGCTTTTCGCTGAAAACCTTGAAATATCCGAGAAGGCGACGGGATATTGCGCCGCACAATGGGCGAAGTCAAGGCAGCACGACCCGATACGGCAGATACTGAACTAACCACCTGTCCAGGCTCAGAAATCAGCACTCGCACCGGGCCGCGAGTAGAGCGAGGGCGCCGGAAGCGGAAGCATTTGCGCTGTGCCGGCGAGAGCGTAAAGTAGCAGCCAGAATAAGGGGAACTAGACCCCAGGGGAGAGAGACCACATGGGCCACAAGGGGACCCTGCGCCTTGCGCAGATTCTTGCCAACCGCTCGAAGACTGCCCTCGAGGAAGCAGTGCTCCTCATCACCGAGCAGCTCGGCTTCCAGTACTTCATGTTTTGCGGGCGCTTCGGTCAACCGCACGCCGCGACAGACGAAGTCCGGTTCGATAATTTTCCAGTTCGCTGGCACCGATACTGCGCCGACCGCGGCAAGGATCTCCTGCCCGGTCCGTTGCGCCGTCTCGCCTTGCAGGAAGTCACGCCCTTGCCCTGGAAAAAGATCGCGGCGCGGCATGGCAAGCCTCTCGCCAGGGCGAGCGAATTCGGACTCGCAGCGGGGGTTTCCTGCTCCGTTCACGGACCTCGCGGACAATGGAGCCTCACCAGCTTCGCGCTGGCGCGCGGGGGTCCCGCGGCGGAGCGCCGAATCCTCGCGACACTACCGGATTGCCAGCTCGTCGCGTGCGCCATTCATTACGCGGCGGGACGCATTGCCCGACGCGGGGTCGACCGGGTTGGGCTGCTGCGCCGGCTCGACGGCGCTCGCAACAGGCTTCTCAGCGATCGCGAGAGCCAATGTTTGATCCAGTCGGCACACGGTAAGACGACTTCTGAAATCGGCCAAGCGCTGCAGATTTCCGAGCGCACTGTCGCGTTCCACCTCTCGAACGTGAGGCGCAAGCTCGGCGCCGCCAATTCCCGCCACGCCGTCACGAAGGCCTTCTCGCTCAGGCTGATCGCTGTGGGGTTGTAGCTGATAGTGTTGGCACGCCATTTTTCTCGAGCGCGGCAATGATCTTGTCGGCGTAATCGCGCCAGCCTGCCTCCACCCTCAGGTCGTGAAACAGGCCGCGTTTCGAAAGTGCAGCGACCCAGTCCTGTGTTTCCGCGCTTGCTGCTGACATCCAGGGGTCAAACCCGGCCTCCCGCACGGTGTTTGCTGCCTCGCGCATTTCCTCCGCGCGGCGCTTACCGTGCTTCGCTACCCGGCTGAAAAAGTAGGTGCCCTGCTTGTCCCAATCGATCTCCGGGAAGGTCTCAGTGAGTGAGGCGAGCAGTTGGCGCTCCACGCCGTGGCAGCGGGCCAGCGTATAGCTCTCCACAATGATCGCTTCCAGCCCTTTGATGAACACGCTGCGGCACAGCTTCATTGCCGAGGCAACGCCGATGCTTTCTGAGACGACCGTCAGGTCGAACCCGAGGGGCGCGAGCTTGTCGGCAAGCGCCCCGGCACGTACGCCCCCCAGAAGCATCGGCGCGCGAATCCCATAGGGCGGGACAGAGGTCATCACGCCCGCCTCGACATAGTGCGCGCCGGCGCCGTCGATGAGCTTCGCCGCTTTCGCCTTGGTCATGGGAGAAGCGGAATTGAGGTCCAGGAAGAATGTGCCCGAGCGCACGGACTGGGCCGCTTCGCTTGCAACTTCAAACGCGTTCGCCGCGGTGACCGCCGAAATGACAATGTCGGCGCAGGCAAGCAATGCTCCAAGCGACGAGCAAGCTTCGACCCCATCCTGCGTCGCGCGTTCCTTCATCGCGACACCTTGCGAAGGATCGCGAAAAAGAACGTCCCAAGCGCCCACCCAGGCGACTCCCTGAGCTCGCATGGCACGGGCGAGGATCTTCCCGACCTCTCCGTAGCCCACCAGGCCGATTTTCAGGTTCGAATTGACGGGTTTTACCCGCATGGAGCTGGCTCCGATCGACACTGAAATTTAGCACAGACGCCGCAGCGACCGCCACACGTCACCGCAGCGCGTCCGCCCAATAGAGCCGCGCGGGGTTGTCCACCAGGATCCGTTTTCTGAGCTTTTCGTCCGGGACGACTTTCGCGAAGAAGTCGACGAGCTCTCCGTCGTTCGGCATTGTCTTCACGTTGGGATGGGGAAAGTCGGTTCCCCATAGCACGCGCTCCGGGGCCGACTCGACCAGCGCCGCCGCGAAGGGGATTGCGTCGTGAAACGGCTTTCCGGAAGCGGAGGCGCGCTCCGGTCCGCTTACTTTCACCCAGGCAAGCTCGTTTTTCATCAGATCGAGCAACATGCGAAAAGGCTTCTGATCGATCCCGTGCTGCGCCTGAACGCGCCCCATGTGGTCGATGACGAACGGCACGCGCGAACGACGGAACATTCTTGCATGGGCCTCGATGTCCTCGGCGTCGAAATGCAGCACCACATGCCAGGCAAGCGGCTCGATCATCGCAAGCGTGCGCTCGAACACGCGCGGATCCGGCCCGCCGCCCAGGTGCCGCACGAAATTGAAGCGCACGCCGCGTACCCCGCCCGCGTGCAGCGCCTCGAGCGCGCGCTCTGTCGCCTCCTCCCCGACCATCGCCACTCCGCGCCAGGCACCGCCCGCTTCGAACTTCCGGGACCAAGCGATCGCGTCGAGCATCGCGCGGTTGTCCGCGCCGTGGCAGCTGGCCTGGACCAGCACCGCGCGTGCAAGACCCAAATGCTCGTGCAACGCGCGCAACTTCTCCCTCGGAGAATCCGGCGGCGTGTAGCGGCGCCCAGGTGCGTACGGAAACTTCGCGGCCGGGCCGAAGATGTGACAGTGCGCGTCGCAAGCGCCTGGAGGTGGAGTGTACGCCGGCTTGATCGGATTCGGATCCGGGCCGCTGATCGGCTTCGTCATCGGCCGTCCTACTGTTTCTCGATTTTCGCTCGCTCGATTACGGCCCTCCATTTTGCAATTTCGGAGATCAGCAGATCGCGCAAGGCCTCCGGCGTCCCGCCACGCGCCTCCACACCAAGGTCTTGCAGGCGCTTGCGAATTTCGGGTGAACCCGTGGCGGCGTTGACTTCGCGATTGAGGCGCTCGATCAGCGCCTTCGGCGTTCTGGCAGGCGCCGCAACGCCGTTCCAAGAGGCCGCCTGGTAGTCGCGAACACCGCTCTCGGCGACCGTAGGCACTTCCGGCAGCCCAGGAAAGCGTTTCTCGGAGGTCACGGCCAGCGGCTTCAGTCCCCCGCCCTTGATCTGCGCCATCACCGGCGCAAGAATCTCGAACGCGGCCTGGACATCACCGCCCTTCAGCGCGGTGATCACTGCCGGCGTCGTCTTGAACGGAACCACCTGTGCGTCGATTCCCGACAGCGATTTGAAAAGTTCGGCCGCGAGGTTCTGGGTACTTCCGATATTGATGGTGCCGATATTGAGTTTGTTTGGATTCGATCCGGCATACGCGATCAGCTCGCGCAGCGAGCTGATCTTGGAAGCCGAGTCCACAACCAGGACCAAGTCGAAAAACCCCACTGTCGAGACCGGCGCAAAATCTTTGACGGTATCGTAGGGCAGAGACTTGAACAGAGACGCGCTCACCGCGTTGCCGTTGGTGATGAAGAGAAGGGTGTAACCATCCGGCTCGGCTTTGGCAACAGCTTCTGACGCGACAATTCCCCCAGCGCTCGGGCGGTTCTCGACGATCACTTGCTGTCCGATCGACTCGCCCATTTTCTGCGAAAGCACGCGGGCAGTAATGTCAGCCACCCCACCCGCTGCAAAAGGCACGACGATCTTCACGGGGTGCGCCGGATAGCCTTGCGCTGAAGCGCTGGACGCGACCACAACCCCGGCAGCGCATATGCATTGCAAGACAAGAGGGAGTCGTTTCGCGGGTAAGAGAGAGGGACCGTTGAATTGGTCGGGGCGGAGAGATTCGGACTTGCGCATTGGACACCAGAGGAATTCTGGCCGTCGGCCGGGTTCGTAATTCCGTAAAGTACCATTGACCTTGCGAACCTTGGTTCCGTTTGCAGAATATTCATGCATGCTGCGAGCCACTTTCTCGGGAAGCTCCGGTGACGTTCAGGGTCAGACTGTGCCGCATTTTAGATCGATGGCGGGCTTTTCCAGGTCGAATCAGTCCCAGAAAATGATATAAAATGTCGTAAAAACAATGCAGTAGATCTAATTGATCCCAAGGCGGTATGCGATTTGCTCCTACCCCAGCGCCATATTGGCGTATTCGATAAGGAGTATCCATTGAGAGCGATCCAGAAGGGCTTTACCTTGATCGAGTTGATGATCGTAGTTGCGATCATCGGCATTTTGGCCGCAGTAGCACTCCCGGCGTACCAGGACTACAGCAACCGGGCGAAGATATCCGAAGTGATCTTGGCCGCGAGCGCATGCCGCACCTCGATTACCGAGGTGTTCCAAAGTGCCACGAGCGCG
>WNFI01292650.1_pt1 | contig 15430 bp, 11 predicted proteins | sample 5400471 | NCBI WGS metagenome assembly WNFI01 (sample SAMN13153348, study PRJNA577476) | soil metagenome | isolation source: 100 cm saprolite on Douglas fir-dominated hillslope | place: USA:California | collected 2013-09-17 | reverse complement strand
GAGGCACTGATCAGCGCGGACGGTAAGACGGTGCGGAAGATCACGCCGCCGGTCACCGGGCATCTGCCCGTGGCGAAGTCGACGCTCGCCTACATCAGGCACGCACTCGCCGGCGTAGTGACAAGCGGAACCGCGGCCGGCACCTTCGGGGGCTTCCCGCTCAGCCGCGTCTGCGTGGCTGCCAAGACCGGTACTGCTGAGGTCGTAGGTAACAACCAGGCGACGTCGGTATTCGCCTCCTTCGCGCCGTGCGATGACCCTAAGTACGTGGTGGTCGTGGTGATCCCCAATGCCGGTTTCGGCGCGGATGTCGCAGGTCCAGCCGCCCGCCAGATCTGGGACAGCATCTATGGCCTGGAAGGGCACACCGCAGCGCTGCCCGGCGGTGTGTTGCCTGGCCTGCCGCATCTGAACCAGGCAGGCCCGATGGTGCCGCCCCCTGGGTTCGGCCCCACGACGCACCGGGCAGCCGCCAAGGGGGCGCAGGCTAGGCACCGGAAGGGGCATCGGTGAGCTGGGTAAGCAGCCAGTCGCGCAGCCGCAGCAACCCGGCCTCGCTTGCCTTCAGGCAGCTCGCCGCGCGGGCCGCTCGCCGGGGCTCGGCACTGAGGCAGGCCGACTGGCTGTTGCTGGCCGTCGTGCTGGCGCTGACCCTGTTGGGTACGCTCCTGATCTGGTCGGCCACCCAGCCGTTGCTGATCCAGCAGGGCTCCAACCCGGATGCGTTCTTGCTGAAGCAACTGCTCAATGTCGCGCTCGGGCTCGTGCTGATGCTGGTCGTCAGCTCGCTGGACACCCGGCAGATCAGGCTCTACGCGCCGATCCTGTACGGCCTGTCCTGCCTCGGCCTGCTGGCGGTGCTCACCCCGCTTGGCAGCATCGTCAACGGCGCCAGGGCGTGGATCTCGATCGGCGCCGGCTTTCAGATCGAGCCATCGGAGTTCGCCAAGCTGTCCGTGATCGTGATCAGCGCGATGCTCCTGTCAGGACTTCGTTCTGGTGAGACGAGGCCGGGGACGCGGGCCATCGCGCTCACGCTGGGGCTCGCCGCGCTGCCGATCCTGCTCGTGGCCGCCGAGCCCGACCTTGGCGTGACGATCGTGCTCGTGGTGCTTGCCGGGGGGCTGATCGCGCTGTCCGGTGTGCGGCTCCGGTGGCTGATCGGCATGGTTGCCGCTACGGTGCTCGCGATCACGGCCATCGCGAAGTTGCACCTGCTCAAGGCCTACCAGGTGGGCAGGCTGACGGCGTTCATCCACCCGTCGGCCGACCCGCTCGGCACGGGCTACAGCGCTGCTCAGTCGAAGATGGCCATCGGGTCAGGCGGCCTGCACGGCACCGGCCTGTTCCACAGCCCGATCATCGCGGGCAGCTTCGTGCCCGAGCAGCACACCGACTTCATCTTCGCCGTGGTCGGCAATGAGCTTGGCTTCGTCGGCTCGCTGCTCGTGATCGGACTGCTCGGGCTGCTCCTGACCTGCGCGCTGCGGATCGCGGCGCGCGCCGATGATCAGTTCGGGATGCTGGTCGCCGCGGGTATCGCGATCTGGTTCGCTGCACAGGCGTTCGTCAATATCGGGATGACCATGGGCATCACGCCAGTGACCGGCCTGCCGCTGCCGTTCGTGTCGTACGGCGGCTCGGCGATGTTCGCCGACATGATCGCGCTGGGGCTGCTCCAGTCCGTCGGCCGGCCGCGCAACGTCTTCGCGAACTGACTGCCGCGCTACTCAGCAATCCGCTCGTCCCACTCGCCCCCTGTTTCACTTCGGCCCCTCAAGCCCCATGCGGAGTCGGCTGGCGGCCGGCCTCTCGTGTATCGGTGGTACACCGATACCCCGATACCGGTATGGGTGTGCCACCCATACCGGCGGCCGGCGGGAACCGGCGGGTACCGGCGGGTACCGGCGGCAGTCGTGTACCGGCGGGTACCGGCGGCCATCGAAGCAGACCCCTGGCCGGGTGCCTCATCCCGTGCCCGGCGCTGCAGGGACGATGTGGCCGCAGTGATTGGTGGTGCAGGCTAGTTGATGCCTTGGTTTGGTGGGCTCTGCTTTTCGCGGGGTGCGGCAGCCCCATTGGGCGGCACCGTGACCGGATCGGGCACCTGAGCCTCGCGAGCAGGTACGGCGGCGTCTCGCTGCGTCGCCGCGCCATTCGGGCCGGACGCGCCAGGCGAGCCAGAGCTGGCGGCCCCAGCAGAGCCCGCTCCAGCTGAGCCCGCTCCAGCTGAGCCCGCCCCAGCAGAGCCCGCCCCAGCCGAGGCCGCATCGGCGGCCGAGGCCGCCTCAGGCTCGGCCACGTCGCGGCGCCATGGCTGGGCGCGCACCAGCCAGAAGGTCAGGCCGCCGACGGCCACCACGGCCAGCGTGATGCCCAGCGCGGTCGTGGGGACACCCACGTATTTCAGGCCGGACGCGAAGATCACGTACGTGATGACCGGCCGGATGTAGCGGTCAGGAGCGCGGGCGGACAAGAAGGAGCCGACCAGGACCGCGGGGACGCTGCCGATCGCCACCGAGGCGGTGACGCCGAACTCGACATGGCCGAAGAACAGGGCCCCGACCGCGGCTGCCGCCGTGAGCGGAACGGCCTGGCTCAGGTCGGTCCCGACCAGTTGGTTCGCGCCGATGAGCGGATAGACGAAGAGCAGCAGCACGATCATCAGCGAGCCTGAGCCGACCGACGTCACGCCGACGATCAGGCCGCCCACGGCGCCGATGGCGATCGTGGGGATGGGTCGCACGGCGACCTCAGTGATCGTGCCGAGACGCTGGTGGCCGGAGCGCCGGTCAAGCACGTAGCGGAACACCATCGCGGCGGCGCCCACGAGAAGGGCGGAGCCGAGCGCGATCTCGACATGCGCCTGGTCGGCTCCGCTGCTGCTGCCGAGCAGGTGCAGCAGGTAGGAGCCGAGGAACGCCATCGGCACGGACCCGAGCACCATCAGGCCGACCAGGCGCATGTTGACCGTGCCCCTGCGCAGGTGTACAGCAGCCCCGAACGGCCGCATCAGGACGGCAGCGACCAAGTCGCTCGAAATCGCCGATGATGGGGTGACGCCGAAGAGCAGGATCAGCATCGGGGTCATGAGCGCGCCGCCGCCCGCGCCGGTCAGACCGACGAGCAGGCCGACGACGGCGCTGCCGATAATCATGAAGGGGTTCAGATGCATCGACATCCGTTCCTCGTGCGCGGGTCCGCTGCCTACCGTTACTGCCGGCCGGGGGATTGCCTACCGTTACGACCTAGAAGGTAGCGTATATTAGCAGCCCTTGACCGCTTGCTCGATCTTCCGTGCCCATCGCCAGCGGCTGCGGGCGCTGGCGGTCGGTAAGCTGTAGCGATGCCTGTTCAGTCGGTCTACCCCCGGCTTGAGTCGCTGCTCCCGCTGGTACGCAAGCCCATCCAGTACGTCGGCGGGGAGCTCAACAGCGTTGTCAGGGACTGGGACGCTGCCGACGTGCGCTGGGCGCTGATGTACCCGGACGCATACGAGGTAGGCCTGCCTAACCAGGGGATCCAGATCCTTTACGAAATCCTTAACGAACGCGAGGGTGTGCTCGCCGAGCGCAGCTACTGCGTGTGGCCGGATCTGGAGGCCTTGATGCGCGAGCATCAGGTGCCGCAGTTCACCGTCGACGCGCACCGCCCCGTCCGGGCCTTCGACGTGCTCGGGGTCAGCTTCGCGACCGAACTCGGCTACACGAACCTGCTGACGGCGCTGGACCTGGCCCAGATCCCGCTCTCCGCGGCCGACCGGGGAGACAGCGACCCGGTGGTGCTGGCTGGCGGCCATGCCGCCTTCAACCCGGAGCCGGTCGCCGAGTTCATCGACGGCGCGGTCCTCGGCGACGGCGAGCAGGCGGTGCTAACCATCACCGACCTGATCAGGGACTGGAAGCGGGCGGGACGACCTGGCGGCCGGGATGGCCTGCTCCTGCGGCTGGCCGCGCAGGGCGGCGTCTACGTGCCGCGCTTCTACGACGTCAGCTACCAGCCAGACGGGACCATCGGCCGCGTGGCGCCGAACCGGCCGGGCGTGCCGCGCCATGATCACCAGGCCGGTTCGGGAGCGGTCGATCACCACGATCGGTGAGATGACCGAGGCGGGACTGGCCGCCAGCGGCTTTACCGAGGTCGGGCTGCTCTCGCTGTCCAGCGCCGACCACAGCGAGATCAACCAGATCGCCACCGACCTCGCTGACCGATACGAGGGCACAAACACCGGGCTCTCGCTGCCCTCGACCAGGGTGGACGCGTTCAACGTGACGCTGGCCAGCGAGCTCAGCAGGAACGGCCGCCGGTCCGGGCTGACGTTCGCCCCTGAAGGCGGCACCGACCGGATCCGCAAGGTGATCAACAAGATGGTCACCGAGGATGACCTGATCTCCACCGTGACGACTGCCTACGCGTCCGGCTGGCGGCAGGTCAAGCTGTACTTCATGTGCGGGCTCCCGACCGAGACCGACGAGGACGTGCTCGCGATCGCCAGGGTCGCGCACCGCGTGATCGAGGCCGGGCGGAAAGCAACCGGCCGGCGGGACATCAGGTGCACGGTGTCGATCGGCGGCTTCGTGCCCAAGCCGCATACCCCCTTCCAGTGGGCCGCACAATGCGACCACGAGACAGTCGACGCGCGACTGATGGCGCTCGGCGCCGCGATGCGGGCCGACCGCGGTTACGGCTCGTCGATCGGGTTCCGCTACCACGACGGCAAGCCGTCCGTCGTCGAGGGACTGCTGTCCCGCGGTGACCGCAGGGTCGCCAAGGTGATCAGGGCCGTGTGGGAGGACGGAGGCAGGTTCGACGGCTGGAGCGAGTATTTCTCGTTCGAGCGCTGGGAGACCTGCGCGCAGCGAGCACTGGCGGAGGATGGCGTCGACCTGGCCTGGTACTCAACACGCGAGCGCTCCTACACCGAGATCCTGCCGTGGGATCACCTGGACGCCGGCCTGGAAAGGGACTGGCTCTGGCAGGATTGGCAGGCGGCCATCGACCCGGACGGCGCCGCCGAGGTCGATGACTGCAGGTGGACTCCGTGCTTCGAGTGCGGGGTCTGCCCGGCGATGGACACCCAGATCGAGACCGGGCCGACCGGCGCGCGCCTTCTGCCGCTGACCGTTCTCGACCGCGCCCCGTCCGCGTCGGCGCCGGCTGGCCAGGGGAGTGACGCTTAGATGGCCAGGGCCCAGCCATCCGGGCCGCCACCTGCGCCGACCGTCCAGCGCCTGACCATCAGGTACGCTAAAAGAGGCAGGATGCGCTTCGCGAGCCACAGGGATGTAGCGCGCGCGATCGAGCGGGGAGTACGCAAGGCCGGCGTGCCGGTCGCTTACTCCGCCGGGTTTTCACCGCATCCGAGGATTTCGTATTCGGGCGGGGCTCCGACGGGATCAGCGAGTGAGGCAGAGTATCTCGAACTCGCTGTGACCCGCCGTTGCGAGCCGGACGACGTCGGTCGCCGGCTCAACGCCGCGCTGCCGGACGGGATTGACGTGATCGAGGTTGTCGAAGCGGGCGCAAAGTCCGCGGGAGTGCAGCTTGAGGCCTCCGAGTGGGAGGTCATCTGGCCGGGCGTTCCGGCCGATGCTGCCGCTTGCGCCGTGCAGGCGTTCCTCGCCGCACCCAGCGTTCAGGTGGAGCGCCTGACGAACAAGGGAACGCGGACGCTGGACGCGCGCGCCGCTGTGATCAGCCTGAGCGTGCAGACCAGCCGCGCCGAGCTGACCAGCCCGACCCGCCTGGCCAGCACGCGGCAGCCCGGAATCGACCCAGCTGCCGGATGTGCGATACTTCGAATGATTGTTCGGCAGATGACACCTGCCGTCCGGCCAGATGACATCCTGGCCGCGCTCAGCCAGTTGTCGGCTCCGGAGCCTACGTCGCCCCCGCTGGTGACCAGGTTGCGGCAGGGGCCGATGAGTGCGCTCACCGCGGGTCAGACGGGAGCTCAGACAGGGATGACCGACGCCAGCGCCGCTACCGGCCCTGTCATCCATGAGCCAACAGAACGCATGCCGGAACTGAGGCAGCACAACCAAGACCCGGTTCCCCGGCACGAAGTACACCTGCCACGCACAACAGACAAGGCAATGCAGCCGGAGGCGGAGAGCGCCCAGGAGGCGCCAGCCAGCCGGCTGCGTGCGAACGAACAGCCCCCGCGCGGCACGCTCGGTCAGCTTGCTGCCCAGCGCGCCCGGGAGCCCTACGGAAGAGATCGCCCGGATGCTCGAAACCGAGCCACAGAATGGACAGTCAGAATCCAGTGAATCATCAGCAAATGCCGGTCAGGCTCAGGCTACCGGCCAGGAAGCCGGTCAGGCTCAGGCCACCGGCCAGGAAGCCGGTCAGGCTGAGGCCACCGGCCAAGAAGGCAGCCACAGGCGCGGCTTGCTGCGCCGCGGTCGCCGGGGGGTAAGCAAGCCAGCCGAACCACCCGCCTTCAAGTCAGCCGATCCGGATAGCGAGGCAGGCTCTGGCCAGGCCGGTCGGCAGCGTTCCGGCCAGGGCACCGGCTCAGGCGCGCGCCCGGCCGCGCAGGCCCGGGCTGGACATGCCGCGGGCGCCATTCCGGCCGTGCCAGGCGCCTCGCCCGCCGCGCCTGACTCAGAGTCGTCAGGCGGCGGCAGGTCAGGCGCAGGCGTGCAGCAGCCAGTGCCAGCCACGGCGTTCCAGCCGCCCGTCCTGGTCTTCCAGCCTCCCGAGCTGGCTGACGGCCCGGCCGAGGCTGAGCGCGCCCGCACCGATGCAGGCCAGAGTGAGGGCGACGGCGGTGCCGGCGGCTCGCGCAGGCGCCGGCGAGGCGGCCGCGGCCGGGGCAAAGGCGCATCAGGCGAGGGCGGCGCGGACCAGCAAGGCGGCAGTTCAGCGCAGGGCGCCGCCCGGGCAGGCGCGGCTCAAGGCGGCGCGGCCGATCGCGGCGCCGGGCAGGCTCCGGACGGCGACACCGGTCAGGCAACCGCGGACAGGCCCGGCGAAGGGATCGAGGACACTGCCGACGCCGCCACGCAACAGGCCGCCAGGGCCCGCGGAGCCAGCGACGGCGGGCGCGAGCAGTCCGGCGACGAAAGCGCGGAAGGCGAAGGAGGCGGCTCATCGAGCAGGCGCCGCCGGCGGCGCAGGCAGCGCAACGGCACGCTGGTGCCCGGCGGCGAGGTGCCGGCACCCGACGAGCCGGCCGACACGGTAGTGCACATTCGTGAGCCCCGGACCGCAACCGAGCCCGACGACGTCCGGGCGGTCAAGGGTTCCACCCGGCTCGAGGCCAAGCGGCAGCGCCGGCGCGAGGGACGCGACACCGGACGGCGCCGGCCTCCGATCATCAGCGAATCGGAGTTCCTGGCCCGCCGAGAAGCCGTCGAGCGGGTCATGGTGGTGCGCCAGCAGGGCGACAGGACCCAGATCGCCGTGCTCGAGGACGGGGTCCTGGTCGAGCACTACGTGGACAAGGCGAGTCACCAGTCCTTTGTGGGCAACGTCTACCTCGGCAAGGTGCAGAACGTGCTGCCCTCGATGGAGGCGGCCTTCGTCGACATCGGCAAGGGTCGCAACGCGGTCCTGTATGCCGGCGAAGTCAACTTCGACGCGAGCGGCCTCGAGGGTGTCGCGAAGCGGATCGAATCGGCGCTCAAGTCCGGCCAGTCGGTTATGGTCCAGGTCACCAAGGACCCGATCGGCCACAAGGGCGCGCGCCTGACCAGCCAGATCAGCCTGCCGGGGCGGTATTTGGTGTATGTCCCAGGCGCCTCGATGACCGGGATCAGCCGCAAGCTGCCTGACACCGAGCGCAACAGGCTCAAGCAGATACTGAAGAAGGTCGCGCCGGAAGAAGGCGGGATCATCGTCAGGACCGCCGCGGAGGGCGCGTCCGAGGAGGAACTGCAGCACGACGTCACGAGGCTGGTGGCGCAGTGGCAGGCGATCGAGCGCAAGGCCAAGACCGCGAGCGCGCCGGACATGCTGTACGGCGAGCCCGACCTGACAATCCGGGTTGTCAGGGACATATTTAACGAGGACTTCACCAAACTCGTCATCGCAAGCGACAGCGAATGGGACCTGGTCGACGAGTACGTGCGGTACGTCGCGCCGAACCTGGCCGACCGCCTCGAGCGCTGGAGCGACGACAAGGACTTGTTCACCGCCTACCGGATCGATGAGCAGATCGCCAAGGCGCTGGACAGGAAGGTCTGGCTGCCCAGCGGCGGCTCGCTGGTGATCGACACCACCGAGGCGATGACGGTCATCGACGTGAACACGGGCAAGTTCACCGGCCAGGGCGGCAACCTGGAGCAGACCGTGACCAGGAACAACCTGGAGGCTGCCGAGGAGATCGTCCGGCAGCTCAGGCTCAGGGACATCGGCGGCATCATCGTCATCGACTTCATCGACATGGTGCTCGAGAGCAACCGTGATCTCGTGCTACGGCGGATGATCGAGTGCCTGTCGCGCGACCGGACCAAGCACCAGGTCGCCGAAGTAACCTCGCTCGGCCTAGTCCAGATGACCAGGAAGCGGGTCGGTTCCGGATTGCTTGCCGCGTTCTCCGTCCCGTGTGAGCACTGCAACGGCCGGGGCATCATCGTCTCCACGGACCTCACCGAGATGCCCCATTCGCACGGACGCAACGGGCAGCAGGCCGGGACGCCGAAGCCGGGCCCGGCCAGGTCCAGGTCCACCAGGAGCAAGGCGATCGCGCAGGTGGCGGCGAAGACGATCGAGTCAGAGGCAGCCGGGCCTGACGGAGAATCCGAGGCACCGGCCGGCCCAGCCGAGCCGGGCGCGCTGGGCGGCGCGCAGGCTGCCGGGGCGGGGTCCGCTGAGCTCGAGCCCGTTGCGAGCGATGCCGATCTAGGCGCCGCCGCCGGCGAGGCCGCCCTGGTTAGCACAGCCGACGGCGATGGCGCATCGCCGGACCGCCATGGCGCAGCGGCTGGGAGCGACGGCGCGACCGCAGGTGACTCTGCCGGTGGTGGCTCAGCCGCGAGCGACGCAGCCCTGGCGCAGTCCCAGCAGGCCGCTGCCGGGGCGGACGGCGCCGCCGGGCCGGTCGCGGCCGCGACGGCGAGCGTGTCGGAACCTGGGCAGAAGGACCAAGCCGCAGCGACGGAGGATGCGCCGCCCCGCCGGCCGAGGCGATCGGCGCACCGTGAGGCAGGCCCGCCCGACTCCGTGCTAGCGGCCAGGACTGCGGTGCCCGCTGCCGATGTGCTGCCCGCCGCCGATGCGCTGCCCGCCGCCGATGCGCTGCCCGCCGCTGACGGGTCAGCGCAGGCGGACGGGATCTTGCCGGCCACTGACCAGCCTGCGGGCGAGAACTCGCCCGTGGCTGAGGGGCCTGCTGACGGCGCTTTGCACGAGTCCGGCGGGTCAGCCGACACCACGTCCTCCTCTGCGGCGGGCGAAGGCCTGGTCGCAGCGGCCGAGGCCGACGTGAACCAGGAGGCCGGCCAGTCGCCCAGTGCGTCTCCGACCGAGTGAGGGCGCGTGGTCTGGTATCCTTTCTCGTCGGCGTGTCTTGCCGCCCAGGGCGGTGATCGTGGACGCTTGCCGGTCACCTCGGCCGGCAAGAGACCGGGATCGGAAGTTCGGCGGGCGAGTGGCGCGTAATGTCGGCAGGCCCGGTCGCCTCGACGCTCGGACGAGGCCGCGGTTCACGCGGCGGGCTGACACCAGGGAGAGAGAGTTCTTTCGTGTACGCGATCGTTCGCTGCGGCGGCAGGCAGAGCAGGGCGTCGGTTGACGACGTCCTGACCGTCGACAAGCTCGCCGGTGAGGTCGGGTCCACTGTGACGCTCCCGGCCGTGCTTATCGTGGATGACGGAAGGGTGATCAGCGACAGCGCCGAACTGGGCAGCTACGAGGTCACCGCCGAGATCGTCGGGCCAGCCACCGGCCCGAAGATCAACATGATCCACTACAAGAACAAGACCGGGTACCGGCGTCGCCAGGGCCACCGGCAGAAGTACACGCAGGTGAAGATCACCGGCATCGGAACGGGCAAGGCCAGCGCCACCCAGAAGAAGAAGGTCTGAGATGGCACACAAGAAGGGCGCTTCGTCCAGCAGGAACGGGCGTGACTCCAGCGCCCAGCGGCTTGGCGTGAAGCGGTTCGGCGGCCAGGTGGTCAATGCTGGTGAGATCCTGGTTCGCCAGCGCGGCACGCATTTCCACCCCGGCGTCGGCGTCGGCCGCGGCAGTGACGACACCCTGTTCGCGCTCGTGTCCGGCCGGGTTCAGTTCGGCTCACGACGGGGCAGGCGGGCGGTCAGCGTGATCGCGTTCGCGGCCGAGATCGCGCCGGCCGACACGGTGTCAGCCGAGGCCAGCTAACCAGGCTCCGGCGCGTCTGCCGGCACCCGACGCGGCCCGGCGCGACGCGAGATCGATGAACAGCGATGGGCCATCACCCGTAACAGGACCGGTGGTGGCCCATCGCTGTTCCTGCGTCGCTCCGGCGGACTCGCTCGACGAGTGCTTACGATCTCGAAGGGGGCTGACGTGGCGGAATTCGCTGACCAGGCAGTGGTCAAGATCCAGGCGGGCAGCGGCGGCAACGGCTGCGCCTCGATTCACCGGGAGAAGTTCAAGCCGCTCGGCGGCCCGGACGGCGGCAACGGGGGCCGGGGCGGCGACGTCATCTTCAGGGTCGACCCCAGCACCGCGACGCTGCTCGACTTCCACCGCAGGCCGCTGCGCCGGGCGGGCAACGGCAAGGCCGGCGCCGGTTCGCACCGCAATGGCGCTGAGGGCGCCGACCTGATGGTCAATGTGCCGGACGGAACTGTGGTGAAGACCGCCGACGGCGAGGTGCTCGCCGACCTGATCGGCGCCGGGACGGAGTTCGCCGCCGCGCAAGGCGGGCATGGCGGCCTAGGAAACGCCGCGCTCGCTTCGACTAAGCGCAAGGCTCCGGGCTTCGCGCTCCGCGGCGAGCCCGGCGAGCAGCACGAAATCCTGCTGGAGCTCAAGACGATCGCCGACGCCGGGCTCGTTGGTTTCCCGAATGCCGGCAAGTCCTCGCTCATCTCGGCCATGTCGGCGGCCCGCCCGAAGATCGCGAACTACCCCTTCACGACGCTGACCCCGAATCTGGGCGTGGTCGAGGCGGGGGATACCCAGTTCGTTGTCGCCGACGTGCCAGGCCTGATCCCCGGTGCCAGCCAAGGCCGCGGCCTTGGCCATGACTTCCTCAGGCACGTGGAGCGCTGCACCGTCCTGGTGCACGTCATCGACTGCGCCACGAACGAACCTGGCCGTGATCCCCTCACCGACCTCGACGTCCTCGAGGCCGAGCTCGCCGCTCACGACGAGAAGACCGGCGCCGACATGGCGGACCGGCCGCGGATCGTGGTGCTCAACAAGATCGACGTGCCAGAGGCACGCGATCTCGCCGAGCTTGTCATGCCCGACCTGCAGGCCAGGGGCCTGCCCGTGCATCAGGTGTCGGCCGCCACGGGGGAGGGCCTGCGCGAGCTTGCGTTCGCCCTGGCGGCGATCATCGCCGAGGCTAGGAGTGCAGCACCGGAGCCGCTTCCGACGAGGCTGGTGCTCAGGCCCGAGCCGGTGGCTGGCCCGGACTTCGAGCTGGAGCGGGTCGGCGAGAACGTATTCCGGATCCGCGGCGCGAAGCCGCGCAGGTGGATCCTGCAGACCGACTTCAGTAATGACGAAGCGGTGGGCTACCTGGCGGACCGGCTCGCCAAGCTTGGTGTCGAGGAAGCGCTCGCCGGAGCAGGCGCCGAGCCCGGAGCCGAGGTGCTGATCGGCGAAGAAGACAATTCGGTGGTGTTCGACTGGGATCCGAAGCAGCCGGCCGGCGCCGGCTTCGGCCCACGTGGCACCGACCCGCGCCTGGAGCGCTAGAACGCCGTTCTCGGCAGATCGCAGATGATATTCGGGGGTATTCACGATATCTGCTGACCTACTGACCTACTGACCTGCTAACAATCTTCCGCCATCATCGCCGCCCTTGCGTCGGCGGCGATGCCGGGAGCGCCGCCTGCGGCATGGTCTCAGCGGGCCCGCGACTGGGCGACTAAACTGTGCGGGCACTTTTTAGCGGCGAAGGGACACGCGCTTGTCGAGCGAGGACCGTACTGACTTCGAACGGAACAGCGAGCACGCCTACATCGCCAGCCTGTACGGCAGGCTGGACGAGCTCAGGCAGCGCGCATCGGACCGGCTGGCCGGGACGCTGCGGCAGGTCGGCGGGACGCCCGCGGCACGGACCGAGCGTGAGGCGCTCACGGTCATGTACCGGCAGCAGATCGCGCAGCTCGACGCCGCGGAGAACGGGCTGTGCTTCGGCAGGCTCGAGTTCAACGACGGGGCCAGAAGCTACATCGGCCGTCTGGGCATGCACGCCGACAACGAGAACTACGACCAGCTGCTGATGGACTGGCGAGCCGATGCCGCCAGGCCGTTCTACCTGGCCACGGCGGCCTCCCCGGGCGACGTCAGGGTGCGGCGCCACATCAAGACCAGGGCCAGGACCGTGCTGCGGCTCGATGACGAGGTGCTCGACCTCGCGGCCGCAGACCCCAGCAGGCACGAGGGTCTGACCGGCGAATCGTCGCTGCTCGCGGCGCTGAACCTCAGCCGTACCGGCCGGATGCGGGACATCGTCGAGACCATCCAGGCCGAACAGGACCGGATCATCAGGTCGGGATTGCCTGGCGTGCTCGTCGTGCAGGGCGGTCCTGGCACCGGCAAGACCGCGGTGGCCCTGCACCGGGCGGCCTACCTGCTCTACACCTACCGGCGCCAGCTCGAGAAGCGAGGCGTGCTCTTGATCGGTCCGAACGCCACCTTCCTGCGCTACATCGGCCAGGTACTGCCGTCGCTGGGCGAGACGAGCGTGCTGCTTGAGACAATCGGCGACCTGATGCCGGGAATCGCGGCGGCCGGCACCGATCCGGCCCGGGTGGCGCGGATCAAGGGCAGCCCGGTGATGGCGAAGGTCGTGGCCACCGCAGTGCGGGACCGGCAGCGCGTGCCGCATGAGGGCCTGGAGATTAGTTTCGAACGAACCGGATATCGGCTCAGCAGGCAGTCGCTGGCCAGGGCCAGGGAGCGGGCCCGCCGGTCCAGGCGGCTGCACAACCAGGCCAGGCGGGTCTTCATGCGGGACGCGCTGGACGAGCTTGCCCGGGTCGTGGCTGGCCGGCTGGGCGCGGACCCGCTCGGCGGCGGCAACCTGATGGGGCGCGCGGACATCGACGAACTGCGGGCTGAGCTGCGCGATGACCCCGATGTCCGGGCCGCCATCGGCCGGCTGTGGCCGGTGCTGACGCCGCAGCAGCTGATCGGCGATCTGTTCGCGTCCCGTCGCCTGCTTGCGGCCGCGGCGAGGTCGCTGACGGCTTCCGAGCGCGAGCTGCTGCACCGCCCGGCCGGCTCGCCCTGGACGCCGGCCGACGTCCCGCTGCTCGACGAGGCGGCCGAGCTGCTCGGCGAGGACGACCGGGCGGCGACGGCGGTCGCACGGCGGCGCCGCGACGAGGAAGAGGCGTACGCCCAGGGCGTGCTCGAGATAATCGGCCGGGACGAAGAGGACGATCCTGAGATCCTGATGGGCGCGGACATGCTCGACGCGGCTAGGCTCGCCGCGCGATTCGACGGCGACGTCCACCTGACCGCTGCCGAGCGGGCCGCGGTTGACCGGACCTGGGCGTTCGGGCACGTGATCGTGGATGAGGCGCAGGAGCTCTCGCCGATGGCGTGGCGGATGGTGATGCGCCGCTGCCCGGCCAGGTCGATGACGATCGTGGGCGACGTCGCGCAGACCGGTGACATATCGGGGACCGGATCGTGGTCCGGCGCGCTCGCTCCATTCGTCGGGGACCGGTGGCGGCTCGCGCCGCTCACGGTGAACTACCGCACCCCGGCGGAGATCATGACGGTGGCTGCCGACGTGCTCGCCCAGATCGACCCGCAGGCGACGCCGCCGCGGTCGGTCCGTGAGTCCGGGACCGTGCCGTGGCGGCTCGGGGTCACCGAACCCGTGCAGCTCCCCGGCACCGCGGCCGACGCGGCCGTCGCGATGACTGCCCTGACCGGCGAGGGGACGCTGGCAGTGATCGTTCCTGAGGGCCGGCTGGCGGAGATCGGCGCCGCGGTCCGGGCGGCGCTGCCCGATGCCGGCGTCGGGGAAACCGACCCGGGTGCGCGCGGCAGCGGCGAACCCGACCTGGAACGGCCGGTCGTGGTGCTGACGGTGCATCAGGCCAAGGGCCTGGAATTCGACTCGGTGCTCGTGGCCGACCCGGCGCTGATCCTGGCCGAGTCGGCGCGCGGACTTGGCGACCTGTACGTCGCGCTGACCCGGGCGACTCAGCGGGCCGGCGTCGTCTACGCCGGCGGCCTGCCGCCAGTCCTGGCCCGGCTGACCGAGGTGAGCGGGGTCGCCGAGATAGGCCTGCTGGAGGCCGGCCCGCGCGGATTGCCGCAGGAGGCGGAGGTGGCGTAGGGCAACCCGGCGGCCTTATGTCGGGCGCTACCAATAATCAGTGGCAACCCTGGCCCCGGCGGCTTACGTTATCTGGGCAGCCTGTGACCGGCGGCGGGGACGCTGAACGCTGCTGCCGCGTAATCGTTAGCCGAGGAGCGACCATGGTAATGGTCATGGTTTTCCGTGCCCGGGCGGTCGCGCGGGCGACCGTGGCAGTCGCAGAATCCGGCCGGTGCCCACTTCCTGACTGACCGCCGGCTGATCGACCAGCTCGTCCGGGCCAGCGGGGCAGGCACCGGGGACCTTGTCTTTGATCTGGGCGCCGGATACGGCGCGCTCACCGGGCCGCTTGCCCGTGCCGGGGCGCGGGTGATCGCGATCGAGCTCGATCCGGGACTCGCCGAGCGGCTCCGGCGCAGGTTCGGCGCCGATCCGCTGGTCGGCGTAGTGGAGGCGGACCTGCGCGACGTTCCGCTGCCAAGGCGCCCGTTCCATGTCGTGGCCAGCCCGCCATTCGCGCTGACAACGCTGCTCTGCCGACGGCTGCTCGGCGACAGGAACATCAGCCTGACCGGCGCCGAGCTGATCGTGGAGTGGGGCGCCGCGAAGTGGCTGTCGAGCCGTGAGCCGCGCGACCGGGAGACGGCGCGGTGGGCCGCCAGGTACCAGATGCGCCTTGTGCGCAGGGTTCCCGCGGCCAGCTTCTCGCCGCCGCCCCGGTCCGACGCCGCGTACCTGCGGATCAGGCCCCGCTGCCGGGCCAGCGGACGCTAGAGGCCGAGCGACTCAAGCGCGGCGGCGAACGCGCTCTGCCAGGCCGCCTGCGCGCGGGTGGGACTCGCGGGCGGCGGCTTCGCGGTCTCCAGCGCGGCCAATGCCGAGCGGACGACGTCGGCCGGCCGCCCTGAGGTGACGGCGGCGTCGCCAAGCTCGAGCTCGTGCTGCAGGTTGTCGCGCCCGTGACCCTGGACCACGTCG
>WNFI01453949.1_pt1 | contig 15431 bp, 14 predicted proteins | sample 5400471 | NCBI WGS metagenome assembly WNFI01 (sample SAMN13153348, study PRJNA577476) | soil metagenome | isolation source: 100 cm saprolite on Douglas fir-dominated hillslope | place: USA:California | collected 2013-09-17 | reverse complement strand
GCGTTGCGGCTCTGCGGATCGACGCCCACCGTGGGCTCGTCGAGCAGGAGCACCTCGGGATCGTGCACCAGCGCGCAGGCGATGTTCAGGCGCCGCTTCATCCCGCCGCTGAAGGTGGAGGGCTTGTCGCGGGCGCGGTCGGCGAGGCCCACCAGCGCCAGCACGTCGGCAACGCGGCGGCGCAACGTCTCGCCCTTGAGCCCGTAGAGGGCGCCGAAGAGCTCGAGATTGCCGGCCGCAGGAAGCTCCTCGTAGAGCGAGATGTCCTGCGTCACGAGGCCGATGCGGCGCTTGACCCCGCTCGCGTCGCCGCTGAACGGCTCCCCGGCGATCGATACCGTGCCGCGATCGGGCAGCGTGAGGCCGCAGAGCATTGCGACCGTGGTGGATTTGCCCGCGCCGTTGGGGCCCAGCAGCCCGACGATCTCGCCCTTGCTCACCGTGAGCGAAACGCCGGCCACCGCGGCCTTGTCGCCGTAAGACTTCCACAGATCGTTCGCGGTCAGCATCTCGTGGCTCAGGGAAGGTCGCGTCGGTCGAAGCGGATGAGGGCGGCGGCGATTCCGATCGCCGCGCAGGCACCCAGTATGACGGTGGAAGGGGCCGAGAGCCCGCCTTCGATCAGCACCGCTCGCGGGTCGTAGTAGCCGTGCAACGAGAGGGGCTTCAGGAACGCCGCCTTGTCCCAGAGGATCGCGAGCGCATTGAGCAGGTAGGAAATCACCGCGACGAGCACCCCGACGATCGCCACCCGCCCGGTCTCGCGCCCGAATGCCGATGCGAGCAGCGTCACGGCGAAGAGCGCGAGCTGCAGCAGGAATGCATTGAGGAAGAGCGCCGCGAGGCGCGGCAGGCCGAACGCATCGAGCGAGTAGACGGCCTGTCCGATCGCCGTGCCGAGCAATCCCACGACGAGCACCGCCATCAGGGCGCCGGCTCCGAAGAGCGCGTGCGCGGCGAAGTACTCGCCGCGCGAGACCGGCTGGGCAAGCACGAGCTCGATCGCGCCGTTCTCGACTTCACCCGCGATCGCGCGCGCGCCGAGCGTGATCGCCACCGCGGTGAGCAGCGCGTGCGCGACCGGATGGTTCCAGCCGAAGGCGAGGAGCCCCGCGCCCGAGCCCTCCGGCATGTTCTGCTCGATCATGGCGCGAAAGATGGGCGGTGCGAACCGCGTGATCTCGCCGAACGCGCCCTTCACGTCGACGCTCGCGACCACTGCGCAAAGCAGGAACTCGAACGCGCCCAGCACGAGCATCACGGCGACGAGGAACGCCCAGTTGCGCTCGACCTGGCGCCGGATGATGTTAGCCATCGCGCCGCTCCGGCTGGTAGTAGGCAAGAAAGATGTCCTCGAGCTCCGGCTCGGGAAAGGCGACCTCCTCCACCGTCGCCGCGGCGAGCGCGCGCAGCAGCGGATTCACGTCGCCGCGGATCCAGAGCGTCATCTCCCGGCCCCGCCCCTCGGAGCGCGCGACGCCGGCGACTTCGCGCAGCCCCGGCGGCGGATCGCCGGCAAAACGGACGCGGGCCTTGCGCAGCACCTTCTCGCGCAAACGCGCGATCGTCTCCAGCGCGACCACCTCGCCCTGCCTGAGGATCGCCACGCGTCCACACACCGCCTCGACCTCCGAAAGCACATGCGAGGAGAAAAGGACCGAGCGCCCGCGCGCCGCGAAGCCGGCCACGATGGCGCGGAACGCCTGCTGTACGAGCGGATCGAGGCCGTTGGTCGGCTCGTCCAGCAGCAGGAGCGATGGATCGTGCTGCATCGCGATAACGAGCCCCAGCTTCTGGCGCGTGCCGTGGGAGAGGAACTTGACGCGCCGGACGAGCGTTGCCGCGTCCACGTTGAGTTGGTCGAGCAGCTCGGCCCGGAGCCTCGGCGGCCGCGCGGGCCGGAAGCGCGCGAAGAAATCGAGCGCGCCCGACGCGGTCATGTCGCCATAGAGGCGCAGGTCGCCGGGAAGGAAGCCAAGGTCGTCACGGCTCGCGGGCGTTCCCGAGGCGATGCCGAGGAGGCTCGCGCCGCCGGAGCTCGGGCGCACGAGGCCGAGCAGAATGCGCAGCGTCGTGGTCTTGCCGGCGCCGTTGGGACCGAGGTAGCCGAACACCTCGCCGGGCGCCACCGAAAAGGAGACTCCCCGCAGCGCCTCGAGCGCGCCGAAGCGCTTCCTCAGGTCGCGGACCTCGAGTGCGTTCACGGCCGCAAGCTTACTCCCCGTTTCGCGCCGCCCTACCCTTCGTTCGTCGCAATTTCCGGGCTGGTGCGGCCCCGGTTGGGTATTCTTGCGGCCATGTCGTCCATCTTCTTCGTTCTCCGGATCGCGATCGCGTGGGGTCTCGCCATCGGGATCACGCTCGGCCTCTGGTCCAGCATCTTCGGCCACCGCGGCCAGGACTTCCTGGGCTTCCTCGCCACGATCGCGATCATTTTCGCGATCGTGTCCGCGCTCTCCCATATCCGGCGGGTGCGCCTCATCGCGAACCGGGTGGATGCGACCACGCTTTCCAGCCGGCATCGCCGCCAGATCGAGATCCCGCACCCGGCCGGCGAGGCCTTCGATTTGGTCGAGGCCGCGATTCGCGAGCTGCCGCGGGTGGAGGCGGTCTACCCGGTCCGCGACAGCCTGCAGGTGCGCGCGCGGCTGCGCCGGGCGAGCTTCTGGTGGATGTCGGCGAAGCAGCGCGCCAAGCGCGGCGAGCACGATGAAATGCGGCGCAACGAGGTGTCCGCGACCGTCACGCCCGGCGATCACGCCTCGAGCCTCACGCTGATCTGCCAGCCTGAGAGCGGCGCGTGGATCGACTGGTTCCTCGCCGACGACGGCAGCAATCTCGAGAATGCGGAGGCGATCACTCGTTCGATCTCGCGGCGCATCTCCGAGCACCGCGGCGCCGAGCAGGAGACCGTACGCCAGACCGCAACCGAGAGGGAGCTCGCGGTGGCCAAGCTGACCCTGCTGCACGCGCAGGTCGAGCCGCACTTCCTCTACAACACACTCGCGAGCGCGCAGCTCCTCACGCGCAGCGACCCCGCGCGCGCCGACGAGATGCTCGGGCACCTGATCACGTATCTGCGCCACTCGATGCCGCGCACCGAGGATGCGCCGTCGACGCTCGGCGAAGAAATCGAGCGCACGCGCGCCTACCTCGAGATCCTCAAGATCCGCATGGGCGACCGGCTTGCGTTGCAGATCGAAGTTCCCGACAGGCTCAAATCCGTGCCGATGCCGCCGATGATGCTGCAGACGCTCGCCGAGAACGCCATCAAGCACGGGCTCGAGCCGGAAGTACACGGCGGCAACATCTGGATCTTCGCGCGCGAGNNNNGGCGTCGCCGCGACGATCACTCTTCCCCGGGGAGAGGGTCCATGAAGTGCGTCCTCGCCGAAGATGAAGCCCTGCTCAGGAACGAGCTCATCTCGCTCCTGCGCCAGGCGTGGCCCGATCTCGAGGTCATCGCCGAGTGCGAGGACGGCGCCTCCGCCCTGGAAGCGATCGCGGGGCATCGTCCCGAGGTCGCGTTCCTCGACATCCGCATGCCCGGGCTCACGGGCCTCGAGGTCGCCGCGGCGAGCACCGAGGCGAGCCCACAGACCCAGATCGTGTTCGTGACGGCGTACAACCAGTACGCGGTCGACGCCTTCGAGCGCGGCGCGGTCGACTATCTGCTGAAGCCGATCGCGCCCGATCGCCTCGCCGCGACCGTCGCGCGGGTCAAGGCGCGCATCGCCTCAGGGACTTCGGATGCGGCGGCACCGGCATCGGATTGAAGAACGTGAGGGAGCGGCGAGCGAAGCTCCCGGGCGCCAAGCCGCCGGCGCTCGAATGGATCACCGCGAGCGTCGGCAAGGAGACGCGCCTGATCCTCGTCGAGGACATCGCTTACTTCCAGGCCGACAACAAGTACACGGTCGTGATGACGGGCGAGGGCGAAGCGCTCATCCGCAAGCCCATCCGGGAGCTTCTCGACGTGCTCGACCCCGCGAACTTCAAGCAGATCCACCGCTCGACCATCGTCAACATGAAGGCGATCGCCTCGCTCACGCGCGACGATTCGGGGCGCGGCACGCTGCGGCTCAGGAATCGCCAGGAGACGCTGCCGGTGAGCCTCACCTTCATGTCCCTCTTCAAGAACATGTAGGCCGGGCGCCGCGGCCCGCTGTCAGAGCTTCAGAGGCAGGTCGCGAAGCCTTCGGCCGGTCGCGTTCGCGACCGCGTTGCCGAGCGCGGCTGCGGCCGGTCCCTGCGAACATTCGCCGCTGCCGAGGAATGGCTGTCCGGGGCGATCGATGATGTGCACTTCGAGTGATTCGGGCACGGCGTCGAAGCGCAGGATCGGATAAGTGGACCAATCGGTCGAGCGGATGCGCGTGTCGTCGAAGGCCACCTTCTCGTAGAGCGTCCAGCTGGTCGACTGCAGGATGCCGCCCTCGACCTGGTTGCGCAGTCCGTCGGGATTCACGACCTGGCCGCTGTCGACCGCGGCGACGGCGCGCACCAGCCGAATGCGCCCATGCCCCGGATCGACGGAGACTTCGGCGGCGATCGCGCAATAGGCGGCGAGGTTCTTGTAGCGCGCGAAGGCGAAGCCGTAGCCGCGCCCCGAAGGCGCTTTCATCCCGGACCATTTGAAACGATCCGCGGCGAGGCGGACGACATCCTTCGCGCGCGCGTCGTCGAGGTGCCTCAGACGGAACTCTACGGGATCGGCGCCGGCGGCAAGCGCCAGCTCGTCGATGAAACTCTCGAGCGAAAAGACGTTGTGGTAGGCGCCCAGGCCGCGCAGCGCCGAGACGCGCACCGGCATCTCGGGAATGAAGTGGTGCACGACGCGCATTCCCGGAATCGCGTAGATCGGCACGGCGTTGCGGTCGCCCAAGCCCTCCGGCGTCTTCGCGGGCTTCTGCGCCTGCGGCTTGAACGCCTTCGCACTGTGCTGGCCCGCGAGCAGCGCGCCCGCGCCGCCCGGGCGCGTCGAATGGGTGCAGCTCCACACGCCGTAGTCCCATTCGACAATTCGGCCATTCGCGTCGAGTCCCGCGCGCACCTTCGACACCATCGCCGATCCGAAGGGCTCCCAGCGATGCTCGTCCTCGCGCATCCACTGAACGCGAACCGGCACCCCCGGCAGGCGCGTAGCGATGAGCGCCGCGTCGGCGGCCGCGTCGTCGGCACCGTTGTGCCCGTAGCAGCCGGCGCCCTCGGCGTGGATCACGCGCACGCGCTCCTGCGGCATGCCGAGCATCTCGGCGATCGCCTCACGGTCGGGATAGACGCCTTGCGTGTGCGACCACACGGTGAGCGTTCCATCCTGCAAGTGCGCGACGGCGCATGCGGGCCCGATGGAGGCGTGCGCCTGGTAGTGGCGCGTGAAGGTGGCCTCGAGCGTCTTCGCCGCCGCGCCGCGCGTGCCCTTTTCCTCGACGACGACGTCGAGCGTCGGCATGGCGAGGAGCGTCGCGGGGAGCGCCTTCATGTCGGGGAGCGCGCGGCGCTCGTTCCATCTCGCTGCGCGCTCGAGGCGGTGCAGGGCCTTTACCGCCGTCCATTCGCGCTCGGCGACCACGGCGAGAAAATTGCCGTCGCGCACCACCTCGACGCCCGGCATGCGCTCGACGGCGGCCGCATCGACGGACTCGAGCGTCGCACCATAGCTCGGCGGACGCAGCACGCGCGCATGCCGCATCCCGGGATGCCGCAAGTCGTGGACGTACGCTTCGCCGCCGGTCACCTTCGCGGGAATGTCGACGCGCGGCACGGACTTGGAGACGATCGCGTAGCGCTGCGGGTCCTTCAGCCGTTGCGTGGGCTTCGCCTCGACGTGCAGGTTCTCACCCGCGACCAGCTCGCCATACGACAGGCGCCGGCCTCCAGGCCCCGATACCACGCCGTCTTCGACTCGCAGCGCTTCCGGCGCGGCGCCCAGGCTCGCGGCCGCCTTGGCGACCAGGATCTCGCGCACCTGCGCGGCCGCGGCGCGGATCGCCGTGCCGCTGTCCTTGAGCGAGTTGCTGCCGGCGGTATAGCCCTCGTTCGCGGTCGTCCCGGTGTCGGCGGTCACGAGCTTCACGCGCGCGAAGGCGACGTCGAGCTCTTCGGCCGCGATCTGCGCGAGCGCCGTCTTGACGCCTTGGCCGAGCTCCGCTTTGCCCGTGAACACCGTCACGCCGCCGTCTGCGCCGATGCGAATCCATGCGTCGAGATGCGGCGTCTTCTGCAGGCTGCCGTGCAGCTGCTGGCCGAAGGCGCGGCCGAGGAGCGTGAAGCTCACGACCAGCGCGCCCGAGCGCTGCAGGAACTCGCGGCGCGCGTTCACGATCGTATAGCGCGGTGGACCGCGCGCAGGATACGCATGTGGGTGCCGCAGCGGCAGAGGTTCGGCAACAGCGCCTCGCGGATCTCGGCGTCGGTCGGCCGCGGATTCTTCCGCAGCAGTGCCGCGGCGCGCATCATGAATCCCGGGATGCAGTAGCCGCACTGCGCCGCCTGCTCCTCGATGAAGGCGCTCTGCAGCGCTCCCGGCTTGTCGGCGCTTCCCAGTCCCTCGAGCGTCGTCACCTTCTTGCCCTCGAGGAGCGCGACCGGCATCAGGCAGGAGAACACCGGCTCGCCTTCGACCAGCACTGTGCAAGCGCCGCACTGGCCCAAGCCGCAGCCGAACTTCGCGCCGTTGAGGCCGAGCTCGCCACGCAGCACGTAGAGGAGCGGCGTGTCCTCGTCGACGTCCACGCTCACAACCTTGCCGTTGACTTCGAGCCGCGTCATCGCGCTCGCTCCTCGGGTTTCGCCCCCGTACCGCCGGGTGGGAACAGCAGCATGTCCGGAGTCATGCGCTTCGCTGCCGCAATGAGCGTCGGCAGGCCGTTCCACGGCGGCCGGTCGCTCAGGTTCGAGCGCATCCAGGCGCGGCAACCCGTGGAGGACGACGTTGATGAGGTTGCGTGGGCTTTCCCCGGCGATCGCGGTGCTGAGCTCGAGCCGCAGGCCGCCCCACGGCAGCTCGCGGTCGCCGTCGTGACAGCCGTGGCAGGCGGTGCGGTAGATCACCGCACCCGGCTCGCGTGAGGTGGCGAAGGCTCGTGGCGGCTGTGATCTGTCCCTTTTCCCCATCAGCTTCGCGACGTACGCGGCCATCGCATCGATGTCGGCCTGCGACGCGCCCGAAAGCTCGTGCGTCACGATCCCCATGGTGCCGCGCGAGATGCCGTGGTGCGAGTGGTAGCCGTGGCGCAGGTAGAAGGCGAGCGCCGGCGCATCCCAGGGAATGGGCGCGGCGTTCTTCTCGTTGATCGCGTAGGCGTGCCATCCCTCGGCCTCGCCGCCGTCGTAGGCGTGCGCAAGATCCTCACCGTAGAGCTTCGTGCGCGGCGAATGGCAGGAGCCGCAGTGGCCGAGGCCTTCGACGAGATATTCGCCGCGATCCGGAGATGCCGGGGAGAGGGTCCGAAAATACAACCGCTTCCAAATTGCAATCCCCGCGCGCACGTTGAACGGAAAGATCAGCTGGTTCGCGGGCGGCTCGTAGCGCACCGGCTGCAGGGACATGAGGTAGGCGTAGAGCGCCGCGATGTCCTCGTCGCCGGTGCGCATGAAGCGGTCGTAGGGGAATGCCGGGTAGAGGTGCGCGCCATCGTTGCGGATGCCCTCGCGCATCGCGCGCCGGAACGCGGCCTCAGACCATCGGCCGATGCCGGTGTCCGGATCGGGGGTGATGTTCGTGGTGTAAATCGTTCCGAAGGCCGAGCGCATCGGCAGGCCGCCGGTGAAGGCTTGCCCGCCGTGACGCGTATGGCAGCCCCGGCAATCGCCGATCGCGGCGAGCTCCGCGCCGCGGGCGACGAGCCGCGGATCGGGTTTCGGCGGCGTTGTCGATTCGACGAGCGCCGGCGCCGTCGTGCAAGCGCTCACGCCATAGAGGGCGATAGCGAGTGCGGCGAGAGAAGCGGCGACCTTCACGCCCCTTGGAGCGGAGCGCAGCCCTCGGGTTCCCGGCGAGCCTAGGCTCCGTGGACCTTGCGCGAATCTTGCGGCGCCTCGGCCCGATCCTTCATGCCGTAGTCGCGAAGCACCTGCGCCACGCGCAGCCGGTAGTCGGCAAAGATTCCCGCGCGCCCGGCCGCCTGCACCTGGCGATGCTCCTCGAGCTTGCGCCAGCGCTCGACCGCCGCCTCGTCGCGCCAGAACGAGAGCGACAGGATCTTGCCCGGCCGCGTGAGGCTTTCGAAGCGCTCGACGGAGATGAAGCCGTCGACCTGGGCGAGCAGCGGCCGAAGGCGCGCGGCGGCGTCGAGATAGGCGTCCCGGCGGCCCGGGGCGGCTTCGGCTTCGAAGATCACGGCGATCATGGCGAGACCTTTTCGAGGAATGTCCTCTCCTCGGCAAGGATAAGCCGCTTCTCCTGCGCCAGCGCGAAGTTGGCCCGGGCCGCGGCGTCGGCCTTGAGCCGCGCGCGATACGCCTCGTACTCCGCGAGGCTCCCGAACGAGATCAGTCCCCACGCGATGTCGTTCGTGCCTTCGTGCGGCAGGAAGTAGCCGACGACGTCGCCGCCGCAGCGCGGGATGATTTCGAGCCAGCGGCGCGCGTAGGCCTCGAATTCCGTACGCTGGAAGGGGTCGATGCGATAGCGGATGAAGCAGGTGAGCGTCATGGACCGATTGTCCGCCTTGCGCCGCGCGGATGGTTCGTCTAGCATCGAACTATTACCGCTGACAAACCCATGAAGGACGGCCCCAACATCGTCGGCATCGCAGCGCTCATCGGCGATCGCGCGCGCGCCGAGATCCTCACCGCGCTCCTGGGCGGCCAGGCGCTCACCGCCACCGAGCTCACCCAAATCGCCGACGTCACCAAGCAGACCGTGAGCGCGCATCTCTCGCGGCTGGTGGAGGCGAAGCTCGTCGCGGTCGAACGCCAGGGGCGCCACCGCTACTTCCGCCTTGCTGACGACGACGTCGCGCACTTGCTCGAAAGCCTCATGGGAGTCGCCTTCCGCACCGGAGCGCTGCGGCTGAAATCGAGCCCGCGCGAGCCGGCGCTGCGCAAGGCGCGCGTCTGCTACGACCATCTCGCGGGCGATTTCGGCGTGATGGCGTTCGACACCTTCCAGAAGCGTCGCTGGCTGCGGCACGACGATTCCGGATTGCGCCTCTCGCCCGCGGGCCGGCACTTCTGCGACGAGCTGGGGATCGAGATGCCGGCCGACACGCGCCGCCCGATGTGTCGCCTATGCCTCGACTGGAGCGCGCGCCGCCACCACCTGGCCGGCAAGGTCGGTGTCGCGCTGCTGCAACGCTGCTACTCGCTCGGCTGGGCCAAGCGGCGCAAGGGCACGCGCATCGTCGACTTCAGCCCGCGCGGGGAGCGCGAGTTCCTTCGCATCTTCCGTTGACGCGCGGCTGCGCGAACATCTGCACCGCGTAATAGCGCCCGGTCCTGGGGCTGCGAGCAACGGCGACCGCGGTGTCGACGGCCTCGCGCTCGAGCATGTTCTTGCGATGGCCCGGCGAGCGCTCCCACCCGGAGACCAGCTCGCGCGCGAGCTGCGCGGTCGCGAAGCCGCGCGAATCGTACTGGTAAGCAATGTTCTCCGCGACAAGGCAGTAGTCGTAGCCCTGCGCGCGGGCCCGCCCCCAAGGCTGGCGGCCGTCGGCGCTATGGTCGAGGCGATCGGTCTGCGCCATGTAGGCCGCGAATTCCAGCGCCGCGATGGCGAGCCGGCGTTCGGGCGTGACGGGGCCGAGGCCGTGATCGTTGCGGAATCGATTCGTGCCTTCGACGACCAGGCCCGCGACCCGCGCCATGTCGGGAATCGGCGACGGCTGAGACCACGCGGGCAGGGCCGCGAGGAGAGAAAAAGCAATCAAGCGTTTCATGATCGGTACCAACGTTCGCACGGCCCATTCGGTGGACGTGCAACGCTACGGCGCGATGACCGTCGAGTAGCCGTGGGCAAAGGTGCTCTCGAACAGCACCGAGCAAGTCGCGGCGGCACCACCGGTCGTCGTGCAGGGCAGGGTGGCATTCTTGAATGACCGAGCCATGAAGCCGGTCACCGGCAGGCCGATGAATGTGTGATTTCGCAGCGTGACCACGCCTGCGGTGGTGAGCTCTGTGCCCGTGAAGCTGCTCAGGCCGCGCGGCGACTGGGAGTTGACTCCGAGCAAGGTCAGGCGCGCCCAGCCGTTCTGGAACGTCGTCGGCAGGGTGAGCGCCACGTTGTTCATCGAGCCCAGCACGCCGGAGACCGCTCCGGACGCCGTGTTGGTCGAGTTGCCATTGCGGATGCTGATGACGGTCGATTCGAAGCACAGGGTCGGCGTCGCACCAGTCGGCGGCGCCCCACCGGATCGAGCTCGTTCAGCAGGGATGGTAGCGGACAATCGAGGACGGCGCCGATCATGCGCATCAGCGCGGCCTCGACGACGCGGATCACGCCGTCGGGGTGTCGAGGATGTACTCGTTCGTGACCGAGGCGTGCATGAACACCGCCGCGACCGCGCGCGACCCCGCGGTGGTCGTGCCGGAGCCCGCGGCCCACGTGTCCTGGATCGAGCGGTCGTCGCCCAGCACCAGGCTCCGCGGCGGAGCGGCCTGGCTCAGCGACGGCAGCGGCGAGCTCGGATCGTAGTAGTTGGTGACGTTGATGAACCGGTGAAGCGCGTCGGCCGTGTAGCCCATGTCGGCACCAGACGTGACGTTGATCAGCGTGATCGTGCCGGTCAGACCGCCCGTCGGCGCTTGCAGCGAGGTCAGCGCGAAGGGCGCCGTCACGCCGGTACACGTCGGAGCGCCGCTGCTGGCGTGCGTCACCGCCGTGGCCGCGGCGCCCGTCAGCGTCGCCATCTCGAACACCTCGACATAGCCCTCACGCGTGCGGTCGAGCGACGTGTCGCTCTGCGGCAGCGAATCAGGACTCGACACGTACGCGTAGTTGCGAAAGTCGACGAAGCCGGTCGCGCCGAAAGAGGGGATCGTGCACGACAGGTCACCCGCCGCGGTGATGCGCGCCGGGTCGGTCGCGTTCGGGCCCGACGCCGAAACGATGGCGGCGTACACGTCGTTCGGGGAGAGAAAGACGTTGTGGTTCTCGACCTCCGCGCCGGTCTTGCCTTCACGAAAACGGATCTTCACCGCCTTCGCCTGCGCCGACGTGTTCACGATCGTCACGTAGGTGGTCCGGATCGAGCTCGTTCAGCAGGGATGGTAGCGGACAATCGAGGACGGCGCCGATCATGCGCATCAGCGCGGCCTCGACGACGCGGATCACGCCGTCGGCGGTGATGGCGGCGAAAAGGCCCTTGATGAAGCGCGCTTTCGCCAGGGGCGCCAGGTCGCGCAGCTTTTCCAGCGCGGCGGAGACGTGCGGCAGGTCGCAGCCCTCGCGCGCGACCGGCGTGATGCGCCCCGCGAGCCCCATCTCCGCGGCGCCCGCGGCGAACGCCTTCGCCGCGTCTTCTGCGAGCGTGCCTTCCTGGGCGCAACCGGCGTACGCGACCATCGAGAGCATGAGCGCGACCTCCGGCGCCAGGCCCTCGAGGCTCTTGCGGCCACCCATGGCCGACGTCCGCGGCTCGAGCTGCGAGCGCACGAAGAAAACATAGGCGAAGCGATAGGCGGTGATGCGTCGGTCGGCGCGAACCACGGCATCGAGCGCGCGCACCAGGTCGTGGCGCTCCTTCTCGGCCTGGTCGCGTAATTCCGCGAGGGCGAGATCGAGGACGGGCAGGTGCCAGGTGCGGGGCAGTGCACGGCCCACCGGCGCGCCCGGAAGCGCATCGATGAGTGACGCGGCGACCCGGACGTCTCGCTCCCCCACGGTTCCCGCGAGCGCTACCGCCTCGTTGGGCGTCAACTTCCAGTCCTGGTCGGAGAGCGCGCCGCGCCCGGCCGCCGCCCTCGCCTCCGCATAGGCAGTCCTCTGGAGCTCGGCTACCGTATCCGGACGCCGGCTGCGGTAGTCGTCGACCTTGAATCGCGGCAGCAGCCTGCGGATGCGCTCGGCAACCATCGGATGCGTGGAAAGCGCGCGTTCCTCCTCGAGGTAAACCGCCTCGGCGAAGAAGAGGTGCGAGATGTCCTCGACATTCGGATGCAGCACGAAGGAGTGCTTGCGGCGCGCCTGGTCGAGCGCGCCAGCCAGCCCCTCCGGATTGCGCGTGAACTGCACGCTGCCCGCATCCGCGAGGAATTCGCGCTCGCGCGCCACCATTGCCTTGATGATCCGACCGGCGACGAGGCCCGCGTAACCGATGACGAACAGCAGGGTGCCGACGATGAATCCCCCCAGGATGCCGAATATCCCCCCGGCTTCCTCGTACTGGCTCACCTCCGACGTGCCCTCCAACGCGAGGCGCAGCATGTGCTCCCCGGCCGCGCCGATGAACAGCAGTCCCGCGAGGATGCCGATCATGCGCAAGTTGAGGGTCATGTCGCCGTTGACGATGTGGCTGAACTCGTGGCCGATCACGGCCTGCAGCTCGTCGCGGTTGAGGGTCTCGAGGACGCCGCGCGTCACCACGATCACGCAGAAGGAGCCGTCGTAGCCGGCGGCGAAGGAATTGATGCCACCCGACGCGTCCATCACGTAGACCATGGGAACGCGCGTACCCGTCGCGATCGCCATCTCCTGGACGACGTTGAGGAGCCGCCGCTCCGCCGCGGTGGCTTTCACGGGCACGACCTGGCGAGCGCCCATCATTCGGGCGACCGCCACGCCGCCGCCCCGGCGCAGCTCGAGGCTGCGGTGCACGCTGACGCCGCCGATGAGCGCGATGGTGCCGACGATCACGATGCCGTGGAGCCAACCCGGAGTCTCGAGCGTCCCGTGGGTGGATAGCTGGAGGAAGAGATGGATGGGGCCGACGACCACGATGTCGAGCAGCAGCACGATGGCCGCCATCGCCAGGATGAACAGCACCACCAGCACGCGGGAATTGCGCCGCGCGGCGTCCTGGCGCTCGAAAAAGTTCATGGCGGGCATGGTAGCGCGCCATGGCATAGAATGGCGGCCTTCCTTCGGGGACCTCCATGAAAAAAGCCCTTCTTGCCGCCTCGATCCTCGCCGCCCTTCCCCTTGCCGCCGCAGCCGCCGAGGAGCGGCCGCAAGACCGCTGGAACCTTGCCGATCTGTACGCCGACACCGCCGCGTGGAACGCCGACTACGCCAAGGTCGAGGCGCAGCTGAAGGACTTCGCCCAGTGCAAGGGCAAGCTCGGCTCCACGCCCAAGCGCTTCCGCGAGTGCCTCGACCTCGAGTACGACGTCATCAAGCGCTCCTACCGCCTCGCCGTCTATTCGGGCGAGTGGGAGTCGGACAACACCGGCGACCCCGCGCGCCAGTCGCTCAACCAGAAGGCGCAGGTGATGTTCACCAAGGTCGGCGAGGAAACCTCCTTCGTGAGCCCCGAGATCCTCGCGATCGGCAAGGCGAAGATCGACGGCTTCTTCACGGCCGAGGCCGGCCTCAAGACCTACCGCCATCCGGTCGACGACGTGCTGCGCACCGCCGCGCACACGCTCGACCTCAAGGGCGAGGGGATCCTCGCCTCCTTCGGCCTCATCCAGGGCGAGGCCGGCTCGATCTACCGCATCCTTGCCAACTCCGACATGCCGTGGCCCACCGTCAAGCTCTCGGACGGCAAGGAAGTGCGCCTCAACCAGTCGGCGTACACGAAGGCGCGCGAGTCCTCGAACCGCGACGACCGCAAGAAGGTCTTCGACGCCTTCTTCGGCAAGTTCAAGGAATTCGAGAGCACGCTCGGGACCACGTTCTACTCGAGCCTCAAGGAAGACAGCGTGATCGCCAAGGTGCGCAAGTACCCGGACTCGATGACGCGCTCCCTCGACAACAATAATCTTCCGAGGGCGGTCTACGACGCGCTCATCAAGTCGACCAACGCGAACCTGCCGACGCTGCACCGCTACTTCAAGCTGCGCGCGAAGATGCTGGGCGTCACGGAAATGCGCTACTACGACATCTACCCGCCGCTCGTCTCAGGAGGCCGCGAGTACCCGATCGACGAGGGCGTGAAGATGATGGTCGAGTCGGTGGCGCCGCTCGGTCCCGAGTACGTGGCCGCGATGAAGAAGGGGCTCGCCGAGCGCTGGATGGACGTCTATCCGCGCCCGAAGAAGCTCTCCGGCGCGCACATGGCGGGCGACGCGTACGACGTGCACCCGTTCCTGCTCATCAACTACACCGACAACTACGAATCGGTCTCGACCATCGCGCACGAGTGGGGCCACGCGATGCACTCGTACTTCTCCAACAAGGCGCAGCCCTTCGCGACCGCGAGCTACGCGACGTTCGTGGCGGAGATAGCCTCAACCACCAACGAGGCGCTGCTGCTCGATTACGCGTTGAAGGCGGCCAAGACCGACGACGAGCGCCTGCTCTACCTCGGTTCGGCCCTCGAGGGACTGCGCGGCACGTTCTTCCGCCAGGCGATGTTCGGGGAGTTCGAGCAGCGCGTGCACGCCGAGGTCGACAAGGGCGAGCCCCTGAGCGGCGAGGCGATCACCAAGATCTACGGCGAGATCCTGCGCCGCTACCATGGCGAGGCGCTGGGCGTGGTGAAGATCGACGACGTCTACACGACCGAGTGGGCCTACATCCCGCACTTCTACAACGCGTTCTACGTTTTCCAGTACGCCACCTCGATCTCGGCCGGCTCGCTCTTCGCCGAAGGCGTCCTGCAGGGCAACCCGGGCGCGCGCGAGAAGTACCTGAAGCTGATCTCCTCGGGCGGCTCCGACTATCCGTACGATCTGGTCAAGGCTGCCGGCGTGGACCTGGCGACCTCGGCGCCGTACGACGCGGTGTCGAAGCGCATGAACAAGATCATGGACGAGATGGAGGCGATCCTCGCCCGGCGCAAGCCGGCCTGACGCGTTTGGCGCTCAAGGCGACGATCTTCAAGGCCGAGCTCGCCGTCTCCGACCTCGGCCGCAACCACTTCGCGACCCACTCGCTCACGATCGCGCGCCATCCGTCCGAGACCGACGAGCGGATGATGGTGCGCCTGCTCGCCTTCGCGTTGAACGCCGACGAGGCGCTCGAGTTCGGGCGCGGTCTCTCCTCGGAGGGCGAGCCCGACCTGGTGAAAAAGGACCTCACCGGATCGATCGACCTGTGGATCGACGTGGGCCTTCCCGAAGAGCGCGAGATCCGCAAGGCCGCGGGCCGCGCGCGCGAGGTGAAGGTGTACGTCTATGGAGGACGAGGCGTCGCGCCGTGGTGGGGGCAGAACGGCGCAGCGCTCTCGAAGCTCGCCAACGTCAGCGTGATCGAGATTCCCGCCGCCGCCACTGACGCGATGTCGGCGTGGGCGGAGCGCTCGATGCGCTTCGACTGCACCATCCAGGAAGGCCAGGTCTGGCTCGCCGCGAAGGACGAGACCATCCACTTCGAGCCGAAGGTCCTT
>WNFI01205614.1_pt1 | contig 15432 bp, 15 predicted proteins | sample 5400471 | NCBI WGS metagenome assembly WNFI01 (sample SAMN13153348, study PRJNA577476) | soil metagenome | isolation source: 100 cm saprolite on Douglas fir-dominated hillslope | place: USA:California | collected 2013-09-17 | reverse complement strand
GGCCGCTGTCTTGCCGCTCACCGGCAAAGTTTTGCCGCTGCGCGGGTGAATCGAGACCGGTATCTGCGCCTGACTTCCGTGCACTAGGCTCGCCGCCGGTATCTTTACCGGATTGCCGTCGCTAGCCATGTTGACACCTGCGTTAAGTTACAAAGCTTCCGCGATACTCCTTTGCTCAACGTCGCTCCGTGCGACTGCTGCCCGGGCGTTTGCACGCCCGGGCAGCCACTATCACATCGAACTCTCTACTTGTCGGCCGTTACGGCAAAAGCTTGAGAATCAATTGCGGGGCCTGGTTGGCCTGCGCCAACACCGAGATGCCCGCCTGCTGCAACACTTGAGACTGCGTCAGTTTGGCCGTTTCGGCCGCGAAGTCCGCATCCTGAATGGTGCTGCGCGAAGAGGTCAGGTTCTGGCTCGTCGCCTGAAGATTGCTGACCGTCGACGTGAAGCGGTTCTGGATGGCGCCCAACTGGCTCTGGAACGCACTCACTGTCGCCAGGGCCGAATCAACCGCGTGAATGGTCGAGTTCGCACCGGCAACCGTCAACACATTCTGGGTGGAGAGCAAGCCCGTGCTGGCAGCGATCGTGCCCGCGGTCAGACCTGCGCTTCCAGGCGTGTTGCCCGCGACCGTGACGGCCGACGCCGCGGAAACAGTGAGCTTTCCAAAAGTTGCCGTTGTCGTACCCGCGCCCGCGCCGCCAGTGACGGTACCGGTAACGGCCTGAACCGCGGTGATATTGCTGCCGTCCGCAGCGGTGAGCACCAACTTGCCGGTGCTGTCGGCCGAGGCCGTGACGCCGGTCTGTGTTGAGACCGCATTGATCGCGGTCTGCACAGAGCTCTGAGTCAAGGTGCCGGCAGCCGCAATCGCCTGGCCGCCCGAGCCAAAGATGTTGACACCGTTGATCGACAGTGCGTACGTGCCGCCGCTGGCGCCGCCGGCGACGGTGGTGAAGGTTGCCGCGGCCGTCGAGGTGGTCGCGGTGGCCGTCAAACCGGTGATGCCCGCTGAATTGATGGACTGCGCCAGAGCGTAAGCGGAGCCCGCCGTCTGCCCCTGATTGCCGGTGCCGGCGACGCTCGCGGCGACGCTGACGACCGGTCCGTTGCCGACCTGCAGGGATAAGTCCCCGGTGGCAAGCGCAGTTCCCGTCACGGTGTTGGTGCTGCTCGCATATTGTCCGATTTGATCGGCCCGTACACCCTGCGACAGGTTGACGGAAATGGTGTTGCCGACATTGGCGCCGACTTGGTACGTGGTGACGCCGCTGCTGCCGTCGAGCACGTTCAAGCCGTTGAACGAAGTCTGCGATGCGATACGCGTGATTTCCGCGATCTGCTGCTGCACCTGCGCATCCAGAGCCGCGCGATCCGCGGCGCTGTTCGACCCGTTGGCTGCTTCAACCGCAAGCGTGCGGATGCTCTGCAGGTTGTCGGTCAGCGTCGAGAGCGCGCCGCCGGCGGTCTGGGTTTCGGAAATGGCATCGTTCGCGTTGTGTACCGCCTGGTTGGTACCGTTGATCTGCGTCGTAAATTGACTGGCGATCGCGAGACCCGCCGCGTCGTCGGCGGCGCTGTTGATGCGCAAGCCCGAAGACAGGCGCTGCAATGCCTGTGACAAGTTCGCTTGCGAAGTCGTTAAATTCCGCTGCGCATTGAGCGAGTTGATATTGGTATCAAGTGTAAGTGACATGTATGAACTCCTGAAGGTTAATCCACCGGCCCCTCTTAGGCCCTAGCATGTGTTCACTTCACCCACCTCGGGCGGACCGGTGACCACATTCAAAGTCTGTATCGGACCGCCACCGCCGTTCTTGAGGGGAAAATTGCGGCGGCCCGCGCCCGGAATCGTCTCGACTTCACGGTTTTCGCATCGAGCGTTTGACACTGCGATCCGCCCCGCGGGGCGATATCGGCGGCAAGCGGCGATCCTTGAGAGCATGTTCGCCCCTGTCCCGGCGTACGTCCCGCCGGCTATCCTCACGTCATGTTGCACTGCGACAGCGGAGAGCCTGGGGTACGCAGTAGTAGGCGCCTTGGCTGCGTCTGTTCATGGTGCGGTGCGGGCCAGCCTACTGGCGGATTGAGCCGCCCCGCACGGCGCCCTTTGCGGTCTTGTGGCGTTGTGGGCTGCCCCAAAGCACTGGTCGACTCCGAACGCATACTCACGCGCCTGCGCGCCGAAGGGTATGAAGTCGCGGCGAGCTACGGTGCCGCCGACCTTGTCGTGGTCAACACCTGCGGCTTCATCGACGCCGCGGTGGACGAATCGCTGGATGCGATCGGCGAGGCCTTGGCCGAGAACGGCAAAGTGATCGTCACCGGCTGCCTCGGGGCGCAGCCGCAGAAGATCCTCGACCGGCATCCGCAGGTGCTGAAAATCACGGGTCCGCAGCGCTACGAAGAAGTCGTGGCCTCGGTGCACGAGTATCTGCCACCGAAGCACGAACCGTTTCTCGATCTCGTTCCCGCGCAGGGCGTGAGGCTCACGCCTCGCCATTACGCCTACCTCAAGATCTCCGAAGGATGCAACCATCGCTGCACCTTCTGCATCATTCCCTCGATGCGCGGCGACCTGGTCAGCCGGCCGATCGGCGACGTGCTGCGTGAGGCGGAGCAGCTGGCGCGCGCCGGAGTTAAAGAGATTCTGGTCATCTCCCAAGACACCAGTGCCTACGGCGTCGACCTCAAGTATGCCGCACAGCCGTGGCGCAACGCCTCGCGGCGCGCTCGTTTCTACGATCTAGCGGCCGCACTGGGCGAGCTCGGCGTGTGGATTCGGCTGCACTATGTATATCCCTATCCTCATGTCGACCAAGTCATCGAGCTGATGGCGGACGGCAAGGTGCTCCCGTATCTCGACATCCCGTTTCAGCACGCCAGCGCGCGCATTTTGAAATTGATGAAGCGACCCGCGGCTTCGACCAACACCTTGGATCGCATTGCCGCGTGGCGGCGCACGACGCCGGATATCACGATTCGAAGTACCTTCATCGTGGGCTTCCCCGGGGAAACCGAGCAGGATTTTGCGGAATTGCTCGATTGGCTGCGCGCCGCGCAGCTCGACCGCGTGGGCTGTTTCGAGTACTCCCCGGTCGAGGGCGCGGCGGCCAACGCACTGCGCCAGCCGGAGGTTCCCGCCGAGCTCAAGGCAGAACGCCGCGCACGCTTCATGGAACTGAGCGCGGAGATCAGCGCCGCGCGCCTGGCAAAAAAGGTCGGCCGCGACATGCAGGTCCTCGTCGACCGGCTGGACGGCGACGTCGCCGTGGCGCGCTCCGCGAGCGACGCCCCGGAGATCGACGGTACGGTCAGAATTCCGCGCGCCAAGGGTGTGAGCGTGGGCTCCCTGGTCCAGGTGCGGATCACGGCGGCCGGCGCCTATGATCTCGAGGCGAGATTAGTTCAGGAGCCTGTCAGACAGGCTCCTAGTATTTCTTAGACCGATGGAGATTCAACCGTGGAAATTACTGCAGACCGAGTAGTGCTCATTCATTACACCCTCAAGGACGACGCCGGAGCCGTCATCGACAGCTCGGCGGGAGCGGAACCGCTCGCGTACATCCAGGGACACGGTAATCTGGTCGCAGGTTTGGAGAAGGCCCTCGAAGGCAAGCAAGACGGCGATGCCGTGGCCGTGTCCGTGGCACCCGCCGACGGGTACGGCAAGCGCGATGCCGCCTTGATCCAGCGCGTCCCCAGGCGCGCCATGCAGGGTGCGGGCGAGATCAAGAAGGGAATGCAATTTCAGGCCCGCACCGACGATGGCATGCGCATGTTTACGGTAACTGCGATGGTCGGCGACATGGTGACGCTCGACGGCAATCATCCCCTGGCCGACAAGACACTGCATTTCGACGTGCAAGTCCTGAACGTGCGCGAAGCAACGGCCGAAGAGCTCGAGCACGGTCACGTGCATGGCGCGGGCGGACATCATCACTAGCCGGCGCTGCGTGCACGAGACGACGAGGCGCATCGCCGAGTAATAATCCCGGCTAGATGTACTTGAACAGCGAGAGGCTCTGAGTGAGCGAGTACGCCTGCAGGGCCGCGCTCAACGTGGTGTTTTGCTGATTGAGCGTGGTGATGGCGCTCGCATAGTCAAGGCCTTGCAACGTCGAGATGGAACTCTGCAGCTGAATCTGCTGGGTGCCTGCGACCGACTGCTGCGTCGTGATCGTATTCAGCCGGGCGCCGACGCTGGCCCGCACGTTCGACAGGCTGCCGAGCGCCTGATCGATATTGTTGATGCCGGCGGCCAGCGCATTGTTGAGCTTGGCCGTGTCCACCGACGTGCCGCTGCCCGTTTGCAGCGCGTTGACCATGTTTTGCACCGTCGTGAACACGCTTTGATCGGTGCTGGGCGCCACGCTGAACGAATCGCTGGTGGCGGGAGTGCCCGTGATCGTCACCTGCACGCCGAGAAAGCTGATCGAGCCGCCGCTCGTGTACGAGCCTGAGGTCACCAATACATTGTTCGAATCGCGAACCTCGTAAGTGCCCGGCGCCGTGAAGTTGATCGAGTAGGTGCCGCCGTCGTAGGTGCCGGCGGCGGCCGACACCGTGGTCGCACCCAGCACGCCCGTTCCCGTGTTGGCCGCACTGGCCGTCGCGGCGAAAGTGCCGTTGCCGGTCTTGATCTGATTGAAAACCGCATTGCCGTTGTCGCCGTCCGCAATGGTCTGGCCCGGCGCGATTTGCACGACGCGGTTGCCCTGATCGCCGTTGTAGGTGGCGCCGGAGGCCGTCAAGGTAAAGGGCTGAGTCTGGGTGGCGAAACCGCTGAACAGGTACTCGCCGTTGCCGTCCTGGGTGTTGGCGAGCGTCGCCAAGGTCGCTTGAATCTGCTTCGCCTGCGTGGCGATCGCGGAGCGGTCCCCGTTGGACAATGTCGAATTATTGGCCTCGAGCGCGAGGTCGCGCAGACTCTGGAGCTGGGTTTGAACCTGCGACAGAGTACTGTCCTCGGTGCTCAGGCGTGTCTGGGCGCTGCTGGAGTTGGTGACGTACTGCTGGCTTTGCGCCAGGGCCTGATTGTAATTGTTCACGGCGCCGGCGGCCGTCGGGTTCTGCGAGGCGGTAGTGAACGAGAGACCGCTCGTGATCTGATTTTGCGTCTGCGACAGATTCGATTGCAAGGATTCGATTGCCGCGAGGAACTGCGACTGATTGAGGCTCGGTGTTACACGCATGGCATTCCCTCCTAGCTGTACGTTCCGTTCACCGAGTCGATCAAGGTCGTGAACAGGCTGTTGCCGATGGTCAACGCCTGCGCCGCCGCCTGAAAGGCCTGCTGCCACTGCACCAGGCTCGCCGCTTCTTCGTTCAGATTGACTCCGCTGACCGACTGCACGCTGGAGAGCGCCTGGTTGTTGACGGCGGTTTGCGCGGTTTGCGCCGTGTTGATCTGCTGTGCCTGGCTGCCTAGGCCGGTAATCATCGCGCTCACGGCACCGGTGATGCTGATGGTGCCGTTGGCGAGCACGCCGGCGGATTGCTGACTGGCGCCCGCCAATGCATTGCGGTTGTCTCCCGTGGCGCCCGCATTGCTCTTGACGGTGAATACATCGCCGTTCGCCGGCGAGCCGCTGATCTGCACCTGCCAGCCGTTGATCGCGATATTCCCGCCGCTGGTGTACGGGAGATTGGCCCCGCCGTTGATCGAATAGGTGGTTGCGCTGGTGAACTGAATGGACACTGGGATGAGCAAGCTTGGATTCGCCGCGTTCAGCACGGTGCCGCCGCTGATGGTGGCGTTGCCGGTGTTGCCGTTGGACGCGGAGGTCTGCACGGCGCCGGCCGCCGCGACCTTGGAAGGATCGGTCAACACCGCCTTCAAGCTCGAGGCAGCGGCTACCGTGGGCTGGATCAGGAATTTATCGCCCGCCGCCGGAGTCCCCGACAGCACGATCGACAGCCCATCGGCGGTGAGCGGACTCGCAGCGGTGCCGCTGCCGGACAAGGCCACGCTGCTGCCGTCGCTGGCGCGGGTCAGTGTGTACGCGCCCGAATTATAGGACAGCACATAGTCGTTCGACGTCAGCGCGCCCGCGTTGGTCACGCTGACGCTCGCGGTGGTGGCGTCGGTATTCTTCGAGGAACCCAGCGCCTGAGTGGCTGGCGTCGAGAAAATAGCCGCCCCGAACTGTCCGTTCAGATCCAGCCCTTGACCCTGTTGCGAATTGACGGTTTGGCTGAGGGCAGTGGCGACTTGGCCCAACTGATTCAATGCCGGATTGATCACCTGAGTGCGCGCCGCCAGAAGGCCTCCCAGGTCCCCCGAGGTGATGCCGCCGCTGATCACGTTGCCGCTCAAAGCCGAAGTCGAAATTTCCAGCTGCGAGGCGTCGAACTGATTGGGCACGGTGGTCAATGTCGTGATCTGACCCTGCAGCACCAAAGGCTGACCGTTGCCGACGAAAACATTCAAAGCGCCGTTGCTGTCCGTCGTGGTGCTGATGCCGACCAATTTCGACAGGCTCGAGACGAATTGGTCGCGCTGATCGAGCAGCTGATTGGGGGCTTGACCGCCTCCTTGCGCGGTGCCTATCACGATCTGCTTGTTCAAGGTCGAGATCGACGCGGCGATGGAATTGATTTGCGTGACATCGGCCGTGATGCGCGCATTCACATCGGTGTTCAGCGTGTTCAGTTGCGCGCTGGTGTTCTGAAAACTGGTCGCGACGCTCTGCGCCTGCCCCAGCAGGGCCTGCCGCGAAGCGGCCGACGTCGGATTGTTGGCCACATTGGACCAGGCGCTGTAGAAGCTCTGCAGCGCGGTGCTCAGTCCGCCCGCGCTGGTGCCGAATAGATTGTCGATCTGAGAGGTATAGCCCTGAAGGGCCGTGAGCTGTCCGAGGGTGCTCTGCGAGGTGTTCAGCTGATTCGCGGCCGTCTGACTATAAGCGCGGCTGATCCCGCCGACCGCTACGCCGCTGCCGACGGTCCAGGATCCGTTCGATTGCGGCGGAGCTTCATTGAGATTGATGGTCTCTTTGTCATAGCCCGGCGTGCTGGCGTTGGCCACATTGTTGCTGGTGACCGAAATCGCGGCCTGAAACGCTTGCAGCGCTGAAACACTGATTCCAAACATATCTGCCACGATTCGTCTCCGCGCTCTTAAGCCTTCGAACTCTTCCGCACTATCGGCAGCAAGCGCCTTTTCTATAATGCTGCAGTGCGGGGGATCAGCGCCGCCTGAAGCGTGCTGCTGTTCAAGATCTGATTTAACTTATTCGCGTACTCGGGGTCGGTTGCGTAGCCCGATTTGCCGATACTGCGGATGTACGCCTGGACGTCGCCGCCGGCCGCGATGGCATCGCGGTACCGCGGGGAGTTCTTCAGCAGGTTCGCAAAATCGCTGACGCTCTCCTCGATCGAGCCATAGGCCCGAAATGCGGTGCGCCGTGGCGTCGCCACGCCGTTGCTGAACTCCACCGTGTCCGCGGTGGCGCGTCCGCCGGTCCACTCGTCGCCGGCTTTGATGCCGAACAGGTTGAGGCTGGATGAACCGTCGGCGGTGCGCGGCATGCGCTGACCCCACCCCGTCTCCAGCGCCGCCTGTGCCAGCAGTCCGAGCGGATTGACGCCGAGGGCGGCGGCGGCGCGCTGTAGGGTGGGCATCACCTGATTCACGAATCCCGCCGGCGTCTGGGCGATGGCGGGCGCCGATGATGTCGAAGCCGCGCCGGTGGAGACCGGCTGAAGCGAGACGGGTTTAGGTGTTCCCGTCAGCTGCCGTTTGAGCAGCGCGCCAATACCCAAGTCCTGATGCTGGCTGATGGTGAGCGCCACCTGCTTGTCGAACATGTCCTGGTACATGCCCATCTCATTGCCGTCGGGGTCATCACTCGCGGTGGCGTCGCGCATGCTCTTCAGCATCATTTGCAGGAACAGAGCCTCGACTTGCTCTGCGACGGCGCTGATCGACTGCGGTGAGCTCGGATCCTTCTTGAGCGCCGCCAGACCGTTGATGTCCGTGTACGTGGTCGCGGCGGAGGTATCCACCGGCGATGAGCCGAGGGCAGGCAAAGAGTTGGTCAATGGCAGTAAGGTGCTCATTTAAATGACGATGAGCTCGGCCTGCAGCGCGCCGGCTTCCTTGAGGGCTTCCAGGATGGCGACCAGGTCGCCCGGCGCCGCGCCCACATCGTTGACAGCGCGCACGATCTGCTCCAGTTCCACACCGGGCTTGAACAGGAACATGCGATTCGAGCCCTGATCGACCTTGATGGTCGAATTGTTGACCACCGTCGTCTGGCCCAGCGTGGAAAACGGCGCCGGTTGACTGACACTCTGCTCTTCTTTGATGCTCACCGACAACGAACCGTGCGACACGGCGGCCGGAGTCACGATGACGTTGCTGCTGATCACCACCGTGCCGGTACGCGAATTGATGATCACCTTGGCAGAGGTGCTGCCCGGTTCCACCTGCAAATTCTCGACCGTTGAGAGAAACGCGACCCGCTGTGTAATATCCAGCGGCGCGCGCACCCGCACCGAACCGCCGTCCATGATGGTGGCGATGCCGTCGCCCATGCCTTTGTTCACGCTTGCAACCAATCGCGTGGCAGTGGTGAAGTCCGGTTCGTTCAGGTTCAACACGATCGAGTCGCCTTGCGACAGCTGCGAGGCGACCGCGCGCTCGATGGTGGCGCCGTTGGGAATGCGGCCGGAGCTCGGCACATTGACGGTGAGCTTGGAACCATCGTTGCCTTCCACGCCGAAGCCGCTGACGATGAGATTGCCCTGGGCAATTGCGTAGATCTGACCGTCGAGCCCGTGCAAGGGCGTGACCAGCAGCGAGCCGCCGCGCAAGCTCTTGGCGTTCGCAATGGAATTGACGGTGATGTCGATGGTTTGACCGGGTTTGACGAAGGCCGGCATGACCGCATGCACGGACACCGCCGCCACGTTCTTCAGCTGCGGGTTGACGTTCGCGGGAACCGTGACCCCGAGCTGCGCCAACATGTTTTTCAGGGATTGCACGGTGAACGGTGCCTGGCTGGTTTGATCGCCGCTACCGTCGAGGCCGACCACCAACCCATAACCCACCAGCTGGTTGGTGCGCACGCCCTGAACCTGCGCCATATCCTTGATGCGCTCGGCCGGCGCCTGTGACGCAGTCATCAGCAGGAGAATCGCAACGCCCAGAATTCGCGCCGCCAGAACTTGCGCGACTGGGACTCGTTTGGCCGGGATTCGTTTGTATAAGGACACGCGCATGGACTCAGTACGGAGCAAACGGGGAATTGAAGAACCGCGCCAGCCAACCCATGCGATTGGAGCTGCTGATGACTCCCTTGCCGGAGTAGCTGATGTGCGCATCCGCGAGCTTGTCGGAGGTGACCGTATTGTCCGTGGCGATGTCCGCCGGCCGGATCACCCCGGCGACGTGCACGAATTCGTCGCCTTGGTTGAGCCTCAGAGTCTTGTCGCCCTGCACGACCAAATTGCCGTTGGCCTGCACCTCGGTCACCGTCACCGTGAGACTGCCGGCCAAACTATTGCCCTGAGTGCTCGAACCCTCGCCGTCGAAGGTATCCGCGCCGTTCAGAGTCGTGGTGTAAATCGGTACCCCAGCCGCAGTGATGGTCTTGCCGAACAGGGTCGGTCCCGTATTGGCGACCGAAGTCGTCTTGGTGGTCTTGGTGATCGCGTTCTTGCTGGCATTGGTCGATTCGGTCAGGCGAATGGTCAGGACGTCGCCCACTCGGCGGGCCTTCAAATCGGCGAACAATTCCATTTGTTGCCCCGCCTGATAAATCGCTCCATCGGTGCGGGGCGTGGGCGGCGGCAGAGTCCGCGTGACCACGGGTTCCGGGCCGTGTTCCCGCGCCGGCAACAGGCCGCAGGCCGACAACACCGTGATGCAAAACAGGCTAGGCAACGCCAACCACGGTGCCGCAGGCGCACGCCCGGCGATCGAAGTCGCCGCAGGGATCTTGGGTAAACCGGTTTGGCGCGTCATACGTTGGTCGTCAGGAATTGCAGCATCTGATCCGTGCTGCTGATCGCCTTGGAGTTCATTTCATAGGAACGTTGGCATTCGATCATCGAGACCAGCTCCGTCACGGAGTTCACATTGGAGGTCTCCAGTGTGCCTTGCGCAATGGTGCCGAGACCGTTGGTGCCCGCTGTGCCCACCTGCGGAGCGCCGCTGGCCGCCGACTCGAGCAGCAAGTTATTGCCGACGGGCTGCAAGCCCTCGACATTGATGAAGTCGGCCAACTGAACCTGTCCCACCTGGGTGGCCTTGCCATGGCCCGGCGGAACTATGGTCACGACGCCGTCGGCACCGATGGTGACCGACTGCGAGCCGGCCGGAACCGTGATGGCGGGCTGCAGAGGATAGCCGCTCGCGGTGACGACATTGCCCTGCGAATCCAAAGAAAACGAACCGTCGCGTGTATAAGCGAGGGTGCCGTCGGGCAAGGTGATCTGCAGGAATCCGCGCCCGTTGACGGCCATGTCCAGGCTGCCGTTGGTCTGCAGGACGCTGCCCTGGGTGTAGTCCTTTTCGGTGGCGGCTATGCGCACGCCGGTGCCCAACGTCAGGCCGGTGGAATACTGGGTATTTTGCGTGCTCTGCGCGCCGACCTGACGGATGTTCTGGTACATGAGGTCCTGGAACGCCGCCCGTCCTGCCTTGAAACCCGTCGTGTTGGTGTTGGCCAGGTTGTTGGAAATGATGGCCATCCGGGTGTTTTGCGCGTCGAGACCGGTTTTTGCGGCCCATAGTGCGAGATTCATGGGTATTCCTTGAATGGTTCTGAAGTCTGCATCAGGCGCCCGAGGTCAACATCAAGCGCTCGGCGCTCTGTTCGTTCTGATCGGTCGAGTTGATGCTCTTGATTTGGAATTCGTACAAGCGCTGCAGCTCGATCATGCTGATCAGCGACTGGGCGGCATTGACGTTGCTCGATTCCAGCGTGCCCGACGTCACGGTCACGCTCTCGTCGGTCTTGGCTTTGCCGCCGGACTTGAGGCGCAGCAACCCATCCTCGCCCTTCTGCAAATCCTTGGTCGGCGGGTTGACCAGCTTGATGCGATCGATCGGCGAGCTGGCCGCCGGCGCCAACCCCAAGGGCACCACCGATACGGTGCCATCGCCGCCGATGGTGACCTGAGTCGAGGGTGGTATGTTCAATTGACCGGACTCCGTCAATACCGGCAATCCGCCGGCCGTTGTGACCGCTCCCGTCGTGGTGACTCGCAGATCCCCGGCACGCGTATAGGCCTCCTTGCCGTCGGTGCCGAGCACGGCGATGAAACCACTGCCGTTCACCGCGATATCGAGGTCCCGGCCGGTGCTTTGCATGACGCCGCTGGAGAAATCCGTGCCCGCATCGCCGGCCACCGCGTTGACGCGCGTGGCGTAACCCGGGCCATAGACCGGCTCGCTGTCGAACGACACGGCATCCGCCCGGAATCCGATGGTGCTCAAGTTCGCGATGTTGTGGTTGTTCACGGCCTGCGCTTGCATGATCTGCTTCGCGCCGGTCATCGCCACGTATAGTCCTCTGTCCATGATTAATGCGCGATATTGATGACGGTCTGGGAGAGCTGATTGGCCGTGGTAATGACTTGCGCATTGGCCTGGAAGGTCCTCTGCGCCGTGATCATGTTGACCAATTGCGTGGTCAGATCCACGTTCGAGCTCTCGAGCGCGCCCGATTGAATGTTGCCGAAACCGGTGGATCCGGCCGTACCTTGAATGACGTTGCCGGAAGAGAATGTCTCAGCCCAATTCGTGTCGCCCAGCTGTTTCAATCCCTGAGGATCCGGAAAGTTCGCGAGCGCGAGCTGCCCGAGCTGCGTGGAACGGCCGTTGGTATACACGGCCGACACGACGCCGGTGGAATTGATGGCGACCGTGCTGAGCTGGCCGGTGGCGTAACCGTTCTGAGTGATCGACGTCACGCCGAAACTGCCGCCGTACTGCGTGGTGGCGCCGAAGTTGAAGCTCAAGTTCATCGCTTGCGCGCCGTCCGGCGGGGTAAAGCCGTTGAAGGCCAGCGCACCGCCCGCCGGCGCGGCCACCGCCCCCGCGTTGGAGAACGTCAGCGTCTGAGCGGCGCCGACCTGAGTCCCGTTGACGGTCACGTTGACCGACCACTGATTGGGCGTCGCGGTCTGGGTGAAGTAGAAGGTGGCCGGATACGCCGTGCCGAGCGAGTCATACACCGTCGTCGACGTGGACTGGTTGTAGGTTGCCGAGTTGGTGGGGCTGAACGGCGTCACGGTCGGAACGGGTGAACTCGTGGGGAGGTTCAGAACCACCGATCCCGACGTGGTGGCCAAGGGAGCGCTCTGGGCCGTCTGTAGATTGAGGTTGGTGAGCGCGCCCGTGTTGAATCCACCCGCGGCCGTCGGCGGATAGACTTGCAGCGCCTGTCCCGTGGCATTGACCACGTTGCCGCCCTTGTCCTCGGAAAATTGGCCGTTGCGCGAATACACATAGCCGTTCGCGTCCTTGAGCGTGAAGAAACCGTCGCCGCTGATGGCCATGTCCAGGTTCGAGGACGTGGTGCTGATATTGCCCTGCGTGAATTGCTGGGCGGTGGCCGCGAGACGCACGCCCTCGCCGACCACGGAGGTATTGAGGTTCACCGCGCCCTGCGTGTACACGTCGGCAAACTCGGCGCGGGAATCCTTGAAGCCCACCGTGTTCGCGTTGGCGACGTTGTTGGCCGTGACGTCCAGATCCGAACTTGCGGCCGTCAATCCCGATAAACCTATGCTGAAAGCTGCCATGTCTGCTCCTGAATCGATTCGTTAATTGGAAATCTGCTGCACGCTGCTGAACGGCACACTGCCGACGCCCGCGATGTTCAAGGTCAATCCCGTCGAGCCCGCGCCCATGCTGACGCTCTCGACCGTGCCGCCGACCAGCGTGGTCGCCGCCGTGCTGCCGGAGGTGGCGCCCGCGTACTGCGCGGTCAAGGTGTACTGTCCGGCGGGCGCCGCCGTGCCATTGGCGTCCTTGCCGTCCCACGAGAAACTCGCGAGACCGGCCGACTGCGCGCCGAGACCGATTTGGCGCACGAGCACGCCGCTGCTGTCGGTGATGCTGAGCACCACCTGCGATGTGGTCTGGGGAACTTGCACGGCGCCGGTAACGGTGCCGTTCGCCGCCAGGGTAGCCTTGCTGCTGCTCACCAGCGCGTGATGTCCCAGCAACGACGAGGCCTGCAGCGCCTGACTCGACGTAAGCGAACCCGACAGGGCACTGAACGACGTGTTCAGCTGAGTGATGCCCTGCACTTCGCTGAGCTGGGCCAGCTGGGTAAGGAAGGTATTGCTGTCGATCGGACTCGTCGGGTCCTGGTTCTTCAATTGCGCCAACATCAGCGTGAGGAAATTGGCTCCGCCTAAGGTGGTTGAGCTCGCGGCCGAACCCGTACCCGTGGTTGAGCCGGTACCGTTGGCGGAGCCCGTCCCGGTGGTCGATCCCGTGCCGGTGGTGTTGGTGGGTTGTGTTCCGTTGACTACCATGATGTGTACCTTGGGACCTAGCGTCCCATCGAGATGGTCTTGAGCAGCAAATCGCGTGCCGTGTTGATGGCTTCGATATTGGTGGCGAAGGAGCGGTTGGCCGAAATCATGTTGGTCATTTCTTCGATCGAATTGACGTTCGATGAGAAGACGTAACCGTCCTTGTTGGCCAGCGGATTGTCCGGCTGGTAGCGCATCAACGGCGGCGCCTGGCTTTCCACCACGCCGAGCACGCGCACGCCCGTCGCGGCGCCCTGGCCGTCGAAGCCGGCATCCGAGGTATTCATCATCGTCTGGAACACCGGATGCCGAGCGCGATAGATCTTGCTCGAATCGCCGCTCACACTCTCGGCATTGGCGAGATTGCTGGCCGTGGTGTTCAGCCGGATGGTTTCGGCGTTCAGAGCGCTTCCGGACACATTGAATACATTGAATAGGGACATCGTTCTGATCCTTCAGCGCTACTGGCCGGCAATGGCGAGCTGCAGCGCCGCTATCTTCTGATTGATGAACATCAAGCTGGCCTGGTACCGGACGCTGTTCTCGGAGAAGGCCGCCTGCTCCACGGGCATTTCCACGGTGTTGCCGTCCAGTGAAGCCTGATACGGATTGCGGTATTTCAATTCGCCGGCGGATAGTTCGCTGTCGTTGAAGGTGATATGGGCCGCCTGCGTAATCTGCAGCGGCAATGGCGCGTCGCCGGTGCGCGCCAGCACCTCGCTGAAATCGATGTCGCGCGCCTTGTAGTTCGGGGTGTCCGCGTTGGCGAGGTTCGTGGCCAACACGCTGACCCGCTGCCCGTGCAGCAGCAGCGCTTGCTCATGGATACCAAAAATATTCTCGAACATACGGTTTGCTCCTCGAGGGATACCTCAAGCAAGAGCTGTGCCAATCCCCGATCCCTGCAAATAATCGGCCTCGCCGTGCGAAATTGGGCGCGAAGCGCGCGGCAGAAGCGCGGCGGGGTCTTCTCGCGGCACGATCGACGCACGGCGTGCGGCAAGGAATTGCCACCGGCGGCCGCTGCCGCGGCAATGCCCACCGCCGCCGGCAATCGTGGCGCCAGTGATCGCACCGTCCTTGCGTCCCGCCCTTGCAGGACGACGCATCGGCTATCGGCACGGGTCCGTCGCTGCGGCGTCCGGCGTGGCACGCCGCTTGCTAGCTATAAGGCAGGATGCGAACAGCGCCAAAATATCGTCACTGGATACTCGGCATGAGCCTCGCGGGCAGCGCTTCCTGGTAGGTCCGATCCAACCGTATCTCAAGCTGGAGCGCTGCAATCAGCCGGTCGGGGCCGTCGCCTCCGCCCATCACATGCGCGATCGAATCATGATCGAACTGCGCTGTCAGAACGCCAAGCCCTGGCATCTCTATGTGCAGGTCAGAGTCATCGGTACCTCGTCGGCAGTGGTCGCGGCGCACGCCATCGTGGTGGGCAGCGTTCTCAAGGCCGCGGATTTGCGGCTGGAGCAGCACGATATCTCCGAGCTGCCGCCCGGCTTCCTGGATGACCCCGCCATCGCGGTGGGGCTGACCGCCAGCCGGCCGATCTCAGGCGGCGCCTTCTTGACCAATCAGCAATTAGTGGCCGCCAAGGCAGTGCAACGCGGCCAATCGGTGACCTTGGTCGCAGACTTGGGCGGTATGAGCGTGCGCATGGCGGGTAAGGCCCTAAGCGATGGTCTTATTAATCAACGAGTTAGAGTGGAAAATCTATCCTCCGGTAAAATCGTGGAGGGGATTGCGCGTTCTGAACAAATAGTGGAAATAGTTTTTTGATAACCCTTCAGTGAAGCGCGTCACAGTCGATAACTAGTCCGGAGGATCGAACTCGAGCGAGATCGCTAAAGTTAATCCGAACCCTGACGATAAGATGGCATGGGCCGATGATGCTGGCCCTAGGAGAAATTTCGGTGACTGACAAAA
>WNFI01189979.1_pt1 | contig 15434 bp, 14 predicted proteins | sample 5400471 | NCBI WGS metagenome assembly WNFI01 (sample SAMN13153348, study PRJNA577476) | soil metagenome | isolation source: 100 cm saprolite on Douglas fir-dominated hillslope | place: USA:California | collected 2013-09-17 | reverse complement strand
CGTGGCGACGTCGAACGGCTACCAGTACGGCTTCGCCGCCGCCGGGCTCGTGCTGGCCGGCGGCGTCTACTGGTTCGTGCGGCGGATCACCGAGTCGCCCTACGGCCGGTCGCTCCGCGCGATGCGCGACAACGACAAGATCGCCGATTCGCTCGGCAAGAACGTGCTGGCGCTGCGCACGGGAGCCCTGGTAACTGGCGGAGCGATCGCGGGGCTGTCCGGAGCCGTGCTGGTCAGCCTCATCGGCGCGTGGTCACCTGCCGCCTGGAGCTATGCGGAGACGATCGTGCTCTTCACGGCGGTCATCATCGGCGGGGCCGGCAATCACATCGGCGCCGTGCTGGGAGCCGTCCTGGTTCCGGTCGGGTTCGAGGAGATCACCAGGTTCATCACGAACAACAACCCCAACCTCCCGCCTAACCTGCTGCCATCGCTCCAGTGGGTCGCGATCGGCCTGCTGATCGGCGGGTTCCTGTGGCTGCGGCCGCAAGGCATCATGCCGCAGCGCAAGCGCGTGATTAATCTGGCCGCCGCGCAGGCCGGCCCGGACGCTCAGCCGGTGCCCGCCGCCGCGGCTGCCGTCCGGGAGCGCCCCCCAGGACACAGTGAGTACGACGATCGTGAGATTCTGCGCGCGAATGGCCTTAGCCGGGACTACGGCGGAGTTCACGCGGTATCCGGGGTCAGTCTCTCGATCGAGCGCGGCACGCTCACGGGGCTGATCGGGCCAAACGGGGCTGGCAAATCAACGCTGCTGGCGCTCCTGGCCGGCACCGAGAAGGTCACCTCCGGGCAGATCGTCTACCAGGGCAGGGACGTCACCCCGCTGCCCGCTTTCCGCCGGGCCCGGGCCGGCCTGGTCAGAACCTTTCAGCTAGCCAGCGAGTACAAGCGCCTCACCGTGCTGGAGAACTTGATCTCGGCCGTGCCAGGCCATAGCGGCGATTCGTTCCTCGGTGCAGCGGCCGGACGCTGGCTGTGGCGCGCCGACGAAGAGCGAGCGGTCGAAAAGGCCGGGGACCTGCTGGCCGGTTTCGGCCTGACCGGGCAGGCGAACGACTATGCCGGCGACCTGTCCGGCGGTCAGCGCAGGCTCGTCGAGATCATGCGGGCGCTGATGGCCGAGCCTGACATGCTCCTGCTCGATGAGCCCATGGCCGGCGTGCATCCCGAGCTGGCCAGGAAGATCGGCGAGGCATTGCGCTTGCTGTGCGAGCGGGGGATGACCATCGTGATGGTCGAGCATGAGCTGGCCATCATGGATGAGTTCTGCGATCCGGTCATCGTCATGGCCGACGGATCCGTTCTCGCCACCGGCACGATGGCCCAGCTGCGGGACCGCAGCGACGTCGTGGAGGCCTACCTTGTCGGCTGACAGCGCGGCCCGGCCAGCCGACAGCCGGGCCCTTGAGACGGATCGCACGGCGGCGCTGCGCGCGGACGGGATCACCGCCGGGTATGGCGGCGATCCGGTGATCAGGAATGTCGGCGTGCGCGCCGACGCCGGAACGGTCGTTTCCGTGGTCGGCCCGAACGGCTCTGGCAAAAGCACCCTGCTCAAGGCGATCACCGGCGTGCTGCGCCTCTCGGCAGGCCAGGTGCGGATCAATGGCCGCGACGTCACGGGCCTGGCCCCAGAGGAAATGGCCAGGGCGGGCGTTGGCTATGTTCCGCAGGTCGATGACGTGTTCGCGCCGCTCACGGTCAGGGAGAACCTGGAGATGGGCGGCTACCTGCTGGACCGCGCCGACCTCCCGAGCCGGATGGAGGGCGTGCTCGCCGTGTTCCCGCGGCTCGGCACCATGCTGCGCCGGCCGGCCGGGAAGCTCAGCGGCGGCGAGCGGAAGATGCTCGCCATGGGGCGAGTGCTGATGCTTCGGCCCGCGGTTTTCCTGCTCGACGAGCCCACGGCTAACCTCGCCCCGGCCATCGCGCACAGCCTGCTCGGCGAGCATGTGCGGCAGCTCGCTGAGCAGGGCGCCGCCGTGCTGATCGTTGAGCAGCGGGCGCGGGCGGTTCTGGCCGTGTCGGACCATACCTACGTGATGAGCGGCGGCGAGCTGCGCATGCAGGGCACTCCGGCCGAGCTGTCTGACAGCCCGGACTTCGTCCGGTCCTTCCTCGGCGGCCGGCCAGGCGAGGAGCCGCCGGTCAGCGTGCGGAAGGGCAGCTAGCTGGGCGATGTGCGAGCCGTCCTTGATCTTCAGCAAAGCCCTGACGAAGGCCAGCTTGGGTGCATCGCGCATCAGCACGAGGTCGAGCACGCCGTCGTCAATTATGGCGGGCGGCGCCACCCGCATGCCGCCCCCGAAGAACGCCGAGTTCGCGATCACGACGGCGTACCCATCGAACTCTTGCCCGCCGCCGCCGGCCACGTCGACCGTGAACGTGGCTGGCTGCCATCTGGCCAGCGCCCTGAGCGCCGCCACCGGGTACACCAGCGAGCCGCCCAGCCACCGCGTGCTGTTGGCGATCTGGCCCGCCAGAGCGGGGATTCCCGCATAGACGCTGCCCGCCACAATGGTCTCAGGGTGACCGGGCCTGCTTGCCGCGATCAGGTCAATCTGCCGCTGCCGCCCGGCCGCCAGCACCAAGGCGGCGGCGCGCGGATCCGTGGGAATGCCCAGTACTCCGGCCAGGTCGTTGCCGCGGCCGGCGGGGATGATCCCGAAGCAGGCGCCGCTCGCCGCCGCGATGCCCGCCAGCGCGCCTGCCATGCCGTCCCCGCCGACCCCGACGATTACCTCGCCGCGCCCCGCCGCGCCGGCCGCCAGCTCCCGCGCGTGGGGCAGGCTGGATGACTCGACGACCCGGTGCTTAGCGCCCGCCGCCGCGAGCGCGGAGCTGGCAGGCGGGACGAGCGCGCGCGCCCGGCCGTTGCCCGCCGCCGGGTTGACGATCAGGCATAGCGGGCGGTCCACGCAAATCTCCTCGTTCCTAGGATGCAAACGTTACCGCCGCAGCGGCGTACGATCGGGTGCTATGGCTGCGCAGCGCGAACAGGCCAGTGAGGGTCGTGCCGGAGGCGCGCCGGATTATCAACGTGCCGGAGGCGCACCGGATGGCACGGCGCGATTTCTGCACGTTCAGACCACGACCGACTCCCGGGCCGAGGCTATGGAGCTGGCCCACGATGCCGTGCAGGCCAGGCTGGCCGCCTGCGCGCAGGTCGCAGGGCCGGTCGCGAGCACGTTCTGGTGGGAAGATGGGATCGAGCGGGCCGAGGAATGGATGATCATACTCAAGCTGCCCGCCGATCGGTACGCCGAGCTGGCCGAATTCCTGCTCGAGCGGCATAGCTATGACGAACCTGAGATCGTCGCGACGCCGATCATCGACGGCTCGGCCGGCTATCTAGACTGGATCGACGAGGAAACCAGGCCGCGCTAGGGCGGGCAACCTGGGAGGCACGATGACCTCGACGCCACCGGACGCCGACGGCCTGTTCGGGCCGGGCTCGGTAACCTGGCGGCTACTCGGCGAGCCGGTCATGTGGATAGGCGGCCTGCGGGCCATGTACCTGCAAGCGCTGCACCCCAGGACCATGCGCGCGACCTGGCAGAACACCGCGTTCGCCCGACCAGGTGAAGCGTGGGGCAGGTTCGGCAGGACCGTGGAGTTTGTGCGGGTCAGGACGTACGGCAGCACGGCCGAGGTGGAGCGGGCCGGGCGCCGGGTGCGGAGGGTGCACGCCTCGCTGACCGGAACCGACGCCGATGGCTCTGTCATCAGGCTGGATGAACCTGAGCTGTTGCTGTGGGTGCATTGCGGGGAGATCGCCTCCTACGCTGACGTCGCCCGCCGGGCCGGGATCGGCTTGTCCGCTCGCGATCTGGACGACTTCGTCAGCGAGCAGCGGCGGAGTGCCGCTGTGGTCGGCCTGGACCCAGCCGGGGTGCCAGGCAGCATGGCCGAGCTCGACGGGTACTACGAGCGGATGCGGCCGCAGCTGCACGCCTGCACCGAGGCGCGGCAGGCACTGGTCAGGTCGTTTCTGCCCGACATCCCGTGGCCATTCATCGGCCTGAAGCTTGTCGTTCCGCCGCTGAACGCGCTGGCGCTGGCCAGCCTGCCGCGATGGGCGCGGCGGCTGTACGGCGCGCCAGGGAGCCCGGTCACCGACCTGAGCGTGACGGTCACGCTGCGGGCGCTGCACCAGGCAACCACGCACATTCCGCCTCAGCTGCTAGGAATGACAGCGGCGGCCCAGGCGGCCTAGCCGGTCAGCGTTCCGCCGGGAACCTCGCGGGCAGCGAGGAAGTTGAGCTGGACAGGCCGGGCGGGCCGGGCGGGCCGCGCCGGCTGGTCATCGGTGCGGTCTTCCGTGCCTGCACCTCCGCGATGGGATGTGATACCTGATGCGCATTGCCGGCGACACGATCGGACCTCGCGGGATCGCCGTGCTCGCGGTGTCGGCAGTCGAGCCCGGCGACCCCGAGCCCGGCGCCAAGTCCTGGTCCGAAGCTCAGCTCGCAGTCCTATGCGTCCTACTCCTACCAGGTCTGGCCTGGACCGCTCAGCACCGCAGCCAAGGCGGCCGCGACCGGCCTGGTCATCGCCGTGCACCGGCACGGATCGGGAATCATGGTGACCGCTGGAGTGGCCGGCCAGCCGGCGCCGACCCCCAGGTTCTACCCGGCCGGCGCGAAGGTCTTCGTCGTCGAGGCCGCCCTGGGCGACGACTCGGGCAACAGCGATTACAACCTCGGCGACGACGGGCTCGTCGTCACCAACTCGCAGGAAAGGATCCTGCAGTGAGCAACACCGCATGGCGCAACAGGGCGGCCAGCAAGAGCGCGAGGAGCAAGGCCTCTCCTCCGGCCCCTGATCGCGCGAGGGCCGGCGACCTGGCCGACCGCGCGACGCAGGTCACAGCCGAATGGGCACCAACTGCGGCCAGGGTGCTGCTTGGCCTTGTCCTGGCCTGGTTCGGCTATCACGAGCTGATGGCGCCGCAGTTGTGGACGGGCTACGTTCCCGTCATCGCGCCGGGCTCGGGGTTGGCGCTCGCGGCAGTGCTCGTCCATGGCTGGATGCTGCTCATGCTCGCCGTGGCGATCACCGCCGGAGTAGTGCTGCGGCTGGCCGCCGCGGTTGCCGCGCTGCTGCTTGTGCAGATCGTCGTCACGCTCACGATCACCGGCGGCCTCACCGACCTGACCTTGCGGGATGTCGGCGTGCTCGGCCTCGCCGTGTGCCTGACCGGCGCCACCAGGCAGCGGGCCGTCCTGACCGCATAGCAGGTCCATCTGGATCCGCCGGTGGCTCGTCAGCCGTTAGCCCGAGGCGGGCAGATTCAAGGCAGCGATCACCGGCAGGCCGTGCTCGGTTCCCAGGATCGACAGCGTCCCCGTGTCCAGCCGGAACAGCCGGCCGTGCTGCGGTTCAAGGCCGAGCCAGCGGGCGGTGAGGATGCGCAGCAGGTGACCGTGGGCCACCAGTGCCACGTTGCCTCGGGCTAGCAGCGGTCTGACCCTGGCGAGCACTGCGTCGGCTCGCGCGGCGACCTGGGCGATGGTTTCACCCGGATACTCGGCATCGCCAGGGATGACGCCGTCACGCCATAGGTACCATCCAGTGCGCTCCCGGCGGATCTCGGCCGTGGTCCTGCCCTCGTAGCCGCCGTAGTCCCATTCGGCCAGGTCCGGGTCGATCTTCAGGCCCGCCGGCACTGTGGTCAGGCCGGCCAGTTCGGCGGTCTTGACCGCGCGTTGCAGCGGGCTCGCGAACGCCGCGACAACCTGCCTGGCGGCTAGATCCGCGGCCAGGCGGGCGGCTGCCGCCTCCCCGGCCGCGGTAAGCGGGATGTCGGTGCGGCCGGTGTGCTTGAGCTCCCTGCTCCAGGTCGTCTGGCCGTGCCTGATCAAGATCAGCTGGCCCGTGTCGCCATGAGAAGCCACCGTGGATCTCCCTTGCCGCGGGTAAGGACGGTACCGCGGTCCGGTCATTCTTCCTGCTTTACGGCCACGTCAGCGGCGGGGCCCGGGTACTCTCCAGGGAACTTTGCCCCCCACCTCCTTCGCTAAGGAGGTGAGGCCCCCGTTTTTCCGGAAGGTCCCTTGATGCAGCTGAGTACTCCGCCCGCGGCACCGGTAACAGGGGCGGAGAACCCGGCGTCCGCGGGGCGCCCGGCGGTAAAGGCGGAGACCCAGGGGGCCTGCCGGGTCCGGCCGGTCACCGAGCGGATCGCATGCTGGAGCGCCAGGCACGCGGTCATCGCTCTGGTCGGATGGCTGGTCATGGTGGGCGGTGCGCTGCTGGCCGGCCACGTTTACGGCACGCAGAGTCAGCCGCAGTACGACCCTGGCAGGTCCGGGGTCGCCGAGCGGATGCTGGATCGCCTGCACGTGGTCACCCCGCCGTCTGAGTCCGTCGCCGTTCGGCCGCGCTGGCAAGGCGCTGATCGCGCCAGGCGGCGGCGGAGTGCTCGTGACCTTCCAGGTCGCCGGCCCGCACAGCCAGGCCGATGCGACGGTGGTCAGGGCATTGCGCGCGATCGCCTCGGTCCAGACGAGGTACCCAGACCTGATTGTCGCCGAGACCGGCGGCGCGAGCGTCGACCGGGCTGCCACGGCGCTCCTCGGCCAGGACTTTCACCAGGCCGAGCTGACCTCTGTCCCGCTCACGCTGCTGCTCCTGCTGGTGGTGTTCGGCGCGCTGATCGCGGCGAGCATCCCGGTGATCCTGGCCGGAACCGCGGTGATGACGACGGTATCGCTGCTCGCGATACCGAGCCGGTGGCTGCCGATCGGGCCGGGCACCTCGGAGGTCGTGCTGATCATCGGGATGGCGGTGGGCATCGACTACACGCTGTTCTACCTGCGGCGGGAGCGGGAGGAGCGGGCCGCTGGCGCGAGCTTCCACGACGCGCTGAGAACGGCAGCGGCGACATCGGGCCGGGCCATTGTCGTCTCCGGACTGACCGTGATGATCTCCCTGGCCGGGTTGCTGTGCACCGGGATCGACATGTTCACGGGCTTCGCGATCGGAACGATTTTGGTGGTGGGCGTCGCCGTGATCGGGTCACTGACCGCCCTGCCCGCCCTGCTAGAACTGCTCGGGCCCTGGGCCGACCGGGGCCGGATACCGTTCCTCGGCAAGGGCAGGACCCGGGCTGACCGGTCAAGGATGTGGACCGCCATCGTGGGGCGGGTGGTCCGCAAACCCGTCGCCTGGGGCGGGCTGGCCCTGGCCGCCCTGCTGGCGCTGGCACTTCCGGTGCTCGGGATGCGGATCGGCAGCCCGGCTATCAATTTGCCGTCCAGCCTCCCGGTCGTGCGGACGCTTGAGACGATCCAGCGGGACTTTCCCGGCGGGCCCGCTCCCGCTCAGGTCGTGGTGACCGGGCCAGGCGTGCAGAGCGCAGCCATGCGCGAGGCGATCGCCAGGCTCGGGTCGATCGCGGCCGCGGGCGGACCGATTCACGGGCCGGTCACCGCGCTGCCGGTCGGTACCGGGCGGGGCATGCTCCTGTCCGTACCGCTGGCCGGCACCGCGGCGAACGGGAACTCAAGCCCGGTCGCCATCGGCGGCCTGCGGGACTTGCGCGGCCAGATACTCCCGGCCACCCTCGGCAAGGTCCGCGGTATCAGCTACGCGGTGACTGGCTCCACGGCAAGCAAGGTCGACTACCGGACCGCGCTCCGCTCGGCCTCGCCTCTGGTGTTCGGCATAGTGGCCGCGCTGGCCTTCGTGCTGCTGCTGATGGCGTTCAGGTCGCTGGCGATCCCGCTGATCTCGATCGGGCTGAACCTGGCCTCCGTCGGAGCGGCGTACGGGCTGATCACGCTCATCTTCCAGCAAGGTCATTTGCAGCACCTGATCGGCTTCACCTCGTTCGGCGGGATTATCGCCTGGGTCCCGTTGTTCATGTTCGTATTCTTGTTTGGGCTCAGCATGGACTACCACGTCTTCATCCTGAGCCGGATCTCCGAACTCCGATCGCGTGGCGAGTCGACAGCGGACGCCGTCGTCGGCGGCATCTCGCGCGGGGCTGGCGTGGTCACGAGCGCCGCGGTGATCATGGTCGCGGTGTTCTCGATCTTCGCTTCGCTGTCCACGATCGACCTGAAGATGATCGGCGTCGGGCTGGCGTTCGCCGTCTTCATCGACGCGACCGTGGTACGCGGCATCTGCGTGCCCGCGGCGCTGGCGCTGCTCGGCGACCGCAGCTGGTACCTGCCGCGCTGGCTGAACTGGCTGCCGAAGGGGATCAGCCTCAGCGATTAGGCGTCCCAGCAGGCAGCAAGGTCGTGCAGTGCCCGCGCGGTAACCAGGGACGTCTCGACCGCCAGCAGCCGCGGCTGCTCGGTTTCGGCGATCACGGCGTCGATGTGCCTGACGGCGGCCGTGAAGCTCGGCTCGGCTGCTGCAGCCGGCCAATGCGTCTCCTCGCCGCGGGCCGGGTAGAGCGTGACCTGGTCGTCGGGGCCGGGGTGGAACGGGTTGCTGATGTGGATCTGCCCGGTGGTACCGAGCAGCCGGGAGAACGTGTCGTAGGCACGGCGCAGTCCGCAGGAGAGGAGGAGCCGCCGCCCGTCTGCGTAGCCGAGAGTGCCCCAGGTCTCGATGTCGATGCCCGCCCCGCCCCGTTCGCAGGCTGCCCACGCGGTGGCGTGCTCGCCGAAGAACTCCTGCGCGAGCCTGACCGGATAGCAGCCCACGTCGCGCAGCGCGCCGCCCTCGAGCTCGGCCGACAACCTGATGTTGCCTGGGCGGCTGACCAGGAAATGAAAATCGGACTGGATCTCGCGCAGCTCGCCGATCGCGCCGCCGGAGACCAGGGACCTGATCCGGTCCATCTGCTCGTTGAATGGAAAGACGAAGGCCTCCCAGAGCAGAGTCCCGGTCCGCCGCGCCACCTCGAGCACTCGCTCGGTGTCGGCGAGCACGCCGCAGAGCGGCTTTTCGCAGAGCACCGGCTTGCCCGCCTCGAGCGCGCGGATGGCCCATTCCGCGTGCAGTGAGTTCGGCAGCGCGATGTAGACCGCGTCGATGGCCGGGTCGTCGATCAGGTTCTGGTAGCCAGCCACGGCCCGGTCGATGCCGTGCTCGCGCGCGTATTGCTCAGCCCTCGCCAGGTCCCGCCCGGCGACCGCGGCCGGGATGCCGCCGGCGGCGCGCAGCGCGGGAAGGAAGGCCGCGCGGGCGATGTTGGCCGTGCCGATGACGCCCCAGCGGGGGCTGACCGCCGCGGTCATGAGCCCGCCGTCCCTAGCGGCAGGCTGACCCACCGTCGTTCGTGATGAGAGATCTCCACGGCGTTCACGACCTCCTGCACCCACAGCCCGTCATGGAAGTTGCCCTCGTTGCCCGCTATCTCGCCGAGCACCTCGCTGGCGAAGTTCGCGGTCAGGTTGGCGTAGTACAGCGTGCGCCAGGATTCCCGCGGGCTGCCGCCAGGCGGGTAGTAGCTCTCCGGCACCGGCACCTCTCGGAACTCGACGTCATCGGGCCTGGCGACCTTCAGGGTCTCGCAGATCCCGAACTCCTCGACCAGGCGGGCGATGGCGGCGCCCTCGGAGCCGTAGACGCGCACCTCGATGCCCGGGTAGTTGCCCACCGTGACGAAGCTGCTCTGCACCGAGCAGATCGCGCCGCTGGCGAACTCGCCAATGAAGATATCGCCGTCGTCGATGTTCACCCGCGCCATGGCCCCGGTACTGGCGAGCACGCGCTCGGGGACGAAATTCCTGAGCACGCCGACGACGGCGGTCAGATCCGAGCCCATGAACCAGTGCCCGATGTCGATCACCGGAGCGCCGTAGCCCTCGAGCGAGGCGACCTGGAGCGGCCTGTCCCCGCCAGCCCGCTCGCCGCTGCGCAGCGGAGTCGCAGGGTTCAGCCACTGGGAATTCTGCTCGTAGGCGTTGTAGATGAACGGGGTGCCGATGCTGCCGTTGTCGATCATGTTCTTGAGGTACCGCACCGCCGGGCTGTACCTGAACGTGAAGCCGACCTTGGTTTTCAGGCCCTTGCTCGCGGCCAGATCGGCCACTCGCCGCACGTCGCGGAAATCGTGCGCGACAGGCTTCTCGCTGAGCACGTGCTTGCCTGCCTCGATGGCGGCCACGTTGATGTCGAAGTGCTCAGAGTCCCCGGTCACGACGTCGATGATGTCGATGTCGTCCCGCTTGAGCAGCTCGCGGTAGTCGCCGGTGACCACCGGCACCCCGAATTCCCGCGCGGCGGCGCCGGCCCGGCCGGCTTCGCGGTCGCAGACGGCTACTACCTCGCACCGGTCGTCTCGCGACCAGCCGGGCAGGTGCGCCCAGTTGGCCCACCGGCCAGCGCCGATGACGCCTACGCCGAGTCGCTTGCCTGCCATGCGCCGACCTTTCCGACTTCGCGATGCCGCCAGCAGCGGGTCCGGTGCCCCCGGCTCCCCGCCCCTTCGGCCTGGACTAGCTCAGTAACCCAGCTGGCGCACTCCGGCAGCGCCAGCGGACAGCGGGGCGCGAACCGGCATCCGGCCGGGGTGTCGATCAGGCTCGGCGGCGCCCCGGGAATGCTGCGGAGCGGGCCGCGCTGGTCGGCCTGCGGCAGCGCCTCGAGCAGCGTCGAGAAGCAGGCTCAGGATCTGGTCCTGGATGATTACGTCGAGCGAGGTGGTCGGCTCGTCGGCCAGCAGCAGCCGCGGCGATGAGGCGAGCGCGATCGCGATCAGTGCGCGCTGCAGCATGCCGCCGCTGAATTGGAAGGGGTAGTCGCGCATCCGCCGCTCAGGAGCCGGGATGCCCACCCTGATCAGCAGCCCGATCGCCCGGTCGCGGGCCTCAGCGCGGCTCAGACTGGCGTGCGCGGTGACCGCCTCGATCAGCTGATCGCCGATGCTGCGGACAGGATTCAGCGCCGTCATCGGATCCTGGAAGATCATTGCCAGGTGGGCACCGCGCAGCTTCTGCAGCTCGCTCTGCGGCAGATCGAGGAGGCTGCCGCCGCCGTTGGGGTGATAGATGACCTGGCCGCTGCTGAACGCGGTGCGGCGCGGCATCAGGCCCATGATCGTTCGGCACGTGACCGTCTTGCCGCAGCCGCTCTCGCCGACAATGCCGAGTACCTCAGCCTGGCCGACCGTGAACGACACCCCGTCGACCGCGCGCACAACGCCCTGACCGGTGGCGAGGTAGGTGTGCAGGTCTTCGACGGTGAGCAGCGGCTCGGCCGCCGGCTCGGCTAGCGATTCGGCCATGGCGCTCACCGCTCGCCAGGCCGCAGCACGTCAGCGAGCCCGTCGCCGATGAGGCTGAACGCGACGCCGACGAACACGATCGCCAGCCCTGGCATGGTGGCGAGCCACCAGGATGACGACAGGATATAGGCCTGGCCGTCGGAGATCATCGTTCCCCACTCCGGCGTTGGCGGCTGCGCGCCCAGGCCGAGGAAGCCAAGGGAAGCGGCCAGGATGATGTTGCCCACCGCGTCGACCATCGAGAAGATGATCACCGCCGACGCCGTGTTCGGCAGGATGTGCCGCAGCATCACGCGGGTCCGGCTGTATCCGAGCGTCCGCGCCGCCAGCACGTACTGCTGCTTCTTGGCGACCACGGTCTGGGCGCGCATGATCCTGGCGTAGCTGACCCAGCTGGTGATCCAGATGGCCACGAACATGTTGAAGATGCTCGGGCCGAGCATCGCGATGATCGCGATGATCAGGACGAGGAAGGGGAACGCGAAGAAGAGGTCCACTATCCGCATCAGCAGGCTGTCCAGCCAGCCGCCGAAAAAGCCGGCGATCAGCCCGACCAGCGTTCCGAATACGAGCGTGACGCTGGTCGCGCCGAACGCGATGGCCAGATCGATCCGCCCGCCGTACAGGATGCGGGCCAGGGTGTCCCTGCCGTACTGGTCGGTGCCGAGCAGATGGCCGGGTGTCAGCGGCGGGGCGAGCGGGTGCAGCACGTCGATGGCGGTCGGTGACCTGCTGGCCAGCAGGGGAGCGAACAAGATCACGACGATCGCGATGCCGAGCATGGCCAGGCCGCAGATCAGCACCATCCTGCGGCGGCCGGTGCTGCGGCTCCGCTTGGCCGCGCGCTCGGCGACCCGGAGCAGGCCATGCGACGGGCTGGTCGCCCAGGCCTCGCTCATTCGCCGATCTCCTGGCCGACCCGGGGGTCGAGCGCGGCCTGCGTCACGTCCGACAGCAGGTTGATCAGGACGATCAGCAGGGCGAACAGCAAGGTGACGCCCTGCACGACCGGGTAATCCCGGTACGACACTGAGTTGACGAGCAGCGAGCCGAGGCCTGGCAGCGAGAAGACGTTCTCAACCAGAACCGTGCCGCTGATCAGGTAGGCCAGGTTGACACCGAAGACCGCGATCACAGCGAGGACCGCGTTGCGGAACACGTGCCGCCGCAGGACCTTGGCCGTCGAGATGCCCTTCATCCTGGCCGTGTCGACGAACTCGGCCTGCAAGACGGCGATCGTGGCCGCGCGCAGGCTGCGAACCAGCACAGTGGAGAAACCCACCGCGATGGTCAGGGCGGGCAGGAAAAGGTAATACAGATGCCCGGCGAATCCTGAGCCGAAGCCACTGATCGGGAAGGCGTGCAGGTGCACGCTGAACACGATCAGCATGATGATCCCGAGCCAGAACGCCGGCATGGCGAAGCTGACCGTGAAGAACACCCGGCTTGCCTGGTCGACGATGCCGCCCTGGCGCAACCCCGAGATGAAGCCCAGCGGCAGCGAGATCGCCGCGGCCAGCACGGCGCTGTAGATCACGAGGAAGATCGTGGGCCCCAGGTGTGCCGCGATCACGGTCGTGGCGGGCTGATTGTAGAAGAAGGAATAGCCGAGGTTGCCGCGGAACAGCCGGCCCATGAACAGCGCGTACTGCGTCCAGATCGGCTTGTTGAGGCCGAGCGCCAGATCGATCGCCGTGGCCCGCTCGTGTGTATAGCTGCTGCCCAGGATCGCCAGTGCCGGGTCACCGGGAATGAGCCGCAGCAGGAAGAAGGTGACCAGGGTGATGCCGAATCCGATCATCACCAGGTGCACGAGCCTGCGGGGGAGCGTGCCGAAGCGGCTCACCGCAGACCTCCCATGGCGTGTAGCTGAGCTAGTGCTGGCCGACTGTCAGGGTCTCGAGCGAGAGGTCATAGTTGCCGAGCGGGGTGACGTGGAAGCCCTTCACCCAGTTGCCGACCGCGTACCGGTACGGGCTGTAGTCGGTGACCACGAACGGCGACTGCTGGTAGACGATCTGCTGGACCTGGCTGTAAAGGGCCTGCCGCTTTGCCGGGTTCAGCTCGAGCCTGGCCTGATTCACCAGCTTGCTGGCCAGGCTGCTGCACCAGTAGCTGTTGAAGGCGTTGGCACCGCCCTTGCAGTCGGCGCCGAACGTCGCGACCTCGTCGGGGTCGATGATGTCGTTGGTCCAGTACCGCTCGCCCATCTGCGAGTGCCCGCCATCCTCTTTCGCGTACGCGGTGAGCAGCTCGTAGGACTGGATCGCGACGGTGATCCCGACCTTCGCGAGCTCGGACTTCACGACGACGGCCTCGGCCTGGCCGGCCACGTCGCCGCTGACCGTGATCAGGAACGTCTTGAACCCGTGCGGGTAGCCGGCGGAGGCCAGCAGCTTCTTCGCCTTGGCCGGGTCGTACGGGTACGGCGTGATCGCGGAGTTGTAATACTGCATCTTGTACGGCATGAACGAGGCGCCGGGGATGGCGTTCCCCTGGTAAGCCAGCTTGACCAGGGTCTTGCGGTCGATGGCGTAGTTCAGCGCCTGCCGGACGGCGAGCTTCTTGAACGGGCCGAAATGCTCGTCGAGCTGGATGAAGTCAACCCTCGTGGACGGGAACAGTTCCACGTGCAGCCCTGGGGTGCTGTTGATCTGGCTGATCAGGTTGCCAGGCGGGTTCTCGATGATGTCCGCCTTCTTGCTCTGCAGCATGAGCACCCGGCTGTTGTCGTCGGGCACGATCAGGACGTGCACGTTGCTGATCTTGGGCCTGGTGCCGTAGAAGTGCGGGTTGCGCGCCAGGTCGACCTCGCTGTCGGGCTTGTAGGACGTGACATAGAACGGCCCGCTGCCGACCGGGTGCTGGAAGAACGCCTTGCCCTGAGCCTGTACCAGCTTCTTCGGCACGATCGAGTACGCGTACATGGCCAGGTCGGCCAGCAAGGGGGCGTGCTTGGTCGAAAGCGTGACGACGACGGTGTGCGGGTCGGGCGCCGTGATCGTCTTCACCGGCGTGAGCAGGAAGCCCCAGCCGCCCTTGTACGCGCGTGACCGCTCGATCGAGAAGACGACGTCGGTGGCCGTCAGCGGCGAGCCGTCGGAGAACTTCGCGTCGCGCAGGTGGAACGTGTAGGTCAGCCCGTCCTTGCTGATATCCCACGAGGTGGCCAGGTCGGGTACCAGGCCAGTGCCGGTCGGATTGGGCTGGAGCAGCCTGCTGTACAGGTTCTGGTCCATCCAGATCGACTCGTTGACGGAGTTCGCCTCTGGGTCGAGCGTGTCAATCCTGACCGCGTTGGCGATCACGAGGGTGCTGCTGCCCGCGGTCGAGCCCGGCGTGGTGCCGGAGCCGCCGCTCGAGCACCCGGCTGCTGCCATGGCCATCGTGATCGCGGCGAGGCTCAGTGTTCGAAGGCCGGGAGTTCGGGGCCAGGTAGCTCGCAACATGACGCACCCACTCAATCGTCTTCGTCGATTGTCGACAGCGTGTCACTAATGTAAAGATTTGCCCGGGCAGCGTCAATAGCCTGCCAATCGCTGTGGTCCGAACTGTTACCCCGAACTGTTACAAGCGCATACACCCAGGTAGAAGGAGCCTCGCCCGCCTCAGCCGGTCTTGACTGCCGCCGTCCGTTAAGGTACTGGTTGACTGTCGACAATTAGGCGAGGCCCGGCCAGCCGCAGGCCCGACGACCGGAGAAGCAAAGGATGACAGCCGCTCTGAACGTGCTCATCGCCTCCCCGCTAGAGGCCGAGCACGCGAGCCGGATCTCGGCCGCCGATCCGCGGGTCAATCTGCTTTACGAACCCGAGCTGCTGCCCGTGCCGCGTTATCCGTGCGATCACACGGGCACGCCGCCGGACTTGGACGCGACGGCGCTGGCCGGGTGGGCGGCCCTGCGCACGGCTGCCGACATCAGCTTCGACTTCGACTGGCAGGCGCCGGACCAGATCGACATCAACTGCCCGCGGCTGCGCTGGATCCAGGGCACGAGCGCTGGGATCGGCGGCCTGCTCAACCGGACCGGCCTGGTGAAGACCTCGATCGTCTTCACCACGGCCGCAGGCGTGCACGGCGCCCCGCTGGCGGAGTTCGCGCTGCTCGGGCTGCTCCATTTCGTCAAGGGCATGCCGAAGCTGGCGCGCGATCAGGCGGCCAGGCACTGGGAGCGGCATGCGATGACGCTGCTGCGCGGATCGCGCGTGCTGCTGGTCGGGCTTGGCGGCGTCGGGCGTGAGGT
>WNFI01346275.1_pt1 | contig 15435 bp, 15 predicted proteins | sample 5400471 | NCBI WGS metagenome assembly WNFI01 (sample SAMN13153348, study PRJNA577476) | soil metagenome | isolation source: 100 cm saprolite on Douglas fir-dominated hillslope | place: USA:California | collected 2013-09-17 | reverse complement strand
ACGAGCTGGGCAACCACATCTTCCCCTGCAGCCAAACTGTCTTTCTGCAGGGTGCTAACCGGGACGCCAAGACGCTTTGCAAGGTCCTGCTGGTATTGTTGGCAGTACGTGTTCGGCGTTTCTGTGGGCGTAGGGGCGGTATGTGTCGGACCGCTCTGGGCTGATGCGAACAGCGGGCCAGCAAAGAATGCACCAAAGATTAGGCAGAGTAATAGCAAGGCTGAACCGCCACCTATTATGAGGACTTTTTTCATAGTTCTGAAATTCCTTTCAACAACCGCGCCAAGGAGTCCTCCGGGTTAGAAGCCGTGGGGAGGAATTGGCGCAAACTTTCACGCACCATAGCAGTATTGCTAGATGCGTGAATATCTGCTATACTCGAGGTATGAAACAGCTCATGACCGCCAAGTTGCACCTGCATACGACACCTGAGCAGTTCCAAGCCTTGCGACAAACGCAACTGGCCTATCGGGATGCCTTGAACCACGTCTCTCGTTATGCATTCGCGCACGGCAAGATGAGCAGTGGGCGTGCCTTGCAACGCGATTGCTACAATGAGATACGCCTGAAGTATGGCATACCTGCCCAAATGGCCTGCAACGTCCCCCGCCAGGTCGGAGCCACCTACAAGACGCTCTGGACGAAGGTGAAGCAAAACGCTGCTGCACGCAAAGCAGGCACGACCAAGAAGCGCTACAAGGGCCTGGATACAGCTCCCACGTATGTCTCCCCAACGCTCACCTACAACTTTCATCGGGACTACAGCCTGAAGCCTGAGCAGCAGGTGAGCATCCTGACCCTGGATGGCCGGGTGATCGTGCCCTACACAGGCTATAGCAAACACGTGACACTCCTGCAGGCAGGAGCACAGATTGGGGCGGCCAGACTGTGGTACGACAAAGCCAAGAAGCACTTCTACTTGCTCATCTCTCTTGCGATCGAGGTAGCAGACCCAACCCCAGAGACCCAGACCAGGGTGGCAGGTATTGATGTAGGCGTGCGCTATCTGGCTGTGACCTCGACCACCAAGGGAGCATGTTCCTTCTATACAGGAAAGCGCATTGTCAAGCAAGCGAACCATTATGCGAGACTGAGAAAGCGTCTGCAAAAGAAAGGCACTCGTTCTGCCACCAGGCGACTCATCGCGCTTGTCGGACGAGAGAGACGGTTGAAGCAAGACGCCAATCATGTGGTCTCCAAACGCATCGTAGACCAGCACCCACAGAGCCTCATCGGTCTGGAAGACTTGACCCATATCCGAGAACGGACCAAGCGACGCAGAGGCAAAAAGGCTACGCACAAGCAACGCCATGCCAATGCCACCTACTCCAAATGGAGCTTTGCCGAATTGCACGGCTATATTGCCTACAAGGCGCTCTTGCAGGGGTCGATGGCCATCAAGGTAGACGCACACGATACAAGCAAAGCCTGCCCGATGTGTGGACATACCTCGGATGCCAACCGTCCCAACAAGGGCTTGCTCTTTGTCTGCCAACGGTGCCATTATGTCCTCCATGCTGACCTGGTGGGTGCCAGGAATATTACGATGCGAACGCTTCTGGCTCGGCAAGACTGGGCCAGAACGGGGCACTTGTCGGTTGCCCCTGATGTGTCGTGCGATGAAACCAAAGCTGCGCGGCGGCAACGCTACGCAGAGTTGCGGTGGAGCACAGACACAAGTCCCTTGTCTTTAGACATGGGGTAATTGACAGGAAATCTCTTCCACACTTATTAACTGCTGTGATATCACACTACTTGTGTGATAACAACGGCATACTCGAGGGCATTTCGCCTGTACATAGCGCATTTTCATCCGCTTCTCTGTCTGTATCAGACATCGCGCTTCCTCACTCAAAGGCCCAGCCGGCAGGATTTGGGGCCACTCCCACTCCCCAGCTGAGGCGCCTCGCCCTCTCTAATCCTAGTATATGGAGGAAGCGTCATGAAAGCGCAATGAGCATCGTCATGGGCAGTGGCCTGAAACTCCGAGCAGGAGCAGAGGGCAGCCCTGCATAGGTACAACTACATGAAAAATAAAATAGAGAGAGGGCTGGCACGCCCCAAACTGTGCCAGCCCTCTCTTCGACAGAGGAGAGATGTAGGGAATTTGCTCGTTTCTCTCCTTGACGGACTTGCTGATTATGTCGTCCGTCGACGCACTATTGATGTTTGTCGTGATGTGCGTTCAAGATGCGGTTCAGGAGCGCCGGATGGTTCTGGACGTACTGCATGAAGTTGGTGGCCTGCTGCTGGGTCAGGTTCCCATCGCTGACGGCCTTATTGAGCGCGTTCTGGATAGCATTTATCACAATGGTGTGTAGCTGGGAAGATGAGACACCCTGTGCTGTGGCTATGTCGCTCAAGCTCTTGCCCGATTGCACCTGGGATTTGAGCTGGTCGGCGGTCAGATGCAGGTTTTGCGCTACCTGGTTAGTAACGTTGGGCAGGTATTGCTTCAGCGATTGCAGCACGATGCCGCGTCCCCAGAAGCCTTGTCTGTTACCCGTGCATGCTTTGTGAGACTCCAGGCGACTTCTGATCCGATTGGCCTGATCCTGTGTCAGCTTGCCGTCTTTAACGAGTTGGGCCAGCACATCTTCTGCTGCACTCAATTTATCTTGCTGCAGGGTGCCAACCGAGACGTGAAGGCGGTTTGCAAGGTCCTGCAGGTATTGTTGGCAGTACGGGTTCGTCGCTGTAGGCGTAGAACTGGTATTTGCCGGACCGCTCAGGGCTGATGCGAACAGCGGGCCAGCAAAGAACGCACCAAAGAGTATGCAGAGTAAAAGTAGGGCAGAACCACCTCCGATTAAGAGGACTTTTTTCATATTTTTTGAAATCCCTTCCAAAGGAAATCTCTTCCACACTTATTAACGATGGGTTTGTCACATCAACTGTGTGACAAACCCAGCATACCCCTTAAAGATCAAAAAGATGTAAGATAAAGTTCAAGATTTGGTCAAGATTTCAGAAAGTGTAGTGAAGCGGGTAGAAGTAGTACGTATTCGCTAAAAAGGTATGGTACTATACCAAAGAGATATATATAGGAGTGAAGTATATGTCCCAAAAAATTCTTCTTATCGAAGATGAAGAGGGTATTATTCACCTGCTTAACCTGTATCTAAAAGATGCGGGCTACGATGTGATTGTTGCAAAAGATGGCGCAGATGGATTAGCGCTGCATGCACGAACGCGACCTGATCTTGTAATTTTGGATATTATGCTGCCGGCACTCGATGGTTTTGAAGTCTGCCGGCGTATTCGAGCATGGTCTAAAACTCCTATCATGATGTTGACGGCTCGCGGAGACGAGAATGATCGTATTCTGGGCCTTGACCTGGGGGCAGACGACTATCTCGTGAAACCTTTTAGTCCGCGTGAGTTGGTGAGCAGGGTACGAGCGATCTTACGACGAGTGGCCGGGGTGACATTGACACCGACCGAATTTGACCTGCTGGCGCTGATGGCACAATCACCTGACCGGGTATACACGCGTGAAATGCTTATGAATAAAATCTGGGGGTATGATTATTATGGAGATGGGCATATTATTGATGTGCATATCAGTGCTCTTCGTAAGAAAATAGAGGCCAATTCGGAGTATCGTTACATAAAGACAGTGTGGAGCGTCGGTTACAAATTTGAGGTAGAGGCGCGAAGTAGCGCTTTGCAGAACTGACATTAACAAATGCATGCAATATCAAAGGAAACACATATGCGAGTGCGCTGGTGGCAGAGTATTCGCTGGCGGCTGGCCCTGGGTTCAATGCTGGTGGCGCTGCTAGCAACTGCACTGCTGGCGTCTGCCGTCATAGTAGCGATCAACTACTACTATACCGTAGACCTGCGCGAGCGACTGAGTACTATCGGCAGTAATACTGCACAACGGATCGGTATGAGCTATGCACTGAGTGGAAGGCTCGCCAGGGCTGTGTCTGAGGCACTGCCTGACACCAGCGGGCAAAGTATTCAGAACCAGGATTATCTCTTGTTGGTCCTCGGTATGAATCGTCCTTCCCAGCTTGTGTATCCATATGTGCAAAATGGACGCTCTGGTACTCTCCTGACAGCGCTGCTGGTCAAAAATACCGATCCTTCTGTACGGATAGGTGACTATACTAAATTATTCGATGCTATAGTGAAGGCAAGGAATGGAGAGACCACAATTGATGAGATCGGAGCGAGTGGTCCTGCCGCTTCTCCTCGCCTCTTTATCGCGCAGCCAATCTTCGATGGAGGGCAAGGCGGCATAAGCGTGGTTGGAGTATTGGTTGTAATGCCGCGTTCAGCAGCGGAGAATACCGTCCCTCCATTTTTAGAGGCGGTGCGTTTATATGTCTTGATCGCCTCTGCCATTGTAGCTGTTTTAGCAGCACTGGGAGCTATTTTTTTCTCTCGTACTATTACTCGACCTCTCGCGCGATTGACGAGCGCGGCCCACGTACTTGCCTCTGGAGATTACAGCGCGCGAGTTACAACCAATGCGAGCAGCGAATTGGGAGAGCTTGCCAATACATTTAACGAGATGGCAACGCGACTAGAGAAAGACGTGGACGAATTGCGCAAGCATGAACTGATGCGGCGCGAACTTATCATGAATATCACCCACGACCTGGCGACACCATTGACAGCAATCGCGGGTTTAGGTGAATCGCTGGTGGACGGGGTGAACCAAAATCGCGAAGATTATGAAGCGACCGGTCGCATTATTGTGCGGGAGACGCTGCGCCTACGCCGATTGGTCAAGGACCTGCACTTGATGGCGAAAGTCGAGGCGGGCGCGATGCAGCCCCAGCAGAAGGTGCTACGGCTGGCAGCGATTGTTGACGAAGCTCTGGCCGTGCTGGCTCCTGAATTCGAGAGAGCCGATGTGGAGCCGCGCAATAATGTGGCGTATGATCTTCCGCCTGTGTGGGCTGATCCGGATATGCTGATGCGCGTTTTCTCGAATCTCTGCGATAATGCGCTCCGCCATACACCGCACGGCGGAGCAGTTGTTATCGAAGGCAGGCAGCAGGGGAACATGCTCGAAGTCGCCGTCATTGATAGTGGCAAGGGAATACCGACTGAGGCTTTGCCACGTGTGTTTGATCGCTTCTACCGGGCAGATACCTCGCGCTATGCTAAAACTGGTGCAAGTGGACTAGGATTGACGATTGTGCGTGCTATTGTGGAGGCACATGGCGGCACAATACGGGCAGAGAATGCACCACAAGGCGGGGCACGTATAGTGTTCACGGTGCCGATAGCTGAGCAGGCACCCATATGGAGCTATATAACGATTCCCGTCAGGTAGATGTATCGGGTCGAGGTGGCTGCGCTGTATTGTGCTGGGTCAGGCAGCGCCTGACCCAGCACAATACAGCGCAGCCACCTCGACCCGGGGACTCTATAGCCAATCTTACTTACTTTCCTGATTCCGAGGTAGAGGCAATGGTATACTACTAAGAGCGACTTAACTCTACATAATGCCTGAAATGCCGAAGATTAAAAAGTATTGTGGAATGTCGACCAGGTGGAAGGATGTTCATGACTATTAATATCTCTTCTTCGCAATTCTATCGCCACTTTCCGAAGAATGATGCATCTCCTTTTGAAGGCGATTCGCGAGAATTAGCTGGCGCACTGCAAAAAATCGCGCAGAATGTAGTCACACTTCTCGAGGTCGATACTTGTTCGGTAGCTCTGCTAGATGCTGAAAAAAAGGTGCTAGTGACGCTTACCGCTTCCCAGAAACAAGGGCTTCAATCTCATGACAGCCATTTTCAAGAGAGTGAAGGTGTAGGGAGATGGGTTGCTGAATATCGTGAGGCGCTCATCAGCAATGACGTGAGCCTTGACCCGCGTTTCATACAAACTGGTCAAGTGCTCGCAGGCTCAATGGCCTGTGTGCCATTGATTGACAAGCAGAATTTTATCGGGACTCTGACTGCGAGCAGCTCCGAAACAGGTGCTTTCAGCCCGCAAAAATTGAACTTGCTGACGATTTTTGCTGAACACGCACTGACGATCATCAATGCGCGGCAGGCAGAGTCAGCCTTGCAAGACGCAACCCGAATGAAAGCGAATTTCCTATCGATGATTACGCATGAGCTTCGTTCCCCTCTTAACGCGATTAATGGTTACCTTGATCTTGCCCTGGAGGGGATGGCGGGAGAGCTTAATGAGCAGCAGCGCGAATTTGTGCAGCGGGCGCGGGCTGGGAGCGAGCATTTATATGCCCTTGTTGAAGACCTACTGCTTATCGAGCGTGCGGATGCCGGGCAATTGCGTTTGAATCGAGAAATGATCAGTATACAGGAGATTGTTACCAATGCTGTTGAAGAACTTGAACTGATCGCGAGGGATAACAGGATCACAACAAGGATTGATATTGCCGATGATTTCCCACAAATTTACGCTGATGCAGTACGTATGCAACAGGTATTGCGTAATCTGATAAGTAATGCCATACGCTTTACACCGCCAGAGGGAGGTGTAACAATTTCTGCGCGTGTTAGCAGCACCGTATCTACAGAATCAAGCAAAACCAGTGAGAATCAGCGATTGATAGAGGTACAGGTTCGAGATACGGGTTATGGAATGGAACCGGAATACCAGGAGCGTATTTTCGAACGCTTCTATCAAATTCCTATTGTTAATGCTGGTCGCCCCAGCGGATTGGGCCTGGGACTAGCCATTGTGAAAATGCTCGTGGAGCTACATGGTGGGCGCGTAACGGTCGAAAGCAAGCCAAATGCCGGTAGTGCCTTCAAGTTCACGCTCCCACTTTTGTTCTCGGAATGAGAATTTTTGTTACCCTTGACGCTCACAGTGAAATCATGCTATGCTCATTCTAAGCCTGTTGTGTGTGGAAGGTGGACAGGGAGGTGAGCGGTGAGAAACAGATAGCGATCAGGCCCAGTATGTAAGCTTGTACAGAAAAGGAGACAGACCATGGGTATGCTGCGGATTATGTCTCGTCGTGGTGACGAGCGGGTCGTTTGGGATCATGAGAAGGCAGAAGCCAACGATTCTGAAGCCATAGCGGCAGTCCGAGAAGCCGAGCGTATCTTTAACGAGGAGCGTGCGCGAGGCGCAACCGCTTTTAAAGTGGCGTCTGATGGACCTGTAGAGCGTATTGAGAAGTTTGACCGCACAGCAGAGCAGATTTTGATGGTGCCACGTGTAGTGGGAGGCTAAAGAAAGCGAGAGGAACTGGCTATGTTACAAACCCTTAGCCTCTTTCTTGGCATCTGGCTGCTATTCCTGCTTCTGGCAATCTACTACCTCTCACAGGCCCCTGATGGCCGAGTTGGTCGTTTCCGCGAGTCTGTAAGCGAGCACCTCTCAGCCGAGAGCCGAGCTAAGGCATTGCTCAGAGAAATGCTGTCGGAGAATCAGTACCAGCAACTAATCAAGTTTGGATACCTTGAAGTGCCTAGCCCATCAATAGACAATCGTGTCTATCGAATTCCTGGCTCCGGGGGACTTGTAAAGGTTTACGAAAGAGGTTGCGCGGTAATGGAGCTTTGCCTGCAACCCGCGGAGCCATTACCGGATGGGGATGTGGTAGTGATGCATAAACTGATGATCGAAGCTAATGAAGAAGAATACCTGCAAAAGGCGAATCATTTCGCACCGGGTATCATCTCTCTTCGCTGCCAACATCTATAGAAGACCAGTAAATGCACCATTTTGAATAAAAGAGGAGATAAAAAACTCGTGTCGAGGTGTTGATGCGGCTGTGCCCACATCAACACCTCGACACGAGTTTTTTATATTTTGCTATTTGATCGAACAGTTGAGTTAGCGCTGAACTTTTGCAAAATGATTACGTATATATTCAATAGAATAGTTTTCTCGTTGTGCTCTCGACTATGAAGCAGAAACAAAGTATAATCTGCCATAAGGGCGGCCTTTCGCGGTCGCTTGTTGGGTGCATGGAAGACATACCGCAATCGGAGAAAGTAGGTACGAACTATGGAGTGTCCCTACTGTAAGTATGAAAACCGCGATGGCGTCCACTATTGCAGCAATTGTGGTAGAGCCTTGAATCCTGATGCCACAGATACTCCTACCATTACATCGAAAAGTGGCACTTCACGTTCACTTGCCACCGGTTCAACCTTGCAGGGTGGGCGCTATGTCATCACAAAGATACTTGGTGAGGGTGGTATGGGAGCGGCACTACTGGCGACTGATAAGCGCACGGATAACAAGCTGGTTGTTATCAAGGAACTGACCAGCGATAATACCGACCCTGCTAAATTCCAAGAAGATGTGCGAAACTTCGACAAGGAAGTGGTGACGTTGGCGCACCTTGATCACCCGCTGATACCGGATGTGACCGATAAATTCGAAGAGGGATCGCGCTACTTCATGGTGCAGAAGTACGTGGAGGGGGAAAACCTGGAAGAGCGCTTAGATCGGCTCAACCAACCCCTGAAGGAACGCGATGTGCTTGGCAATGCCTCAGAAGTGCTGGATGCGCTTGACTACTTAGCGCAACAGAAGCCGCCTGTTGTGCACCGTGATATTAAGCCTGCGAATATAATCATCGGGGCCAAGGATAAGCGGGCACACCTGGTTGACTTTGGGATTGCTCGTGCCGACGAAGCTCGCAACCTCAAGCGCAAACAAACCTCGGCTTTGGGCACACCTGGTTATGCGCCTCCCGAACAATATCAAGGGAATGCTGATCCCCGATCTGACTTATATGCGCTGGGCGCGACGATGCACCATCTTTTAACCAACCGCGACCCTCGCAATTATCCGCCATTTATGTATCCGCCCGCGCGGACGCTGAACCCTCAGCTTTCGCCTGAAGTGGAGCGAGTGATTGCACATGCAGTCAATAACGATGTCAACCAGCGTTACCAGAGTGCGATGGCGATGAAACATGATGTCGATGACATCTTGCTGAAACGCTTTGGCGTCTCTGGCAATACGGGTAGCTATACGCTGGGCACTTCCGGGCCAATGCCAGCCGCGGGGGCCGCGAGTGCATCTACGTATACAAACCCGGCTACATATGCGAACCAGGCAGGGCGGCTGCAACAGGCTCCGACTACACCTGTGCCACCTCCGCCGCCGGCCTATCAGCCAGGAACCGGGTATCCACCTCCACCAAGGCAAGGGGGAGGCAGCAATACGGGGCGCAATTTTCTGCTGTTCGTGATTGTAATTGTGCTAATTGGGGTGCTGGCATTTGGCGCATTGAACTTCTTACGTGGTCAGAACCAGGGTCAGGGGCAGGGGACAAGTAGTCCTACGCCAATCCCGACGGCAGTACCTTCCAATGGCATTGGTGCCATCAAAGCGGCTGATGGAGAGACTATCGGCATTAGTGACGGTACTGTTGCCTTTGATACCAACCGGCCTGGTGGAGCTTTAAAACAGCAGGCTGCTCAAAAACTCGCGCAGCATGATACTAGTAGCGCCGTGTCATTGTGGAGTGAAGCGGTTTCGAACGATACTAATGATGCCGAGTCGCTCATCTACCTTGAAGATCAACGTGTGCTCGCTTCTGGCGATCCCTATATCACGATTGTCGTCGCTACGATGCTCAGTGGGGATAGCGGGACTGTCAGTGTTGGACGCGACGACCTTCAGGGGGCTTATGTCGCACAAAAGGAGTACAATGATGGCTTTAAACTCCCCAATGGCGTAAAAGTTCGCCTGCTGATTGCCAGTTCGGGGAGTAAGACGGCGTATGCAAACACGGTGGCGCAGCAGATTGTGAATTTGGCGCACGCGAACAAGACCTTTGTAGGTGTGATGGGCTGGCCTTTTAGTTCCAGGGTTGTCAGCGTGGTCAATGTGCTGGCAAAGGCACATATTCCGATGATTTCGGAGACCGCGTCCAGCGATCAGTTGACGGGAATATCCCCTTACTTCTTCAGGGTAGCTCCGCCCAATAAGGACCAGGGGAGAATTGGGGCAACGTATTCTGAACAAGTGCTGCATGCAAGGAGCGTAGCACTCTTCTATGACCCTGCCGATTCATACAGTCAGACCCTGGCAACGGCTTTCAAAAATCAGTTCACGGCTGATGGCAACCAGATTGTTGTTACAGAGAAGTATACCGTAGGAAAGCCGGATAATTTTGTGCAGTTCTTAAACGACGCCGAAACTCATAATCCGGACCTGATCTACTTTTCTGGCTATGCCAGTGATGCCAGTGTGCTCCTGACGGACCTGCCGACGTCGGGACAATTTGCCAATTTGCAGGTAATGGGTGGCGATGCCCTCTACGAGTTGGGAGGATACACAAGTAGTGCTAGAGGGGCCAGGGTTCGCCTCCACTTTACCACGTTTGCCTACCCTGATGAGTGGGGTATTCTGTGCCAATCCGGGCAATCGTTTGCCTGTAGTCTGCCTTCTTTCTTTACAGATTACAAAGCTGACTACGATCCCAACAACCAGCACACTTCGGGTAGTTATGGCTATAGCCGGGCCGACGGTGATACCATCCTCTCCTATGATGCTACGATTGTGATGTTAACTGCGAGCGGTAATGCTCTCGCCAATACAACAAAAACAGCCATCACACCAAATGACCTCCTGCAAGCCTTAAAACAGATCAGTGGTAAGCAGGCAATTCAGGGCGTGAGTGGGCAAATAGCGTTTGGATCTGATGGTAATCCTATTCAGAAGGCGTTCGTCATTCTGAAAGTCGTTAATGGTGGTTTCTTTGTCGAGGATTCAGTCCAGGGCTGTTTCCAGGTAGGTCACTGCTAAAAATTATAATGTAGGGCAAAAAATGATGTCGAAGCGTCTGCGGTGGCGGCGCCACCGCAGACGCTTCGACATCATTTTTTGCCCTACATTACCCTTTAATTTTTTGTTCGATGGCCTGTGATGTCATTCCGGTGATTTCTATGGTTTTGTGGCGACCTGCTGCGCCCTGTATGATATGTATGTCGCGTTTAGGTAAGCCAAGGCGTTGTGCAAGCAATGTAAGCAGCGCTTCGTTAGCGGCTCCATCGACGGGTGGGGCTGTCAGGCGCACTTTGAGCGTGCCTTCTTCCCACTCTATCGAGTTTTTGCTGCTACGAGGGACCACACGTACATTGATGCGCATGGTATCTACCACCCGGGGGGTAGAGATTGAAGCAGCAATGTTTGTATTGTGGCAACCAGAAACCAGGCGATGAAAAATGCTATGTCTATCATGCCGACCGGACGGACGATACGACGTATGGGCACGATGAAAGGGTCGGTGAGACGCGCCAGAAAACGGATAAAAGCGTATCGTTCATCGATGCGGAACCAGGAAGCTATAGCTCGCACGAGCATGGCGATAATAATAGCGCCTGTGCTATAGAGAATAAGTGCGTAGATAGCTCCATGACTCTCAGGTACGCCAAGCATGTTCATTACTCCTGTACAGTACGTACTTCAATAATAGTGAACCCCAGGATTTTGCGCCGGAAGATATCGGTCACGCGCACTCCTCTAAGGTCGGGAAGTGTTGTGATATGTTTCTGTACAAACTCACCAAGTGGGCGAGCCGCCATTAATCCGGCGAGGGAAGAGACGGCGGTCGAAGCTATGCGTGTGCGCGCATGACTGGAGGTCATGCCGAGCAACGTGCCAACTGTGAGCAATGAGACGCCAACGACCAGGTTGGTGCCACAGTTGGGATGGATGGCAAGTTCCGCTTCGCCCGCCTGTAAACGACGTAGGGCTTCATCCAGCGCCCGGCGCAGTTGGCCAAGGTCTACATCACCAAAAATGATAAAGCCACGGGAACTGGAACGAGCGCTGATGCGTAAATCAGGGACAATGCCGCTGAGTATAGTTATCGTTGCATGCTCCAGGGCGTGGTTTTGCCGGATACGGCGACCAAACAGCATATCTTCAGTTTTCATTTGTTTTGACTTCCTTAGGGCTATGATACGAATGAATTGGGTGCTTGGGCCTGTCCAAAATAGGTGCGCACCCAGGAACCCTGCTATTTTGTAATGCGTTCGCCAAAGATGGCCCGTCCAACACGGACAATTGTGGCACCTTCTTCAATAGCTACATTGTAGTCATCGGTCATGCCCATAGATAGATGCCGCCATGAATTTGCCGGCAGTTCGGTACGCAATCGATCTCGCAGTAAACGTAACTCACGAAATACGGGCCGTACTTGTTCCGGGTCTTCTACCAGCGGCGCGATGGTCATCAAACCCTCTATCTGAATATGGGGCAGCGTTACGACTTGACGCGCCAATATGGGTGCTTCGGCTGGCGACACACCCTCCTTGGTTGCTTCACCAGCAACATTGACTTGAAGCAGTACGGGAAGGCGTTTTCCTTGTTCTCCGGCATACCGGTTCAGCGCCTGTGCCAGGTGCAGGCTATCTACGCTTTGTACACAATAAAATGGACTGACCACTTTGCTTGCCTTGTTGTTTTGTAAGTGACCGATCATGTGCCAGCGCAGACCTTGCGGATGGAACACAGCAATCTTGGGCAAGGCTTCTTGAACACGATTCTCGCCAAAATTGGTCACTCCTAGATTATACGCCATTTGTACAAGTTCGATAGGCATCGTTTTTGAAACAGCGACCAGCGTGATCTCTCCGGGTGTTCTCCCTGGCCGCCGGGCGGCTTCCGCGATGGAAGAACGCACGTGGGCAATATTGGTGGCAAGTTGTTCCTGGGTTATGCCTGGTTGTTTATTCATCACGCTTTGCTTTAAAGAGGTGTTAAACTTTTCTTTATGCGATAGTACCACAGCGGATGCTTGAGAACAAGGGTGACGCAAAGGTCTTATCCTGCATCCACTCCGCTCCTGCTTTCCGAGGCTCTGTCCCTGGAACTTCTTTGAAAGACTGGCGACCTGAAGGTCGCGGTCTCTTAAAAAATGTGAGGCGGCAGTGCTGTGTTGTGCCGGGCTCGGCGGCGCCGAGCCCGGCACAACACAGCACTGCCGCCTCACAGAATAGATGAGGTCCGCTTGCGGACCAATGTGAGCGAGCGAAACCAAAATTTGCAGGCTATTTTTAAGCTGAATAGCAAACTTGCCTTGAGGCACGCTCATTTTGAGGTGACACAACGGACATTTCTCGTTCATCTCAAGTGAAGTTTGCCATTCAGCTTTTTAAGCGATCTCGCTTAACCCATCGTGTAGTGCCAAAATTGACGGGAATCTTCCTGCTTTACCATGCTCGCCCCGGTGTGAGAAAAAGCGATCTTTTTCACAGCTTGTACATATTTGCGAAGATTCAATGTGTTCGGGTAACACGCCTGCTATGAGCAGTTGATTGCGATTCGTTTCCCAAAGATCGAGACGCAGACTCCTACGGTCAGGTAGTTGTTTTAGAATAAATACGGCTGATTCTTGTACAAGTTTGCGATACTTCACGCCGGTGGGCATAGGATCGAAATGCAGTTGGCCCATAAAGAGGTGACGTACATCCTCAGTCACCTCGTAGCAGCATGACCCGATGGATGGACCGATTCCTGCGTAGATATTGCGGGGGAGACTACCAAATTGCTCACTCATCGCATCAATTGTAGCCGCGGCGATGCCACGAGCGGTACCGCGCCACCCGGCATGTGCCATACCAATTACGCACGCTACAGGGTCATAGAACATCAAGGGAATACAGTCGGCGGAAGACATGGTGAGGGCTACTCCGCGTTGTTTGGTAATGATGGCGTCAGCTTTGCGACGTGGCTTTGTTGTCCAGATCAATTCGTGCTGATCTACTTGATAGGAACGGTGGGACCAGTCGGTACGCCAATCGTCCCAGGTAGCTGTATCTGTTCCGAGGGTTGCAACTTCAGCGCCATGTACCAACCAAAGTGTGGCACAGTGGTATGTTTCTATGCGTAGTGCCTGGAGAGCTAGCAAACGATTGCGTATTACATTTTCAAAATCATCACCGGTACTGTATGAGACATTCAAGCCCCAGTAAGGCGTTTTGCTGTATCCTCCGAGTCGTGTAAAGCTACCATGAATTAGCTCAGGAAATTGGAGAAAGTGGTCGAAGTGCACATAGTGCACTTCGCTGCGCTGTTGTTCGATCAAGTTGGCTCCTCAATGTGTGTTTTCTGGGAGTATTGTAGCACATTGCTTTGGAGTGGTTCCTTAGACATTTGGAGAGAAGGCCTGTCATCCTGAGCGCAGCGAAGGATCTCTGCGTCCGGGGAACGAGATCCTTCGCTGCGCTCAGGATGACAGGCCGGATAGCACGCACGTCCGCTCACGGGAGGTCTTCTCTCCAAATGTCTGGTGGTTCCTATAGACCGTTGACATTGCAAACGCTTAGCCCGAAGATATTCGTGAATAGGGGCTGGATATTTGCGCAGTGGGGTATAACAACGTCCTGGATAGCATGTAATGATGGATCGTATACCCGAGAAAAGTCTCCATAATCGTGATCGCCTCTGCCGGGGCCAAGTGTGATATGCTGGATACCGGAACTGGGTAGTGTGCGGCCAAAGTTGGCGAAGGCAAGTATTTCCTGTGGACTCAAATCCGTATAAACTTTGCCCGCCAGATCCGCGATGAGTTGCTGGAAATGGTTGATTACATTTGGCACGGTCAACTTCTTTTTGAGCGCTTCCAGTATCTCTTGCTGCCGGGTAGTGCGTCCAATGTCGCCTACGAGGTCAGCATGGCGAGAGCGCACATATTCTAATGCTTGCAGACCGTCCAGATGTTGGGGACCTGGCACAAGGTAGAGGCGTTTGACTGCGTATGGATCGTTGGGGTTGGCTCGAGTGTCGTCAGGATAGGAATCATCGACAAGTGGATGTGTCACGTCCATATCGACGCCTCCAAGAGTGTCGATAACGCTGGCAAAGCCACTTAATCCCACCCAGGCATAGCGGTCAATGGTGATGCCATAATCTTGCTCAACCGTTTCCCGCGCCAGGCGAACGCCATCATCAAAGCTATTTTGCCGGACGGCACCAAGAAAAAATGCCTGGTCGATTTTATGCATGCTGCCTCTCTCCGGCACATATACCCATGAATCACGCGGGATAGAGACCATGTAGACGCTGTTGTTAGCGGGGTCGATATGAACGACCATCATCACCTGGGTCAATAAAGCGGGAAAGCTATATTTATTGTCGTTATCACTGCCGAGCAGAAGAATATTCCACGGGCGTCCAGTGATGGCGCTGTCATCGGGCGGCGGTGGTTCGTCTCCGCTGCGACTGACAGGATGGAAAATTTTCGATAGGGGGTCTTTTATATTGTTTACGAAGTAAGAGTAGCTATAAGCAATAACACCACCGGCTAACATGATGAAAAGTAGGAAGGTGTAGATGAAGATGCGCGTCTTTTTTGAGTAGCGGTTGCCTGCTCTTTTGCTGGGCGGTAATTCACCAGGGGGGATTTGTGATAATTGCTGGCTCTGCATTATTTTATCGCCCATTCTTTAAGCTGCGCCTCCTGGCTTTGATGTAGGGAACAAGCTAGCTGCTTACTCTATCAACGCTACTACT
>WNFI01502476.1_pt1 | contig 15436 bp, 15 predicted proteins | sample 5400471 | NCBI WGS metagenome assembly WNFI01 (sample SAMN13153348, study PRJNA577476) | soil metagenome | isolation source: 100 cm saprolite on Douglas fir-dominated hillslope | place: USA:California | collected 2013-09-17 | reverse complement strand
TCTTTCCCCATAGCGCCCACAGCCTCAGGGCACGGAACGAACCGGGGGCAAGCATGCCGCGGGTGACCAGAATGGTCCGTCGCGGTCGGCGGACAGGAAGCGCTACGACGAATCTTGTCACATAGCGCCGCTGCGCGAGCTCGGCGACGACTCTTTCCCCGTTTGCGAGCCTCAGGGCGATCCCGGGCCCCTCGAACTCGATACCGACGACCGACTCGGCGGATCGGAGTAGTGCCCGGCCCCACGCCGACGCAGCGCCGAGCGCCACCAGCCCTGCGGCGAGCAGGGTCCCGGCGACTCCCGGAAGGACCGCAAGAACCGACAGCCCCGCCGCGCCATGCAGTGCGAGGATCAGCGCTGCCAGCCGGGGCGAAGGAGACAGCTCGAGGCGCAAGCCGCTCAAAGGCGCTGGAACACCAGGCTGCCGTTGGTGCCGCCGAAGCCGAACGAGTTGGACAGCGCAATCCGGATCGGCATCTTGCGGGCGACATTCGGCACGTAGTCCAGATCGCATTCCGGGTCCGGCGTGCGCAGATTGATGGTCGGCGGCGATACCTGGTCGCGGATCGCGAGCACGCTGAACACTGCCTCGACTCCGCCCGCCGCGCCGAGCAGATGGCCGGTCATCGATTTAGTGGAATTCACCGCCACCTGCCGCGCTCGATCGCCGAGCAGGCGCTTCACAGCAACGGTTTCGGCGACGTCGCCGAGCGGCGTAGAGGTGCCGTGCGCGTTGATGTAGTCGACGGCACCGCTCTCCAGGCCGGCATCCTTCAGCGCATTTCGCATGGCGCGGAAACCGCCTTCCCCGTCCGCGGGCGGCGCAGTCATGTGGTAAGCGTCGGCCGAGACGCCGTAACCGACCAACTCGCAGTAGATGCGCGCGCCCCTCGCCTTAGCATGCTCATACTCCTCGAGCACGAGAGAGCCCGCCCCTTCGCCGAGCACGAAGCCGTCGCGATCCTTGTCCCAGGGGCGGCTGGCAGTGGCGGGATCGTCGTTACGCGTCGACAGCGCGCGCGCCGACGCGAAGCCTCCAATCGCGAGTTCGGTCACGACCGCCTCGGCGCCGCCCGCGATCATCACGTCGGCTTCACCGTAGCGGATCGATTTCGCAGCCTCGCCGATACAGTGCGTCGAGGTGGTGCAAGCCGTGACGATGGCGATGTTCGGCCCCTTGGCGCCGACCTGGATGGAGAGCAATCCCGCGATCATGTTGATGATCGTCCCGGGAATGAAGAACGGCGAGATGCGGCGCGGGCCATTGTCGTGCAGCTCGTCGTGCATCGCCTCGATCAACGGCAAGCCGCCGATCCCCGAGCCGAAGTTGACCCCGATGCGCTCCGCATTCTCAGGCGTCGCCTGCAGGCCGCAGTCGCGCCACGCCTGCAGCCCGGCTGCCATGCCGTAGTGGATGAACGTATCCATGCGCCGCGCTTCCTTCGGTGTCATGTACGGCGCGACGTCGAAGCCCTTCACCTCGCCGGCGATCTGGCTGGCGAGGCGGGACGGATTGAACTTGGTGATTCGGGTGATGCCGGGGGTTCCGGCGATCGCGCTACGCCAGGCGTCCTGGACCGTGTTGCCGATGGGGCTGACGATCCCGAGCCCGGTAACGACGACTCTGCGGCGGATCACTTAGGATTTGGCGTGGGCCTTGATGTAGTCGACAGCCTGCTGCACGGTGGTGATCTTCTCGGCCTCCTCGTCGGGAATCTCGGTCTCGAACTCCTCTTCGAGCGCCATCACCAGCTCAACGGTGTCAAGCGAGTCCGCGCCGAGATCATCGACGAACGAGGACGCGTTCTTGATCTCGGCCTCGTTCACGCCGAGCTGCTCGGCAATGATCTTCTTGACGCGTTGTTCTACGTTTTCCATCCGCTGCTCCTTTCCTTGTCTTTCAAGGAAAAATTTCGATTTATGGGGGCAAGATCCCGGTTAAGGGCCGATCCCGAGGGGCCAACGAGAGGGGCCGTATTTTACGACATATACATGCCGCCGTTTACGTGCAACACCGCGCCGGTAACATACCCGGCCCGCGGCGAAGCCAGATACGCCACGGCCGCCGCCACGTCCTCTGGCGTCCCTAGGCGTCCCAGCGGAATGTGATCCAGGAGCGCCTTTCTCTGCTCCTCGGCCAGCGCGCGCGTCATGTCGGTGTCGATGAATCCCGGCGCCACGCAGTTCACCGTGATATTGCGGCTCCCCAGCTCGGCCGCCAGCGACTTGGTCATGCCGACGACGCCGGCTTTGGCGGCGGCGTAGTTTGCCTGACCCGGATTTCCCGAAGCCCCGACCACCGAAGTGATGTTGATGATGCGCCCCCAGCGCGCCTTCATCATGCCGCGCATGACCGCCCGCGAAAGACGGAAGACCGCGCGCAGGTTGGTCTCGATTACCTCGTCCCAGTCGCCATCCTTCATGCGCAGCGCGAGGTTGTCGCGGGTGATCCCCGCATTGTTGACGAGTACCAGGATATCGCCGACTTCGTCCTGGATCGCCTTCAGAAGCGAGTCGGCCTGTGCCGCGTCCCTCACGTTCAAGATCTTCCCTATCAAGCCGCCCCCGGTGATGCCCTTCGCGCCGGCCTCGGAGCTCTTGGTGAGCCCGGCGAGAACCTTTCCCGGCCCGCACTCGACGATGTGCGTAACGCCCGATTCGATCATCCGCCGGATCGTCTCGACCCAGCGCACCGGCGAATAGGCCTGCCGGACCAGCGCGTCCTTGATTCTGGCGGGATCGCTTTCGATTTTTACATCGACGTTGTTCAGCAGCCCGATCTTCGGGCGGGACAGTGAAACATCCTTCAGAAAATCCTTCAATTTCTCTCCGGCGGGCTGCATCAAGCTGGAATGAAATGGCGCGCTGACGGGTAGCGGCAGCGCGCGCTTCGCGCCGCGCGCCTTGCAGACCTCGATGGCGCGCTCGACAGCGGATTTCTCTCCAGCGATCACCACCTGACCCGGCGCGTTGAAATTCACCGCCTGTACCGCACCGCCTGCCGCGGCACACGCCTCCCGCACTCTGTCGTCGTCCAGGTTGAGGATCGCAGCCATGGCGCCCTGACCCTCGGGCACCGCTTCCTGCATCGCCCGGGCGCGAAAGCGCACCAAGGGAAGACAGTCCGCGAAAGTCAGCGCGCCAGCGGCGACGAGCGCGGTGTATTCCCCAAGGCTGTGGCCGGCGACTATTTCCGGCTCGGGTCCGCCCAGTGCGCGCCACGCGCGATACGCCGCGCAACCCCCGGTGACCATCGCGGGCTGGGTGTTCACGGTTTGATTCAGTTTCTCTGCCGGGCCTGCATCCAGGAGATTCGTGAATTCCTTTCCCAGAGCGTTTTCCGCTTCCCGTCGGACTGCGTCGATCTCCGGCAAGCCCGCGTACTCCTTGAGCATGCCGACCGACTGCGAGCCCTGCCCTGGAAAGACCATCGCCAACCTCATCTCACATCGTCGCCAGCGTGGCGCCCCAGGTGAAGCCCCCGCCCACGCCTTGCATCATGACGCGGTGGCCGGCGCGGATCTTTCCCGCGCGCACGAATTCGTCGAGCGCGAGCGGCACCGAGGCGGCGGAAGTATTGGCATGGTGATCGACGGTGATGACGAGCTTTTCCGGAGGCAAGCCGAGCTTGCGGGCGGTCGCGTCGAGGATGCGGACGTTCGCCTGATGCGGAATCAGCCAGTCGACGTCCTGCATCGTCATTCCGGCGGCTGCGACAGTCTCGCGCGCGACCTCCTCGAGCACTTTCACCGCGAACTTGAATACGCCCTGCCCGTTCATCTGCAGAAACGGCGAGCCGACGATGCAGCCGTTGGAGACATTGCCGGGAACCGAGAGTAGATCGACGAGGCTGCCGTCGGCATGCAGCACGCTGGCGTGGATACCTGGCTTCGAGTCGGCGGCAAGCACCACGGCGCCCGCGCCGTCGCCGAACAGTACACAGGTCCCACGATCGTTCCAGTCAAGGATGCGAGAGAAGACTTCGGCCCCGACTACCAGCGCCTTCTTGTGAGACCCGCTCCGGATGAAGCTGTCGGCAGTGGCCAGTCCGTATACGAACCCGCTGCAGACCGCCTGGATGTCGAATGCCGCACAACCTTTGATGCCGAGCTTCGCCTGCAGCAAGCACGCGGTGCTCGGAAAGACATAGTCCGGAGTCGAGGTCGCGACCACGATGAGATCGATCTGGCTTGCGTCGACGCCCGCAGCTTGCAGCGCGCGGCGGCTTGCCTCCAGAGCGAGGTCGCTTGAGCCTTGCGATTTGTCGGCGATGTGCCGGCGCGCGATCCCCGTGCGGCTGCGGATCCACTCGTCGCTGGTATTCAGCCGCGCCGCGAGCTCATCGTTCGTCACGACGCGGGACGGCAGGAAGCTGCCGGTGCCGGTGATCCTCGAGTAGGTCACTCGCTTGCAGCCTGAGCTTGAACCTGCGAAGGCGGGTGAAGCTGCGCCATCTTATGCGCGATGCGCTCGGGCACGTTGTTGCGCACTTCCTCGACCGCGCGCTGCAGAGCGTGACCGAACGCGTAGGCGTCGGCCGAGCCGTGGCTCTTGATGACGATGCCGCGCAGGCCGAGAAGGCTCGCGCCGTTGTAGCGGCCCGGATCGATGCGCGCGCGCAGCGCGTTGCGCACGGGCGCCGCCAGCCAGGCGACGAACATGCGCCACGGGTTTCGCATGAATTCCTGGCGCAGCAGCCCGATCATCATCGTGACAATACCCTCCGACGCCTTGAGAAGCGCGTTGCCGACGAAGCCGTCGCAAACCACGACATCCGTAGTGCCCTTGTAAATGTCGTCGCCTTCGACGTTGCCGTGGAAGTTGAGCCCGCTCGTTCGCAGCAGATCGCCGGCTCGCTTGACGGTCTCGTTGCCCTTGATGTCTTCGACGCCGATGTTGAGCAGGCCCACGGACGGCCGCTCCTTATGCTCGACGGCGGCGACCAGCATGGCGCCCATGATGCCGAATTGCATGAGCTGCTCCGGCGTGCAGTCGACGTTTGCGCCAAGATCCAGTACGTAGGTATACGCGCCGCGCGAGTTGGGCAGCACGGTGGCGATCGCCGGCCGGTCGACGCCCGCGATGGTCTTCAGGACGAAACGCGAGATCGCCATCAGGGCTCCGGTATTGCCCGCGCTCACGCAGGCGTGCGCCTCGCCGCTCTTGACGAGGTTGACGGCGACCCGCATCGACGAGTCCTTCTTGTAGCGCAGCGCCTGCGCCGGGGGCTCGTCCATGGCGACCACCTCGGTCGCCGCTTGCACGCGCAGCCGCGGCCCGTACGACATGCCGCGCGCAGTGAGCTCCAGCTCCAAGGCTTCGCGCAGCCCGACCAGGACGATGGCAGCTTCCGGATGGCGCGCGAGGAACTCGAGCGCCGCGGCAACCGTCACCCTGGGGCCGTGATCGCCCCCCATGCAATCGACGGCTACGGTGATCAGCGGGGCTACTCGCCTTTGGTCTTCGAGACCTTCTTGCCGCGGTAAAAGCCGGTCGGACTGACGTGGTGGCGCAGATGCGTTTCCCCCGAGGTCGGCTCGACCGCGAGCGTCGGCCCGCTCAAATGATCGTGCGAGCGGTGCATGCCGCGCCGCGACGCAGACTTCTTGTTCTGCTGAACTGCCATGATGAAGCTCCTTTCTTCGTCTGAATAGTTGGCGCGCGCCTCAAGGCTTGTCGCGAAGCAGGCCGCGCAGGCCCGCAAACGGCGAAAACTTTTCTTCGTAGCCAGTTGCTGCGCCCGCCGAGCAGCCGTCGTGCCGCGGCGCGTAAGGCACAGCAAGAATCAGCTCGTCCTCGATCAGCTCGCGCAACGCCATTTCCTTTCCTGCCAATACCCGGGCCGGCGCCTGCGCGTCCGCCGGATCGGAGTCGATTTCGGCCTGAGTTGCGGCGAGAACGAGCATCTCTTCCTCGCTTATCTCGAATCGCATCGCCTCGAGGCAACGCTGGCAGCGCAACAGAAGCGTACCGCGCACTTTCACGCGCAGGCTCGGGCGGCCCCGCGCGTCGCGCAGCCCCTTTACCTCGTAGGCGACTTCCCCGGCGTCTGAAGCGAGCAGATCGCGCAACCTGGGGAAGCCGCCGAGCGGCATGACCCCCTGCTGCATTGCGCCGGCCGACGCGAATTCGAAGCCGTCGATCACCGGCTGGTGCGACATAAACGGAGAATGATACCATTCACAAAAACCTCCGTCAAAACAAAGTGATGGCTCAACCTCGCCGCCTCGTTCTTGCTTCCACCTCGCGCTACCGCCGCGAGCTGCTGCAACGTCTCGGCCTGCCCTTCGAAGCCGCCTCGCCGCATTTTGACGAAACACCGGTTCCCGGGGAGGGCACGGCCGCCACGGCCTTGAGGCTTTCGAAGGGTAAAGCGGAATCACTCGTCAGAACTTTTCCTGATGCGCTCATTATCGGCGCGGACCAAGTCGCATCGAGCGAAGGTCGGAGACTCGGCAAGCCCGGCGATCATGAGAACGCAGTGCGGCAATTGCGCGCCTTGAGCGGCAAGTCGGCGCAGTTCGATACCGCTGTATCGCTGCTTGATGCACGCGAGGGCGAGCTGCAGTCACGGGTAGTGCCTTGCCGCGTCACTTTTAGAAGTTTTGATGAAAAAATCATTGAAGCCTATCTCCGGCGAGAGCAGCCCTACGATTGCGCGGCAAGCGCCAAGGCGGAAGGCCTCGGCATCGCGCTCATCGAGCGCATCGACACACAAGACCCGACTTCGCTCGTGGGGCTGCCGCTAATCGCGCTCACGGCGATGCTGGAGCGCGCCGGGCTGCCGGTACTTTGATTCTTTATACGATTCCCACCCCCCTGGGTGGCACGCCGCAGGAGGCCTTGCCTGCCCCTTCGCTCGAGATCATCAGGACAATCAGGAATTTCGTCGCGGAGAACCCAAAAACAGCGAGAGCTTTTCTCGCATCCGTCAGGATGCCGCTGGCCATCAAAGACATTTCAATTGCAACCCTGGACGAGCACACCAAGGACATCAACCCCCTGCTGAGACCCTTGCGGGATGGCGATACGCTAGGCTTGGTCTCGGAAGCCGGCTGCCCCGCGATCGCCGATCCGGGAGCCGCCCTCGTCGAGGCCGCGCACCGCGAGGGCTTTCGCGTGATACCCCTGATAGGGCCCTCTTCGCTCGCGCTCGCGCTGATGGCTTCGGGCCTGGAGGGACAGCGGTTCGCCTTTTGCGGCTATTTGCCGAGAGACAAGGCCGAACGCGAAAAAAGAATTCGCCAGCTCGAGAGGCGCTCGCGGGATGAGCGCGAGACCGAGATCTTCATCGAGACCCCCTACCGTAACGACGCGCTTCTCGTATCGCTCCTGGACGCTTGCGACGTCAGGACCCGGCTATGCGTTGCTGTCGATCTAACGCTTGCATCCGAATCCGTTCAGACGAAGTCGATTCGGGAATGGAAAACCGCTCGGCCGCTGATCGGGAAGCGTCCGGCGGTATTCCTGCTCTACGCCCCTTAGCGCAGCAGGCCTGGCGAGTAACGCAGCGCGTATTCGGCGAGCGCGCTTCCCATGCTCGCGCCAAACCGTTTCGCCACCTTCTCGAAAAGCTTTTCCTTCTCGGTGTAGTCGACGATCTCCTCGGCTTTGATCACCTCGCGTGCGACATAGTCCAGGCTGCCGATGCCGTCGGCCAGGCCAAGCTCAACGCTCTTCTCCCCGCTCCAGATCAGCCCGCTGAACGTATCGGGACTCTCCTTGAGCCGCTTGCCGCGGCCCTCGCGCACGACGCTGATGAACTGCTGGTGAATCTCGTCGGTGAGTTTCTTGGCGTGCTCCCTGTGCTTCTCGTCAAGCGGGCTGAAAGGATCGAGCATCGCTTTGTTCTCGCCTGACGTGATCAGGCGCCGCTCGACGCCGACCTTGTCCATGAGCCCTGTGAAGCCGAAGCCGTTCATCAATACGCCGATCGATCCCACGATGCTCGACTTGCTGACGTAGATGCGATCGGCGCCCACCGCGATGAAATAGCCGCCGGAAGCGCAAATGTCCTCGACCACGGCGTAGAGCGGGATGTCGGGATACTTCTGGCGCAGCCTGCGCATCTCGTCGTAGATCGTCTGCGCCTGCACCGGGCTGCCGCCAGGGCTGTTGATTCGCACCACGACACCCTGCGTGTTCTTGTCCTTGAACGCAGCCTGCAACGCACCCGTTACCTTCTCGGCGCTGGCATCTCCGCCTGGGGAGATGATGCCGGTCACCTCGACCATCGCGGTGTGTTTGCCGCCGCCGTCGGCGCGGCCTTTCCAGTCCATTGCGAGCAGCACTGCAAGCGTGATGTAGGCGAAGGTCAGCAGCTTGAAGAAGATGCCCCACAGGCGTGCGCGCCGCTGCTCTTTGAGCGCCGCCGTGGCGAGCTTGGTGATCAGCTCGCGTTCCCACTGCTCGTTTTCAGCCATCTGCAAACCCCATGAAATAGACGCCGCCTGCGCGTTCTTCGACCTTGAGCTTTACCAGCGGCGTGCGATTGCACGGCCCGCCCAGGCAATGGCCGCTGCGCGCGTCGTACTCGGCGCCGTGCGTCGAGCATAGCAAATTGCGCCCGTCGGAATCGAAAAATATTCCCTCCTGCCAGTCGAGCTCCATCGCGACGTGCGCGCAGCGGTTGAGATAGCCGTGCACCTCGCCGTCCTGGCGGACGACGAAGGCCGGAGCGGGTCGCCCGAAGTACTCGACCTCGAAGCGCACGCCGCGACCCGAATCGGCGAGCGCCCCCGAGGCGCAGATCAGGCGTTCCGCTTCAGCCATTCGCCCAGGGCCGCGACGCTTGAAATGCATGCCCGTGGATTGCAGGCGCGCAAGCCAGTTTCAGCATGCGCTCCATATGTGACCGCCAGCGCATCGACGCCGGCGGCCCGGGCCATGTCGAGATCGTGCGACGTATCGCCGACCATGAGCACGCTCCCCACGCCGACGCCCAGCTGCTCCATGAGTTCCAGCAGCATCGCGGGATGGGGCTTGGGGCTGGTTTCGTCGGCGCAGCGCGAGGCCGAAAAATAGCCCTGCAGGCCGCTGTCCCGCAGCGCACGGTCAAGACCTTTGCGGCTTTTCCCGGTTGCAACGGCCAGCATCCGCTCGTGCGACAGGCGCTCGAGCAGGTCGCGAATCCCGGGAAACAGAAGCATCGAGTCCTGGCGCCCAAGGAAATGCTTGCGATAGAGCGCGGCAAACTCGGTGTAGCGCTCGGTCGCCAGGCCCGGCACGGCGTAGCGCAGGGAGTCGTTCAGCCCGAGCCCGATCACGTGGCTCGCACGCTCCCGGTCCGGCACCTCGAGCGCCATGTCACGTGCCGCGTCCTGGATGCACCGGACGATCGTGCCCGCCGAATCGATCAGGGTGCCGTCCCAGTCGAACACGATCAGCGAATACTTCACCGGAACGCTTTCCTGACGTACCCGTCCATGTCTTCGGGCAGTTTCGACTCGAAGGCGAGCGCGACGGCCGTCAGCGGATGGCGCAGCGACAGCTTGCTTGCATGCAGCAGCAGTCTCTTCACGCCCTCCTTTGCCAACGCCCTGTTAAGCGGGAAATCGCCGTACTTGTCGTCGCCCAGCACGGGGTGGCCCTCATGCGCAAGGTGCACCCGGATCTGATGGGTGCGTCCTGTCATGAGCCGCAGCTCGAGCAGGCTCGCCCCGCTCGCTGTCTTAAGCGGCTTCACTTTCGTGATGGCAGCCTTGCCGTCGTCCCGCACGCTGACCCGCCGCTCGCCCTGCGCATTTACGTATTTGTGAAGCGACTCGCGGATCTCGGTTTCTTTCTTGCCCCAAGAGCCCTTCACCACTGCAAGGTAGACCTTGTCCACTTCGCCTTCCCGAAGCATCCGGTGCAGCTCGACCAGTGCGCTTCTCTTCTTGGCGATCATGAGCAGCCCCGAAGTGTCCCGATCCAGCCGGTGCACCAGCTCGAGAAACTTGGCTTGCGGCCGCTCGGCCCGCAGCGATTCGATGACCCCGAAGCTCACTCCGCTGCCTCCATGGACCGCTATGCCGGAGGGCTTGTCCACCACGATTAGGGCGGAATCCTCGAAGACGACGCGAAGGTTGAGGGGTTTTGCCTTCGCGGGTTTGGGCTCTGAAATTCTTACCGGCGGCACCCTCACCTTGTCCCCCATCTGCAGCCGGTATTCGGGTCTTACCCGTCCGCTGTTGACCCTGACTTGGCCACTGCGCAGCACCCGGTAAACGTGGCTTTGGGGGACCCCTTTGAGATGCCGCAGGAGGAAATTGTCGATGCGCTGGGAAGCGTTCTCCTCCCCAACTTCAAGCCAGGTCACCTGAGCCTTGCTTAAGTCTTTCATTTTCCGTATGATCTCAGCGTCGCTTCGAGTTGCGAGGCACAGGTCAGAATGGCGCGGTGAGCTTACGGGCCGCCGTGGCCGGGACCTGCAACCCGCCTCCCGTCCGGCTGAAAGCCGGGCCTGAAGCGCTGGTTAATTTCGCTCACCGGAAGTAGCGATACTACTAGAAGCGCGCGTAGGCGGATTGTCCCCTACTCAACCGTTCCTTTTGACTGAAACCCACTAGGAGAGCACGGACCGATTAAACCTCGGTTCTCCTGCGCGCGCAGGAGAACAACAAAGTGAAGCGCATGCTGTTTAACGCGACCCAGCAAGAAGAGCTGCGAGTCGCGATCGTCGAAGGGCAAAAACTCGTCGACCTCGATATTGAATCAGCCTCAAGGGAACAACGAAAAAGCAATATCTATAAAGGCGTAATCACCCGGATCGAGCCGAGCCTCGAAGCCGCGTTCGTCGACTACGGCGAGGAACGGCACGGGTTCCTGCCTTTCAAGGAAGTCTCGCGCAGCTATTTCAAGGCCGACATCGACGTCGGCCGCGCCCGCATCCAGGACGCGTTGCGCGAAGGCCAGGAACTGATCGTCCAGGTCGAGAAGGACGAGCGCGGCACCAAGGGCGCCGCCCTCACGACCTTCATCAGCCTTGCCGGGCGGTACCTCGTACTGATGCCCAACAACCCGCGCGGCGGCGGGGTCTCGCGCCGCGTCGAGGGCGAAGAGCGCAACGAGCTGCGCGACACCATCGACCAGCTGCAGCTGCCCGAAGGGATGAGCGTTATCGCACGAACCGCGGCGATCGGCCGCTCGGCCGAGGAGCTGAACTGGGACCTGAATTACCTGATGCAGCTGTGGACCGCGGTCGACGGCGCGTCAAAGGACCAATCGGGCAAGCCGTTCCTGATCTACCTCGAGTCCAGCCTGGTCATCCGGGCGATCCGCGACTACTTCCAGCCGGACATCGGCGAGATCCTGATAGACACCCAGGAGATCTACGACCAGGCGGTCGCCTTCATGCAGACCGTGATGCCGGGCAATGTCGGCAAGGTGAAGCTCTACCACGACGATGTTCCCCTTTTCTCCCGCTTCCAGATCGAACACCAGATCGAGAGCGCGTATTCGCGCCAGGTCGGCCTGCCGGCGGGCGGCGCGATCGTCATCGATCATACCGAGGCGCTGACTGCGATCGACGTCAACTCCGCCCGCGCGACGCGCGGCGGCGACATCGAGGAAACCGCGTATCGCACCAACCTGGAAGCCGCAGAGGAGGTAGCCCGCCAGCTGCGACTGCGCGACCTTGGCGGCCTGATCGTGATCGATTTCATCGACATGGAATCGCAGCGCAACCAGCGCGAGGTCGAGAGCCGGCTGCGCGAAGCGTTGCGGTTCGATCGCGCCCGGGTGCAGATCGGCAAGATCTCCCGCTTCGGCCTGATGGAGCTGTCGCGCCAGCGCCTGCAACCCTCGCTCGAGGAAACGGCGCACATCAGCTGCCCGCGGTGCAGCGGCACGGGCTTCAAGGTAAACATCGTCCTGGTACCCAATCCGCATCTCGAGACGCCGCACTACAAGGTGCAGCGCCTGAAGCACGACGAGCTCAACGAAATGGAGCACGTCCCTTCCAGCTACGAGCTGGTCGAGCGCCCCGAGGAGCCGAAAGCGCCAGGTGCGGAAGCCGAGACCAAGATCGAGCGCCAGCAGCCCGCCGTCAAGAGCATCACGCCGGATCAGCCGGCGCCGATAGTGGCCGATGCGCCGGCCGCGCCCCGCCCTGCTCCAAGGCCGCCGCAAGCTCAGCAACAGCGGCCGCAACCGGCCGTTCCGCCGGCGAAGGTCGAGGGGAAGCCGGGGTTTCTCGCGCGAATTTTCGGCATGTTCAAGGAACCGGAGGCGGCGCCCGTCGCGCCGCAGCCGCAAAGACCGGTGCAGGGATCACAGCCTGGCCAGCGCGATCCGAGGCGCGACCAGCAGCGGCGCGACCAGCGCTTCGACAGAGGCCCGCGGCGGGACGGACGCGGCGACGGCCGGCGCGACGAGCAGCAACGTGGCGACCGGCAGCAGCAAGGCCGTCTCGAGGGGCGGCGCAACGGGCAGCGGGATGGGCAACAGCAGCGCGATGGCCAGCATCGCGGTGACGGGCAGCAGCGCGGAGAGCGCCGGCCGGACCCCGGAAGGGCAGCAGCCCCGCCCCGAGCGTGACGGCGAAGAGCACCGGCGCGGCCGGCGCAATCGCGGCGGACGCGACCGCAACCGCGGCGATCGCCCCCGGGACGAGCAGGCGCCGGTGGCAGCATCCATCATAGAAGAGCAACGGCGCATCCACGCGCTCGAGGCGCAACGCGAGCAGGAGCCTAAGGCGGCCGAGGAGCGCAGGGACGAGACGCCGAGGATGGGGGAACCGCGCAGGGAAGACGCGAGGCCCGTCGAGCCGCGGCCCGCGCCGGCGCCTTCTCCAAGGCTGGAAGAGCCGCGCATCGATCCCAAGGAGCTGCTCGAGAGCGCAGGCCTGGTGATGATCGAGACCGACCGGTCGAAGGCCCCGGCCCAGCCGCTGGCCGAAGAACCGGTTCATCTTGGACGGCCGCGCCGCGAGCGTCCCAAGCCGCAGCAGGACGACGAGCTGCAGCAGGTCGAGACCAAGCCCTAGGAAACTTTCGAGCGGACCTCGTCCAGAATCGCCAGGCAGCCCGCTTCGACCAGGTCCAGCACCCGGTCGAAGCCCTCCGGGCCGCCGTAATAGGGATCGGGAACATCGCGCCCCCTGATGAACAGGCGGATCTTGCCGCGCTGCTCGGGCGCGCAATGGCGCTGCAGGATCTCCAGGTGGGTCCGGTCCATCGCCAAAATGAGATCGAAGTTCTCGAGGTCTTTCTTGCGGACCTGGCGCGCGCGCAGCGCGCTCAGATCGTAACCCCGTCGCCTGGCGTGGTCCTGGGCGCGCTCGTCCGGTGCTTCGCCGACGTGATAGCCGTGGGTGCCGGCTGATTCGACCTGAATCGACTCTGACAACCCCGCTTCGCGCACGAAGTGGGTGAAGACGCCGGCAGCGGTAGGCGAACGGCAGATATTGCCGGTGCAGACGAAGAGAACTTTCATTCCGAAGCGAGCTCCACGCCGCTCACGTCCACCCCAAACGCACGTTTCTTGAGTTCCGCGAGCTGGTCGCGCGCGCTTGCGGCCTCCTCGAATTCCAGGTTCCTCGCGTGCTCGAGCATTTTCTTTTCGAGCGCCTTGATCTCGCGCGCGATCTGCTTCTCGCTCATGGCTTCGTAGCGCGCCTCCGCCTGCGCCGCTGCGTAGCCGGCTCGCGCGTCATCCGCGTCGTATACGCCGTCGATCAAGTCCTTGATGCGCTTGATCACGCCCATGGGAGTGATGCGGTGGTGCTTGTTATATCCCACCTGCTTTAGACGCCGGCGGTCGGTTTCGGCGATCGCACGCTTGATCGACTCGGTCTGCGTATCGGCATAGAGGATGGCGGTGCCGTTGATGTGCCGGGCGGCGCGGCCCATGGTCTGGATGAGCGAGCGCTCGGAGCGCAGAAAGCCCTCTTTGTCCGCGTCCAGGATCGCAACCAGCGACACCTCTGGAAGGTCGAGGCCCTCGCGCAGGAGGTTGATGCCGACCAGCACGTCGAACTCGCCGAGGCGCAGATCGCGGATGATCTCGACCCGCTCTACGGTTTCGATCTCGGAGTGCAAGTATCGCACCTTCACGCCGTGCTCGGCGAGATATTCCGTGAGTTCTTCGGCCATCCGCTTGGTCAGGGTGGTCACCAGGACGCGTTCCTGCTTCTTCACCCGCAGATGAATTTCGGAAAGCAGATCGTCGACCTGGCTGGAAGCCGGTCGCACCACGACCTGGGGATCGACCAGGCCTGTCGGCCTCACCACCTGTTCCACCACCTGCGCCGATTTCTTGCGCTCGTACTCGGCCGGCGTCGCCGAGACGAAGACCGTCTGGCGCACCACCGCCTCGAACTCGTCGAAACGCAACGGCCGGTTGTCGAGAGCCGAAGGCAGGCGGAAGCCGTACTCGACAAGGTTCTCCTTGCGCGAGCGGTCGCCCTTGTACATCCCGCCGAGCTGCGGAATGGTGACGTGGCTTTCGTCGATGATCATCAGGGCGTCGGGCGGCAGGTAGTCGATGAGGGTCGGCGGCGGCTCGCCGGGCTTGCGTCCCGACAGATGCCGCGAATAGTTCTCGATGCCCTTGCAGAAGCCCAGCTCGGCGAGCATCTCGAGGTCGAAGCGGGTGCGCTGCTCGATGCGCTGCGCCTCGACCAGGCGCCCGGCCTTCTGGAAGAAATCGATGCGCTCGCGCAGCTCCGCCTTGATCGCCTCGACAGCGCGAAGCGTAGTTTCGCGCGGCGTTACGTAGTGGCTCGACGGGTAGACGGTGAACCGCGCCATCGGGTGCTGAACCCTGCCGGTCAGCGGGTCGAAAACCTCGAGCTTTTCAACCGAATCCTCGTTCAAGGAAATTCGAATCGCATGCTCTGCGTGTTCCGCCGGGAAGACGTCGATCACGTCGCCGCGCACGCGGAACGTGCCGCGCCGGAAATCGAGCTCGTTGCGGTCGTACTGCATGGCGACGAGGCGCGCGAGGACCTCGCGCTGCGCCATCCTCTCGCCCTGGCGCAGGTGCAGGATCATGCCGTGATACTCGGAAGGATCGCCGATGCCGTAGATCGCCGACACCGTGCCGACGATGACGACGTCGCGCCGCTCGAGCAATGACTTGGTCGCCGAGAGCCGCATCTGCTCGATGTGGTCGTTGATCGACGAGTCTTTCTCGATATAGAGATCGCGCGCCGGGACGTAGGCCTCGGGCTGGTAGTAGTCGTAATACGAGACGAAGTACTCGACCGCGTTCTGCGGCAGGAATTCGCGGAACTCGGAGTAGAGCGGCGCCGCGAGCGTCTTGTTCGGCGCCAGCACGAGCGCCGGCCGGCCGAGGCGCGCGATGGCGTTCGCCATCGTATACGTCTTGCCGGAGCCGGTGACGCCAAGCAGGGTCTGGAGCGCGAGGCCGTCGGCGATGCCCTCGGCGAGCTTGTCGATCGCTTCGGGCTGGTCGCCGGCGGGCGGGAACAGCTGGTCGAGGCGGAACGGAC
>WNFI01199066.1_pt1 | contig 15437 bp, 11 predicted proteins | sample 5400471 | NCBI WGS metagenome assembly WNFI01 (sample SAMN13153348, study PRJNA577476) | soil metagenome | isolation source: 100 cm saprolite on Douglas fir-dominated hillslope | place: USA:California | collected 2013-09-17 | reverse complement strand
CACCCAAGGAGCAAAGCGTCCCCTGCGCAGTCTATTTCCCACCGGGGTTCCCAATGGCGAATACAAAACGAAAACGTGGAGGCGGGGGGAGTCGGAACACTCAGCGGTACTGAAAATACGTAACTTGCTGATTTTTCGAGTTGCTCAAAACGCCAAAAACGACAAAACTGCAGCCAACTGGAACGTATCTGGAACGCGGACTTTTTAGCCCGCTCGCCAATTTCGTCCGCATGCGGTGGTCGGCGGGCTCCGGCGCTTTTGGGCCCATTCCAACCTTGCCCCAACGAAGGTCCTCTCGGACTGGCGAGGATTGGAACTATCAGCCCTTTCAACACCTTCTCGGGACTGCTGCTGAGCGACCTCCTGCGTGACAGGTAGGAGCAGAAACGCTAAGTAGTTGGTTCGTCTCGCATTTTCCTATGTCATGTGTCACGGTTTTGCACGGTATTTGGCAATGTTTGTTCCCAAGTTGTTCCCAACTTTGGGGTGAACCCCTAAGATGGCACAATTTTTTTGGGAGAAGTTAGCTGTTTTCGTAACAACTAACAGGGGATAATCCCGGCATTCCGATCACTCCCTACTGAGGGCGTGATAGACTCCCCAATTAATGGTGCCATCGGCGCTGTCGAGCGGCGTTCGACACTTCCGTGTTCGCGAATGCCCCGAATGCGGGCGCACACAAAAGAGCAGGCCTGTACCAATCTTTGAAGAAGTTGCGCCCCACGACACAATCCAAGCGCAGCTCGAAAATACCCGAACGCCAGAGCCACAGAAAATGTGCTCAGATACAAAATATACCTCAAATGGATTGGCGCTCTGAGGATCGGCATTGTCGGCAGCAGCTGGAATGAGGTCGCAGGTCTCGCAAGTTATCGCCAGCAGAATTTTTCGTGTAAGAACTCGAATAGCAGACGGGTGCTCCCGTCGCGCTAACGAGAGACTGTATCTATATCTTGGCGAACTTCCGTTGAAATTGTCGCAGAGCTTGCCGGTGCCACATCTTCTTGACGTTTCGAAGGTGATCACTCCTCGCCAATAACCCCATTGCAAGGGAATGCAGGAATGTTGAGACCAACTTAAGAACGTGCAGGCTTAATCCCCTCGCGGATGGAGCAAATATCCAAATGGGAGCTTCCTTCCAGCTTGAGTCAAAGAGCGCGCGCTTGTAGGGGGAGTCGCCGCTGCCAGCATCAACTCGCAAAAGGCTCCCGCTCAGTTCGAACGATTCCTCGATGAGGCGCATCAGCGTCTGGAGTCCCGGGCGGTATTTCTTAAATCCGGGGTCATACCCCGTGAAAGTGCCGTAGAGAGTCTTGTTGTAGACAATCCCGCTGGCGAAGGCAACGGGCCGCTCGCCAGTGTACAAGAGACATGTCTGCAACGCCGCCTTTTGAGCCGCCGCGCGCAGCATCTCTCGCATTTCGAGGTCATTCACAAAGCCCGCCCCTAACGCGCGCTGGTACGTTTTTTGCGAAATCTCATCTGCCTTACGAGCGAAGTCCTGCACATCGCGTTCGCTCCTGACACTTTGGAACCGGACCTTGCCGGGGAAATCTCTTAGAAGCGTCCTCGCTATCCTTCTGAATTCTTGGTGACTTTTTGGGGAACGACCGCGAAGGAATTCGTCGAAGCTGGCAGGCAAGGCCACATACCGGTGAGTCTGAACCGGTGTGAAATGCTCCCGGCAGAATACGCTTGGCTCTCGCTTGGCCAAATCATAGAGAGGTGAATCTACTCTCAGTTGAGAAAACTCTACAGCTTGCGCTTCGCGCCTACGCAATGATTTGAGAATTTCGCGTACCAAGAATCGGCTATTCCCCCGAGATTGATTCCCGAGAAATCCGCCGTTGACAAAACGGAGAATGCGGACATCGGATCGGAAAAGAGCGAACGAGCCGACCTTGAAAGCCACTGACCCCTGATGTAACCAGCCGACGAGCATGCAATCCGGGCGGCCGCTTCGATAAACGACCATTACGTGTGGTCGAACAACCCCAGGCCTATGGCGTAAGTGAATCGAGAAGAAATCGAGATCGGCTTCCGGGTGATCACTCCAGGCCGACCAAGTGTGCCGAAGCTCTTCGAATTCAGTGGCTGCTTCAAGGATTCGAAGACTGGCCTGACCGCCCTCATGGCTCCCTGAAATAGCGGCCCTCTCCTCACTGCTCCAGTCGTGAGGACGCCAAATAGCAAAATTGGCGGAAGCGTCGTCAAGGGTTTCCTCATGGTAATTAACATCACTGGATCGTCCGGAGCCATGGAATCGGCGTAGGGAGGCAGTCCCCGACGAAGGAGCGGCGCCAGGAGAATTGGCGACGCTCGTACTCTTGTGTCAACACGTCGTAAACTGCTTCTTGAACTTTGGTGCGACGATAAAGGTCCGCATAGGTTACCCCAAGCAACGGAAGTTTGCTCGCAACTACAGGAATACTTAGCCGGAAGGACTGAAGGCTATTTATTCCACACCTCTTCTGGCAATTCGTGGGACGCCAGCAACGTGCTTGAACGGAAGCTGAACACGCTGCTTGACCGTCTCGAAATTCCGAAGATTGACCCAAAGCTACTTGCGAAGATCCTTGGGAAAGACAGAACCATTGAACAGGCAACACGGAGCGAGAAGCGTGCAGCCTCTCTTGGGCTTCACAGCTTACGCCACACGAACGCCACGGTGGCCTGAGATTGATAAGGGAAAAGTGATTTCTTTCCCAAATCTTTCCCAAAAAGAAGAAGGGCTTGCTGGTGGAGTCCAACAAGCCCTTGTGAATCAATAGAATTGGTTGCGGGGGTCAGATTTGAACTGACGACCTTCGGGTTATGAGAACGGCTATTTCGTTTCTGAGTACTCGTTTCTGTTCGCCTACTCTGCCTTTTCAGCGCTTTAGTTGGGAGTAGGCTTAGAAGAATAACTAGAAAAACAGGGGGAACCGGACTTACGTTAGCGGGCGCGTTAGCGAAAAACTGAGCCCGCGTTAGCGAGCCGTTAGCGCGATTGGAAAGATAAAGTCTTTGAACGGCGGCCCGGCGGAGACATTAGTAGAATGCTTCGCCTCGAAATAGTAAATTCATGTTCCTCGCTTCCTCCCCGATTCTAGCCACGATACATTTTGTCGAAGGCGGACCGCTTCGGTGAGCGGCAATCTCTATTGCCCCAATGCCGTAATACTTACGCGTCGAACGCCTAATCGACAAAAACTTACCATGGTCCTTTCCTTGGCAGATGCGAGCAATCCTGGAGCTTTGGGTCAGAGAAGCAATGAACAGCGAGAAGGTCTGTGTTAGCCGGAGTGGCGGATACAACAGAACTCCACATGCCACTTATCTCGTCCTTTTGGCGCTGGTTCATGCTCCACGACAATGGCGGGTTGTGCCCGGTGAACTCGAAACTTGCGAAATGAACTCGGTCTTTTGGAATCCCCTGGACGGAAGTCTTCGCCCACCGCTCTGCAAAAAGCCGGAGCGCATCCCGGTCGCGCACTAGTTGCGCCGTGGTTCGAACGTTCAATAGGGCATCGACAGGCGCGTACGATTGGAAGAACCAGCCCTTATTACCGGGTGGTGCCAAAGCGTCATCAGGGAGCGACCGAATTTGAATTATGAGGATGTCTGGAAGAGGTTTTCCTCCTGCCTGCAGCCCAGCAAAACCCTCATCGAGCCATGCAATGAGGCTCGAAACTCCATAATTGTCGTAATATCCCCCATCAACAAAATGATATTCGGGCTTGGTCGATAAGGCCCGTGAGGCAGGACTCACATATGGAAATGTCGCGGCAAGCCGCACTGCGCTGACCACGGATAGGTCTGTGTCTGGGTACAATTCGTAAAAGCTGCGGCGGCGGATTCGTTCCGACTCGCTCTTCACATCCGTGGTTGCAAAAACGAGCGGCTCACCGGTTTCCGCTATGGTCGAGTTGAAAATAGTTGCTGGTCGAATTCCTTGAGCAACACCGAGTCGCCAATTTGAAAGGTTCGCTTGGACACTACCTCGATTCCTCCAAAACTCTTCGAGCATGAACCCACGGTCCACCAACTTATCCTCAGATGAGCGGTTTGCATAAGGAAAGAAAAGTCGCGGAACATCTCGATAAACGAGTCCATAACCAATGTCATCGAGACTCGAAGCCGAAGCGACCTCGGGAAGTGTGGAAAGCCCGTCGTAATCGAATGGTTCCTGGCGCTCCGGATGATACAGGTTGAGATAGAACATCGAGCCAGTCGCGCCACCTGAGACCGAGCTGATGAGCGCTACCGAGTCCGCGAAACTGTGCGTTCCCCACGCCTTACTTTGAGCTTCGAGCCCCCCTAAGACCTGCGTTGTCCACATGGCGGCTTGAATTCCTCCGCCAGCGGTGGCAACAACTACTATCGGCTTGTTCTTTTGAAATCGGGCGAATAACACATCGTCAGGAAAGACAGCTTGCACCGTCACCCCCCGTTGAATGGCGTAGTAATGGTCCGACGAGGGTGCATTAGCACCGGCTATGCAGAGAATCACAATTGGGACAATCAAAGGAATTCGGTAGCGGTCGAGCAGGAAGGACAGAAATGACAAAACCCAATTTGCGTTCAGCAGAAGGAGTAAGACGAACGCCAATGCTGGTATAGGAGTCGATTGTCCGAGATAAGCACGCCTATACACGTCGATGCCAAAATAAAGACATGCTGTCACGAAGAAAAACATCATCGCCAGCCAATGGCCGCCCCAAGGCAGTCCAGTCGCGTCCAGATACCCCGTCCAGAGTTCTTCAGGCAGATGACCACGAATCCAACGCCAGAACCGATAAAAACTTGCAGGTAAGACGTCGGTTTCATTCGCTTGACGCAGTAGTCGTCGCATGAATGACGGCGTCGGAAAACTTTCGGCGGCATCTTGCGTCCGAGCGGGTGCTGACAGGACTGCGGCGTACAGCGCCGCGAAAGCCAAAAAATAAGCAAAGACGAATCCAGCAACAACTGCCACAACCCTCCAAAGCCAACCCGCCCCCGAATAACGGAAGTCCCAAGCTTGCGTAAACGGTCCAATTATCAACGGAAGCGCCACGCCAATGACCCAAATGACGGAGTGCCAACTCAATTTCGCCGCATACAGTCGTTGGGGCAAGCCGAAACGCTGGTGTCCGTTCAACAGAACGAGTCGCTCTGTGAGCAGAAGGCTCCAAGTCAAAACGAGTGCAGCGACTGTGCACCAGAAGGTCCCTTCGACCGACAACATAAAGAGATTCTGAAGCAGAGCCACAAGAGGAGAGGTATGCAGAAGCGCGACTATCGGAAGGAATACCAGGATGATGCCAAGCAAGATAGGAACGCGGCGAAGGTACAGATAGGCAGCGGAAACTACAACTTTTGCAAACAACGAGTTTGGAGCATGCGATTGCTGCTTATTGCTACTGTCCGTATGAGAGCTTGTAGTCGGTGAAGACACGGTTCAAGGAAGTACGGGAACAATTTCTTTATGTTCCAATGCTGGTGCCTGTTCCGGGTTAGGTTTTATTTCTTCCCAGCACTTGTTCCATATTCCGTCCATCCAAATTAGTCTTTGTGTGACTCCCATGGCGAGAACAATCAATAGAGCCAGAACGAATACCTCAAACGAAAATATGAACCAAAAATGAATATTGGCCGATAGGTTCAGCGATACCGAACGCGTAGTGAAATCGTTGAATGCCACAGCGGCATAAACAGCCACGCTAAACCAAGCAATCAATTTGGGAGTAATCCTGAGAAATCTAGACCTCACAATGTAAGTCGTTTGTGGAACGGTAAAAACCTGTCTCATTGCGAGGAGGGTGTAGAACTCTCGTAGTTCTAGAATGCTCGCTTGCTTTGCTACGTCTAACGATAGTCGAAGGTTGTTAAGCTCTCTCGTTAGGCAAAAACGCAGGCAAATTAAGGTTGTGAGTAATCCAATCCCACCCAACAAGCCAAGGTCATTTACGTCAAAACTGAACCCGAAAAATGCGACGCGAATGACCCATGAGGTCTCGACGTATGTTCTGGCAACCGCAGACCAGAAGGCGAGGTACCGCTGCTCATAAGCATCTGTTGCTAATCTATACGCGGCGTTGTCTTTGTAGGCGGATGGCTGTGGAAAAGGCCCGAGCTTCCTCTCGACGTAATCGCTGTGGATGTTATTAAGTTTGTCCAATCGCTTGTGCATCCAATTTGTCTGCTGAGAGTTTAATAAGGCCGAGAAAACAAGAACGGTAGCGATAACCAGTACAAGGATTACGTTCCTGGTTCGTTTAGCGGATTCACCAGTGGCATCGAGATAGTCCTGTATATCACGCTCATATGTCGTGGTCTGCGAGGGAGCCATCTCCGGATTCTCCTTTCTGCTCGACTGCAAACCAAGTGCGCATGTCGAGTACGGGCCGTCTTGCTTCAGGAGGCAGATTAGCCGTATTGCTGTCGCCCAAATGAGGAATTAGAAATCGACCGGAAACCAAATCCTGTATGCGGCGAGATGCTAGCACCTTTTTACTTATATGCAAGTCTATTTATGATAGATGGCGTGCTTTTGAGTAACCATACTAATTACGTGATGCCTCGCTTGCGGGCCAGGCTACTTCTCAAGGGCACGTTGAAGGCTGATACGTTGGGTCACTCGTTCCCTAAATTAACTTCCACAGTTAGGGGTACGTGGTCGCTGACTTTTGCCCACTCCCCATATTCTCCGACCTCAACGCTCTTAATTCGCCTTGCCCATCCCTCTGGCAGAAATACATAGTCGATGTGATAGCCACGATTCTCTCGGTGGTAGAGGTAGTAGGTCGATTGCTTCTCTTCGCCTTGGCGTTCGGAGAAAAAATGATGGTATGCGCTGACAATCTTTCGTTCGGCTAGGAACTTCACCAAGAACGAATGATTGTGTGCTTCTCTCCGGCCGTCCCAAATTACGTTGCTATTGAAATCTCCGCACATGACCACAGGCAATCCGTTGAACCACTGGGGATGGCGTTCCAGTGCCTCACAAGCCTGTCCGATGTAACTGGTCTTGTCGCTCCCTTTGATTCTTGCTGTCCAGACTGCAAGCAGGAGAAAGTCAGAAGGCCCGCCTATCCAGATGGGAACAACCCATTTGCTTGGGGGTTCTCGAAAATCAAGAATTCGCCAAGGCTTGGCGACCAAAACTCCGAGGCCCTTCTTTGGGTTCTCTCCAAACCAGCGGCAATCGAACTGGTCGCCCGCAGGTGATTGGATTGAGCCTTGAGAACATTCGGGGATTACGGCGATGTCAGGACAGAGGTAACGGACGAAACGGCGCTTGTCTGAGAAACCCAGCTTGCAATTCCAAACAAGAATCCTCAAAGGCCACACCTCACGCGGTACGTCTGGCGGCTTCTTTGAGTCTCTCTTCTCGCGCTTCCCAATCCGGCAAATAGGCGTGCATGAAACTCTTGAAGACCTTGCCGTGGTTCGGAGCGAGCCGATGCACTAGCTCGTGCACAATAACGAACTCGCCCAATTCCCTCGGCAGGTCAACGAGTTCGGTATTCAGCGTTAGTCGCCCTTCTGTAGAGATGGATGCCCACTTTCGACGCATCTCGCGCATGTGAACCTGTGGGGCCTTAACTCCAATACGGGCGGCCCAAGACCGAACGGCCCAACGCAACTCCTCCGCATTCTGCCAATGGCTTCTGGCTCTCACCATCTTTGTCGCGGTTGCCTTCATATCCTCTGAAGCCTCAGCAAGCGATTCGACACCTCAATCATTTTTCCCGTTCCCACGAGGGGCCGCAAGGTCTTGTAAAGTTCCGTCCGCAGCTTGCTCTCCTGTTGCTTGTTCCAGCGATAGTCAGGGAATTGGTCAAAGAGCGCGTTGATGCCTTTTGCCTGCTTTGCGTCAAAGGCGTTATCCGCATCGGCCACGGTTTTATGGATTGCAAACGAGTTTTCGTCCAATCCCATCCGCTGCCGCTCCACATCAGCTTCAGTTGCCTCACGCGCCAGCTTTTCAAATTCCAGCAAAGCCTGCTGAGTCGTTATCTGGCGGTCTTCGTAGGCTTCGGCCAGCTTTTCGGCTCGCTCGCCAATCGAGAGCAGGAACGGCTTCGACGCCCCGCCGTCCTGCACCGTGACCGCGAGAATCTTCCGAAGGTTCAGAATCTTCGTGCTGTCCGACGTGTCGCTGTCCCGCAGCTTCGCTAACTCCTCCGGGCCGAGAGCGTGAATCGCACCTGGCAATTCCAACTGGCCACTAATCGTATGTTTCTGTAATAGGTCGCGGGTCTTGTTCGAAATCTCCCGGTCAACATAGATTCGGTCGCCATAGGCGCTGCGAATCAAAGCGTAGAGTTCGGACAACGCAAGATAGTCGTCCACGAACGGACGCATGAATGCATCGGGGGAAATAATGTCATACAGGTTTTGAAGTTGCCTGAACCACTTGAAGAAATCTCCGCGCCTGTTCTTTTCCTCAAAATGAGCGATGGCTCGCTCTTTGGCTTTGTCGTCCCAGCCCTTGGCAAACGGTAGATAGTTCGGAGCCTGTTCCTTCATCATCGTGGCGAATAGCTGCTTCAAAACCTCGATGTTTTGGATGACGGACGTGACCACATCCGAGTCGAAGGCGAGCGCCTTTTCCAGCTTCTCGAAAATGCCGACGAAATCGAGCACGAAGCCATAAGGCTTCACCAGGCCCTCGTTGTCCTCGTAGGGCCGGTTGACGCGAGCGATGGCCTGAAGCAGGACATGGTCACGCATCGGTTTGTCGAGATACATACAGTATAGAATCGGCGCGTCGAAGCCGGTCAGCAGCTTTTCGGTGACGATAAGAATCTTAGGCTTTTCATTCTTACGAATGAAATCTTTGCGGACTTTCTTCTCGTCATCCTCACTGAGATAAAATTCACGAAGAATCTCCCTGTCGCCATGTGCTGGCGAAAACACTCGGGAGTAATCGGCGGGCAGGTATTTGTCCAACGCTTTCTTGTAAAGAGCACATGCCTCACGGTCAACAGCTACAAAGAACGCCTTGAAACCCATTGGTTCGACGTTTTCTTTGAAGTGCATTGCGGCATATTCCGCAATCTTCTCGATGCGGCTCGACGCCTTCATCATTTCTTTGAGTTCAACAGCTCGGTCGAGGATGGCGTTTAGCTCCTCAACATCGCTGACGCCTCCAGCTTCAGCCAAGTTCAGGAACTTTTTTTCGAGCAGTTCGCGGTCAACAAGCAGGCTCGACGGTGCCAACGCATAATTCAACGTGACCGTCGTACCGTCTTTGATGGACTCGGCGATGGAATATTTGTCGAGGTAGCCGGTCTCATCGTCGCTTCCAAAAACCTTAAACGTTCCCTGTCCCCTCGATAGCCGGTCAATCGGAGTACCCGTGAAACCAATGTACGTGGCATTCGGCAGAGCGCCCATGAGGTAGTTGCCGAGGTCGCCGCCTGTTGTGCGGTGAGCCTCATCCACAAGCACTATTACAGTGTCGCGTGTATTGATGTTTGCCGGGATGTCATCAAACTTGTGAATCATTGAAACGACGAGACCGCGATAGTCCGAACCGAGGATGTCCTGCAAATCCTTCCTGCTCTCCGCGACCTTCCCCGAGAGGCCGTAGCCAATAATATTCTTATGCAGTTGCCCTTCGAGTTCGTTCCGGTCAATCAGCATCAAGACGGTCGGCTTCGCCGCACCGGGTCTCTCGCGGAGTAGCTTCGCCGCGACCGTGAGCATCGTGAGCGTCTTGCCGCTGCCCTGTGTGTGCCAAATAAGGCCGCGTCGCTTCGCCGGGTCTACTGCTCGCTGCACAACCTTTTCGACAGCACGAGTCTGGTGCTGTCTCAGAATCTTTTTCGTAAGCTCGTCGTTTTCCGTAACAAAAATGACGTAATCTCGAAGCAAGCGTAGGAAGCGCGGGCGATTGAAGAACGCCTTAATTTTATTTTCATAATTGCCGGGCTGCTCGTCTCGCCAGTTGAAGAGATTCTTCCGGCTTGTACTCCACGTGACGCTGTAGAAGAAATCGAGAAGCTGCGTGACCTCGAAAACCTGAGTAGCGACGAACATCTCCGGCGTCTCGCGATGATAGCGGCGAATTTGGTCAACACCTAGGGAAAGTCCGTCCTGCTTCCCGGCGTCCTTAGTTTCTGCAAGCGCGACGGGGATTCCATTGATTAGGAACACCACATCAGCCCGGTTGCGAAATACTGTGCTCTTCTGCCACCACTCGTCAGTCACGTGAAACAAGTTGTTTTCGGGGCGCTCAAAGTCAATTAGCCGGATGTTGCGCTCGCGGTTCTCGTCTGGGACAAAAATGGATTGTTCTCCACGTAGCCATAAATGGGCCTCGCGGTTGCCTTCGATGGTTGGTTTAAGCAAGTTCAGTCGCCGTAGGATGTCCCCCGTTCGGCTGCCGTCCACGATGCCTGGATTCAGGCGAACAAGCTGCGCTTCGAGGATTCCCTTGAAATAGAGACCCGCATCTCCACTTCGGAGACTTAGGGCGTCGTCAGAGCGGACGTACTCCCACCCGATTTCCACCGCATACTTGAGCATCGGGTCTTGAACTGCCGACCGCTCGCTCATTGCGCTTGATGCTCCTTAGTGAGAGGCATGGCGGAGAGCCGCCCGGTCATCAGACCATTGAGCATTGCCCCAAAAAGCTCGTTGATAAGCTGAAGCTCACGCTCAAGTCCCAGAATCTTTTTGTGACAGCCCGCTGCGACTAGGTTCACGGACTCTTGCTGTGGCACCGGGGGAAGTGGAATACAAAAATTAAGTAGCGATGTACTAGTTATATTCTGTTGAATCGCTCCGGAAGCAATCTTCTGTACACGGTGACGCCCCGTCGCCGAGTTGATGTAATGGCGCAAGAACTCTGGGCTAAGTTCGGAGGCAAGCCTAAAACGGATGAGGAAGGCTCCGGGAAGGACATTCTTTGAATGGCCCTGAAAAACGGATGCTATACCGCAAGTTCCGCTCCTCGAAACTAAGAAATCGCCCGGCTCCAAGAGGTGGGACTTGAATTTCTCTAGCTCGACCTGAGCAAAAGGCACCGTACCATAGTCAATGTTTCCTTCGTCGTCGAGGTCAGTTGTCCGAAGAACAGCAACGTTCCCCTTCGGATTATATAGCTCAGCCCCAAATCGTGGGCCAAACGCGCTCGACTTACAAACGGTTCTAAGGGGCACAGCCTGCCAGCTTTCAGGAATTTCGCCGATTTCGGTTTGCTTGCTGTCCTCGCCACGAGTGCCATGGGTGAAGAGGTATTCCATCAGAGCAGCCTTGCGCTCACGCTCCAGAGACAACTCGCGCTGCCGAGCCTCCCTTGTCCGTTGCACTGTCTCAATCACCCGTGCAATTGCACGCTGCTCCTCAATTCTGGGCAATGGAATTCGAATTGCGCGAACATTTCCATAGTTCAACCCTTGACGAGTGCTTCCGAACTGAGAACCCATGACTTGTGACTGTCCCTGAGCCGTCGAAAGGTAATAGGAAAGAAATAGAGGGTCTGCGCTTCTTGCAAGCCGAATGCGGCAGACATGTTGATTCACATTGGCAACTTTCACATCGTCCGGCACGACGGTCACGCGACCAATGGACGCACCTGTGATGTTCAGGAGTACATCTCCAGGTTGAACTGCCGAGCCAATCATTGACCTATGTTCGTCGGGTGAAATGAAAGCAACATCTCGGAGGCTCAACCTGTTCGTGAGTACGTTCTGTGAACGAATTAATGGGATTCCGGTCTTCAGATAGACCTTTTGACCTCCTTTTGGAGTTATTCCACTCCTTAACTCCTGCGCGACTTCGCCTAGCCTGACGACTTGCCAGCTTTCGGGAAGGTCGCCAATCTCGGTTTTCTTAGTCGGTTCATCACTTGCAGCATCAACTGGCCTTGCAGCCAACCCCATGGTAATTGGCGGCATTTCAGGCTCTTCCTTCCTTGCCACCGAGTTGGAGTTTTATCAGAATTACTTCTAGCGCCTCATCGGCGCGTTCTCGCTCCCTTCGAGCAGCGAGGAGGTCATCGAGAATGACCTTAATGGGTCGATGATGTTTCTTGTCATTTGTATCGACAAAGAGTGAAGGGCTAAGGTTGCAATCGGCTTTGAGGACTTCCTCTAGCGTCAGAACGCGGCTCAGCTTCTCTACCGACTCCCATTGCCAGAACGCTTTGGAAACAGCCGCAATTCCGTCGTCGGTTAAAACGTTCTTCGGCTTTTCTTTCACGAAGTACCCTGAGGCATTCACAAGAATTAACTGACCCTTGCGGGTGGCTGGTTTGTTGCGATTCAAAATCATAATTATTCCCGGCGCAGGCGTGTTGTAAAAAAGGTTCTCGGGCAAGAGCACAACCCCCTCAATGAGGTCGGCTTCAACGAAGCCCTGACGAATCAGCTTTTCCTTGTTTGAGGATTTGCTACCCGAGCCGCGAGAAACCGCGCCCGTGTCCAGCACCACGGCGGCCCGTCCGTTGTTGTTAAGAGAGGCTGCAATATGTTGAAGCCAGCCCCAATCCGCTGACGACGAGGGCGCTGCACCATACTCGAACCGTTTCCACTGGTCGTTTTCGTAGAGTGTCTCGTCGTAATTGTCTTGATTCCACATTGGGTTCGCCACGACGTAATCGAACTTCCTCAGCCCAGCACCCTCAGCAGCGAAGCCCGGTTTAGTGAATGTGTCTCCGATTTGGAAAGTCGAATCGGTATAGTCGTGCAAAAACATGTTTATCTTTGCCATGGCGAACGTCACCGCGTTCGTCTCCTGACCAAACAACTTTGGCGACTTGCTTTTATGAGTCGGGTTCTTTTCTTCAAACAGTAAACGGGCTTTTATCAACAGCCCGGCTGAACCGCAAGTCGGGTCGTAAACCGTCGTGTACGGCTGCGCGTCAATCAGATGGGCCATCAGCCAGCCGACTTCCTTGGGTGTGTAAAACTCACCAGCACTCTGGCCCTGCCCTTCCGCAAATTTTCGGAGGAGATATTCGTAGGCGCGTCCGAGGATGTCCGGTTCGGCATTTTTCAAGCCTAGCCGGTGGCGGCTGATAACCTCAATGAGGGAGGCGAGGCGGTCATCATCGAGGGTGCGCTGTCCACTCTGCCGCTCGTTGTAGTCCTTAATATCGAGAACGCCCTGAAGGTCGGGATTGAGTCGGGCGACCTCGCGCATGGCGTCCGTCACAAACTGGCCTAGCTCGCCGTTCGCAGGGTAATTGCGGATGGCATCCCAGCGGAATTGGTGAGGAACGAAGAACCGGACAATCGGCCTGCGGCCAGTTTTCAGGGCGTCTTCGTGGTCCGCCTGAATGACCTCACGGGCCGTGTCCTCGTCACCAAATTCTTTGACCTGTCCGGCAAACTCATCGTCAAACACGTCCGACAATCGCTTGAAGAAAATCAGAGGAAGGATGAAATCCTTGAACTTCGGTGCATCCGTGGCCCCGCGAATCGCACACGCCGCGTCCCACAGCCACGTCTCCAGCAGGGAAATATCAAGATGCTCGCCATCCAATGCAGGCATCGGCATCACCGCTGCCGCCCCGTTCTCTTCCGGCTTCTTTCGCTTCGGCCGCTTACCAGCCGTCGCCACTCGCGCCATCCGCCCTCACCTGAACTTTTCTTGGATTTGTGTGCGAAGCGTACCGTCGCGGCTCGCGCTGGTCAATACGCTCAGCCGACTTGAGTCTACGCACAACTTCGCCGGGTACACTTGCGAGTGCTTAACGTGTTGCTTATTTGGTACCTTCAACTGCGGCGGCGCTGCTGTCCGAGGACAGGAGCCAAGGCTGGATTCCGAAACATTCCAGACGCCCCCTTTGCGCCGCCGGTCACTGTCTAGCTTGCCTGCTATCTGTGTTGGGCGATAACGGTTATGCCTCTTTGTCGCCTGCGGTAGACCCGCTCTCCTGTCGCCTCGTTGATAATGACGTACTCGCCCGACCACAACTCCGCGAGTGCTTGTACACGCGCTTTTGCATTGTCGAGGGCTTGCGCTGCCTCTACGAAATGCTGGCTTCGGTCGCTTTGCAACTTGAAGATGCAAAAGGGCAGACGCATCCAAACTCCGAATGGAGCCGACACGCCTCGTCCATTTGGCAACGGGCGCGTCGGCCTGCTTCACTTCTAGTTCGCCGAGCGGTTCCGAGTGTGCATTCACCGGCGAAGCCTGTCTAGAGCAATGCCTGTGCATGATTGCGGAAAACAGTGCAAAAGTCTTTGGGCGGAAATCTGTTTATCTTCTATTGCATAATTTCGAACGGCCCAATAATCTTGGCGAGCAGTTCCACGCTCAACTGGTAGAAGCTGTCTTCCATCACTAAGCGCTGCGCAACATTTGCCCGTTGATAGCATTCCGATTGCGTGGCGTAATGCTCGAAAACCTGCCCAATCTTGCAGCGCATGAGAATGTAGTCATCGGTTTTGGGTTTTACCATAACTCCCTCCGATAATCGGCATATCAAAGTCCGGCCTGAGGCGGAGAAATTACTCGGAAGGTGGCCGGAATTCCGACCAGCAAGGGCATGTCATAGCAGGCTGAGAAAGCGCTCAGTCCGTGAACAAAAACCAGAAAGCGTCGACGGCGGTTTCTTGAGTCTTCCACGCTTAGCTAAGGGTACGCAGTTCGGGCTAGCGTAGAATATTCTGCATGATGCCACGACCATCCCCGGGAAAATGGACAGTAGGAGGGCCTATTGGCACTTGAAAGGAAGCAGGTTCTCCCGAACCGATTTCGATACGTATGTGATAGCTGTCCGTTCGAGTGGCCCCGGACGCCGATGAAAGAAAGCGAGCTTTTGCCGCCTCCAACCCACTCATGCCCGAACAAGGACCGGCCTGAAATGAAGGCAATCCTAGAAGAACAGAAAAGAAGCGCCAGCGGGAGCACGAGACCCAGGCCCGTTGCTGTCTGCACGCGCTGCAGTGCGGTTTCATACGCCGCAAACCTAATCAACGGTCAGTGCGGGCAGCAGCTTGCGGGAAAGAGATGCGTCGGAGTCAATGGAAGCGCTCTCAACGCTGACGATTGGAAGCAATGTACAGCGTGTGCGGGTTCGGGGAACAGAGGAGCGGGTCGTTGCGGACCTTGCGACGGTGTGGGCTGGTTGTACGTCCGCCGCTAAGAAGAGGAAACGGGAAGCGGATTTTGGCAGAGTGAAGTCTTACCTAATTTTTTGCCGCAGGTCGCCTCTGCCTTTTTGTAACATTCTGAGCGAAAGACAGAAGCAACTGTCTGTCACCGTCATTCATCTCGGCTAGGAATCGGCCCAGCTTGTTCAGAAAACGAGCATCCTTTCCAGCGTTACCCCATTCTGCGGTGCGATTTCTATTACCCTTCTTCAGCAGGGCTGGCGGGTCTTGGCCGTCATACATCAACTGATAAAGAGGCATCTCTAGCGCACGCGCAAATTTCTCCAAGGTTTCGACGGCTGGCACCGTATGGCCGTTCTCCACTCGGGAAACGTAACAACGAAGCAAGCCCGTGCGTTT
>WNFI01005281.1_pt1 | contig 15438 bp, 14 predicted proteins | sample 5400471 | NCBI WGS metagenome assembly WNFI01 (sample SAMN13153348, study PRJNA577476) | soil metagenome | isolation source: 100 cm saprolite on Douglas fir-dominated hillslope | place: USA:California | collected 2013-09-17 | reverse complement strand
GATACCGATGGCAGCCCCTTCCTCTTCGCCAAGGAGAACTTCTCGAACGGGGACATCGCCACCGTCGACGTCCTCTATCCGTCGGCGCCGTTCTTCCTCTTCTTCAATCCGAAGCTGCTTGAGGCGCAGGTCCTGCCTGTTCTCGAGTACTCCGCCCTGGCCCGCTGGAAGTTCCCCTTCGCGCCGCACGACCTCGGCCAGTATCCGCTGGCGAACGGACAGGAGTACGGTGGCGGCGAAAAGACGGAGGAAGATCAGATGCCCGTCGAAGAGAGCGGCAACCTGCTCATCCTCGTCGACGCTCTCGCCCGCGCTGAAGGCAATCCGCACCTCGCCGAACGCTTCTGGCCGCAACTGACGAAGTGGGCGGAGTTCTTGAAGGAGAAGGGACTTGACCCGGAAAACCAGCTCACCACCGACGACTTCGCCGGCCACGTAGCCCACAACTCGAATCTCTCCATCAAGGCCATCGACGGCCTCGCCGCCTACGCTGATCTCGATGGAGAGATTCGAGAAGGAGTCCGTCTCCCGGGAGTACCAGGCTACGGCCAAAGCCTACGCAGGGAAGTGGGTCACCATGGCTCAGGAGGGCGACCACTACAAGCTCGCCTTCAATAGGCCCGGCACCTGGAGCCAGAAGTACAACCTTGTCTGGGACGAGCTGCTCGGCTACAACCTCTTCCCGAAGTCAGTTCGCGAGAGCGAGGTGAAGTTCTACCTGACGAAGCTCAACCAGTACGGTCTGCCCCTCGATAGCCGTGCCGACTACACCAAGCTCGACTGGGAGCTCTGGACCGCCACTCTCGCCTCTACGCCCGAGCAGTTCAAGGCAATCGTCGACCCGTCTATAAATGGACCAATGAAACTCCTACCCGCGTCCCACTGACGGACTGGTACGACACAAAGAACGGCAAGCAGATCGGCTTTCAGGCCCGCAGTGTCGTCGGCGGAGTCTTCATCAAAGCCCTCGCCGACAAGACCCTCACGGAGAGATGGCGTAGCAAGGCCATCGCGAACCGTTGATCGGTTGATGACCGGATGATCAGCGTACTCGAGTTCAAATCGGCTGCGCTCCGCACCAAGTTCCACGGCTTCGACCAGAAGCAGATCGGCTTCCTCGTCGTCGGCATCGTCCGGATGTCGCTGATCGACTACCACCGGCTTATCGACGTCGTCCACTACGTCTGAGAGAATTCTCCCGTGAACCTATACCGAGCCGCCCTTGCCCTCATCGTTGCTCCGTCTTTGCTGCTCGCAGTCAGCTACGCCCAGACAGCGACCCCACCGCAGCCCAGCGCACACAACGCCATTGTCAACGGCTACCAATCCCAATGGTGGAAGGAGGCCGTGGTGTATCAGGTCTACCCGCGCTCCTTCAAGGACTCGAACGGCGACGGCATCGGCGATCTTCCCGGCATCACCTCCAAGCTTGACTACCTACAAAAGCTCGGCGTCAAAGTCATCTGGCTCAGCCCACACTTCGACTCGCCGAATGCCGACAACGGCTACGATATTCGCGACTACCGCAAGGTCATGACCGAGTTCGGCACCATGGCCGACTTCGACGCGCTGCTCGCCGGCATCAAGCAGCGCCACATGCGCCTCATCATCGACCTGGTTGTCAACCATAGCAGCGACGAGCACAAGTGGTTCGTCGAGAGCCGCTCGTCGAAAGACAGTCCCTATCGCGACTACTACATCTGGCGTCCCGGCAAGCCGAACACCGCCAGTCCCACGGGCTTCGATCCGCCCAATAACTACCCATCGTTCTTTTCAGGCTCTGCCTGGCAGTACGACTCCGGCACAAAGGAGTACTACCTCCACTACTTCGCCGTGAAGCAGCCCGACCTCAACTGGGACAACCCGAAGGTCCGCGCCGAGGTCTTCGACCTGATGAAGTTCTGGCTCGACAAGGGGGTCGATGGCTTCCGGATGGACGTCATCCCTCTCATCTCCAAGCGCGCCGGTCTTCCCGATCTCACCCCGGAGGAGCTTAAGAACGTAGGCAACGCCTATGCCAACGGTCCCCACATGCACGAGTACCTGCAGGAGATGAACCGGAACGTCATGGCCAAATACGACGTTATGACCGTCGGCGAGGCCCTCGGCATCTCACTTCAGCAGACCCCGTCCATAGTCGACGACCGCCGCCACGAGCTCAACATGATCTTCAACTTCGACGCCATTCGCATCAACCGCGAAGGCAGACAATGGAAGAGTTGGACGCTGCCTGAGTTCAAGGCCATCTACGCCGAGCACGCGAGCAAACTAGACGTCCATAGCTGGGATACAGTCTTCCTCTCGAACCACGACAATCCCCGGCTCGTCTCCAGTTTTGGCGACGACTCTCCCGCCTTCCGCGTCGCCTCTGCCAAACTCCTCGCCACCATGCTTCTCTCCCTCCGGGGAACGCCCTTCATCTACCAGGGCGATGAACTCGGCATGACCAACTATCCGTTCAAAGCCATCGGGGACTTCGACGACATCGAGGTCAAAAACGCCTACAAGGCAGACGTTCTGACCGGCAAGGTGAGTGAGCAGGCCTATCTCGCGAATCTGCGCCATATGAGCCGCGACAACGCCCGCACGCCCATGCAGTGGGATGGCTCCTCAAATGGAGGATTCACCACGGCCTCCAAGGCGTGGCTCGCAGTCAATCCAAACTATAAGGAGATCAACGCCAAAGAGGAGTTAGCCGACCCAGACTCCGTCTACAACTACTACCGCAGGATGATCGCCCTCCGGGACCACACGCCCGCCCTCATCTACGGTGACTACAAAGATCTTGACCCCCAGAACAAGGCGATCTTCGCTTACACCCGAGTACTGGGTCCGGAGAAGTCCCTCGTCATCCTCAATCTCTCCAGCGATCCCGTCTCCTTCTCGTTGTCGAGAGGACTCAAAGCCAGGGCAATCGTCATCTCCAATCTGCCCACCGCTGAAAAGGACCTCTCCAACCTCAAGCTCAGAGCCTGGGAGGCAAGAGTCTACAAGCTGGAGTAGGTTGGGCCATGCAGTGTGCGATGCTTCGTCTAAGATAAAAATCAGCCATCATGCCCCGCCTCTCCTCCTACCGCGACTTCGACTGGGTCCTCCTCGGCTTCGTCCTGCTGCTCTCGCTGATCAGCGTTCTCGAGATCAAATCGGCGACGCTCCACACCAAGTTCCACGGCTTCGACCAGAAACAGATCGGCTTCCTCGTGGTGGGCGTCGTCCTGATGTTCTTCATCTCCCTGATCGACTACCACCGGCTCCTCGACGTCGTTCACTACGCCTATGGCTTCAGCATCCTCTCCCTGATAGCCGTGCTGGCCGTCGGAACGAAGGTCCTGGGGGCGCGCCGCTGGATCAAGGTCCCCGGCGGCCACTTCCAGCCCTCCGAGTGGATCAAGCTGGTCCTCATCGTCGCCGTAGCGCGCTACTTCTGGGGGCTCGCGGGCAGGGAACTGACATGGAAGGACATCGCCAAAGCCTTCGCCCTCGTCTGCGTCCCGATGCTGATGGTGCTGAAGCAGCCTGACCTCGGCACCTCGCTCACCTACTTGCCTATCCTCATCTGCGGCCTCTTCCTCGGCGGCATCAAGTTCAAACAGGCTGCCATCATCCTGCTCGGCGTGCTCCTTCTCATTGGCGGCGTCTGGAAGACCGGCAAACTCCTGAAGCCGTACCAGAAGGCCCGCCTCACCAGCTTCATGAACCCGGACGAGGACCCCCGCGGCTCCGGCTACCAGATCAGGCAGTCTCTCATCGCCGTCGGCTCAGGCGGAATCTGGGGCAAGGGAACCAATCGCGGCACCCAGACTCAGGGTGACTTCCTCCCCATCCCCTACACCGACTTCATCTTCGCCGCCTTCTGCGAGGAGCACGGCTTCATCGGCGCCATCGGCATCCTTCTGCTCTACTTCCTCATCCTCATGCGCCTGATTCAGAACGCTCAAACCGCCTCCGACCTGCCCGGTTCCTTCATCATCATGGGGGTCGTCGCTGTCATGCTCTTCCAGATTGCGGTCAATGTAGGCATGGTCGTGGGCCTGATGCCGGTCACCGGAATCCCGCTTCCGCTCATGAGCTACGGCGGATCCTCGATCCTCTTCAGCTTCCTCGCGCTCGGCATCGTCATGAATATCCGGATGCGCCGCTTCGTGAACTAGGGTCATAAGTGGTTCATTTGCGGCAACAAAGACTTTTTAGAAGAAAAGGCCGGCCAGCCAGAGATTACCGATCCGTTGGCCGGACAGGTTTCAGGGAATGATTGCATCCGGATGGCGAACGGCCCCGCCTCAGAATCCAGACTTTGATTCTGACGCTGTTTTGGTCACAAACTCCCGATGCCTACTGTCGCTTGAAGCATCCCCCCGTGGTCCCGATCTCCATTTTGTCGCCCTGTCCACGCTCTTCCAGAGTGTGGCCATGGCACATCTCACACCGGTCATCGCTCACGCAGCTTCCGCATCCCGTACCCTGTCCGCACCCACGGTGAGCCTCACCTAGCCCAGCTAGGCGAACTCCCGGTTGTTCTCTGTCTCGTCTGCCGCTCGCACCTGGAACCAGGTCGGGCAGAAAGAGCAGAGTAATGTCAAAAGAAATTTATATATCCAGCACGCCCCATGAGACGCGTCTGGCCATCGTAGAGAACGACGCCCTGGCCGAGATTTACTACGAGCGCGAAAACGAGTACACCCTCGCCGGCTCCATCTACAACGGCAAAGTCACCCGCGTTCTCCCCGGCATGCAGTCCTCCTTTGTGGACGTTGGCCTGGAGCGCGATGCGTTCCTCTACATCACCGACTTTATGGAAGAGGCCGGCGACTCCGCCGACTTCGACACCACAGGCAACGGCGATCGCGCCCCTCGTTCCGAAGGCCGTCGCAACCGCGAAGCGCCCACCCTCGAAGGCGCGATCGCCAGTCCCTCCGAAGACTCCGGCACCCGCTCCTCAGAGCGTGGCGACCGTGGGAGAGACCGTGGTGGCCGTGGCCGTCGCGACCGTCGTGACCGCGGCGGCAACCGTGAACGCCAGCCCTCTGTGGAAGGCGCCCAGCCCCTCGATCAGACCGATATCCCTGAGGCCGACTTCGGCCGCCCCCTCGCCTTCACCCCCGAATCGGAAGACGCTGCCATCGAGCGCACCGACAGCGCCGACATCGGCGAAGGCGCTCCCGGCGCCGATGGCAGCCGCCGCTGGCGTGGCCGTCGTGGCCGCCGCCGTGGCCGTGGCGATGGCCGGCGCGACGAATCCCCACAGGTCTCCAGCCCGGACACGCAGGCTGGCTTCGCTCCAAACGATGCGCAGGACGACTCCTTCGATATCGACGGAGCCGCCGAGCGCCCCGTCTCCAATGAGACCGCCCCGATTCCCTCAGCCTACCCCGCGCCCGGCGCCGGGCAGGAGAACACCGGCCGCCGAGATCGCGGAGACCGCGGCGACCGTGGTGGACGTGACGACCGCAATCGCAACGACCGCGGAGACCGTGGCGGCCGTGGCCGCGATCGCGACCAGCGCTCTCGCGTCCCCCGTGGCTTCGCCCCCAGGACCTCCTTGTACGGCGTAGACAGCGCCTCCGCCTACAGCGAGACCCCCGAGTCCGACGGCCCAACTCCGGAGCCCATCGTGCTCCCTGGCGAGTCTCTCTCGAAGTACCGCAAGGGTGAAGAGCCGGCAGCAGCTCCCAAGGCCGCCGACGCAACCGGCGCAAACATCATCATCCCGCAGGTCGCAAGCTATGCCATCCCCGAAGGCTGGGACGGCGGAGCCACGCTTCCCGGTGAAACGCTCTCGCGCCACCGCCGCTCCGAGCCGCGTCAGGAACTCCGCAACAACCCGGAGCCCCGTGCGCAGGTCATTCAGGAGCCAGACGGAGTCAGCGTCGTCGAGATCCCCGAAGAACAGCCCGAAGTGGTCGAGGCCCTGCACCCCGAGCTGGCCGCTGCCGCCCATTCTCACCACGAGGAGCCGAAGCCCACAACTCCGGTCGAGTACGAGCCCACAGAAGCCTCAGCCTCCTACCGCGTAGACCCCGTGGCTCCAAGCGAGTTCCGCCAGAGCTCGCCGACGATTGAGCCGCCCGCGGAGACGCAGCCGGAGCACGCGGCCGACCAGCCAGCCGCAACCCAGTACGAGAGGTTCGACTGGCAGACCGACGCTGCTCCTGTGGCTCACGAACTCACCGACATCCACGCCACCGGCGAGATGGTCTCCGAAGCGCCTGCAGTTGTGCCGCAGGAGACCACGGAGGCCTCCGCTCCCATCCAGCACGAGACCGCCATCCTCAATCCGGTCGAGAACGCCATCGAGGACGGCGCCCGAGCCTTCCATCAGGACTTCGTCCCCGGCGCCGGTGAAGTCGAAGAGGAGATCCTCGACGAGGAGGACTTCCCTACCACCCTCCACGCCAGTTCCGTGGAAGAGATCGACGATCTCGACGAAGAGGAGACCCTCGAAGGCGCCGCCGATCTCGGCACCATGATTCGCGAGATGTCCATCGACCAGATCACAAGCTCCAGCATCGAGCCTGAAGAAGAAGAAGATTTCGAAGAAGAAGACTCCATCGACGACCGTACCCTCGATGACATCGAGGACGAAGACGAGGATCTCGATGAGATCGAAGAGTCCGACTCTGATTCCGATTCCGACGACGATCTGGTTCAGGAAGGATTCGCAGAAGGCGCCGAACTCACGCCGACCAACGGCTTCGACTACACTCACGCCGTTGCACCTTCGCCCGATCGTTCCCGCGATAGCGACCGTGGCCGTGGCCGCCGCGACGGCCGCCGTGACGGACGCCGCGGAGATCGTAGTGGCCGTGGCGATCGTGCCCGCCACACCGGTGGAGCAGGGGACCGCGAGCGCAGCGGAGGCCGTGACCGCCGTGGCGGCCGCAGCTCCATGCAGTCGACCAACCTTCCGGCCATCAGTGAACTGCTCAAGCCCGGCCAGGAGATCCTGGTGCAGATCGCGAAGGAGCCCATCGCCAAGAAGGGCGCGCGAATCACATCGCACATCGCCCTCCCTGGACGCTTCCTCGTCTTCATGCCGACGGTCAACCATACCGGCGTATCGCGCAAGATCGAGTCCGACGGCGAACGCCGCCGCCTCAAGGAGATTCTGCTCAGCGAGAAGGGCGAAGCCGCCGGCGGCTTCATCGTCCGCACCGCAGCCTCGGGGGCCAGCGAAGAGGAGCTTCGCAGCGACCTCCGCTTCCTGCTCAACCTCTGGGCCGACATCAAGCAGCGGTCTGAATCATCAAAGAGCCCAGCGCTGATCTACCACGACCTCAACCTCGTCGAGCGCATCCTGCGCGACCAGGTAACGGACACCTTCTCGGCCATCTGGGTCGACACAGAGACCGAATACGAGCGCGTCCTGCGCTTCCTGCAGCGCTTCCAGCCGTCGCTCATCCGCCGCGTCAAGCTCTACACCAAGGAGACTCCGCTCTTCGAGCAGTTCGGCATCACCGAAGAGATCAACAAGGCCCTCCGCAGCAAGGTGTGGCTCAAGTCCGGCGGCTCCATCGTCATCAACCAGACCGAGGCTCTCGTCGCGATCGACATCAACACCGGCAAGTACGTCGGCAAGACCGCGCGCCTCGAGGACACCATCGTCAAGACCAACCTCGATGCCATCCCGGAGATCGTCCGCCAGATTCGTCTGCGCGACCTCGGCGGCATCATCATCATCGACTTCATCGACATGGACGAGCGCAAGAACCGCAACCGCGTCATGGCTGCGCTCGAAGAGGAGCTCAAGACGGATCGCGCTCCATCGAAGGTCCTTCAGTTCAATGATTTCGGCCTCGTCGCCATCACCCGCAAACGCGTCAAGCAGTCGCTCGAGCGCACGCTCTCGACCACATGCAACGTCTGCGTCGGCACCGGCATGGTCAAGTCGCCCGTCACCGTCTGCAACGACATCTACATCGAGATGCGCAAGATGCACAAGCATCTCGACCGTGGCGACGTCATGCTCCGCGTCAACCCCGAGGTCGTCAAGCAGCTCAAGTCGCCGGGCACGCGCTGGCTCCAGGAGATGGAAGAGATGGTCGGCAAGACGATCCTCGTCAAGTCCGATCCCGCCCTCCACCCCGAGCAGTTCGACATCCACTAGACTGATTATCGAACCGCTCTACGGGCATCCCGCACCGTGCAGGATGCCCGTAACCATTTTTGTCCTCAACAAAAAGTCACTGCTGACAGTTATCCAAATCGCCATTTCGTGCGTCTTACACAACAACAGCAGATCATCAGGGTTCAAGCCATAGAAGAACCTCGCAGCATCAAGGGAGCTATCAGGATGTGCAAAACGGTTAGAAGGAATCACCTCTCCATTTTTATCGCCCGCGCAACCGCCATCGCTGTCTTCTCTGCCGCATCTACCTTTGCCCTATACGCCCAGCAGTCTGCGGGCACTACTGCATCGCTCCCTCCCATCAATCTGAAGAAGAGCCTTACCGCACCGCTGAATCTCTCCGTGCCAGACGATCTCAACTACAGCAGCAGCGTCGGCGCATCCGAGATGGCATCCGCGGAGAGCTTCAACCTCAGCGGCAGTGAAGAGAATCAGCCGCCTCCCCGCCGCCGTTACAGTCGCCGCCCCAACTACAACGACCGCACGCACAATCCAGACGGCTCCAACAAATGGACCTTTGCCGTAGGCGGCGGCTTCACCCTTCCCGTCGGCATCACCCACAAGGATCTGACTCCCAGCTGGAAGATACAGGCTGGAGGAGGCCGCAACTTCAACAAGACCTTCGGCCTCCTCGTCCAATTTGACTACGACAACTTCGCCCTCCAGGGCTCGACCATCAGGAACCAGAAGGCTCTCTACGAGTTCATCGACCCCGTGGACAGCTTCACCGGCCTCGACGGCTACAGCCACGTCTGGTCCTTCACCCTCGATCCCATCGTCAACTACTACACCTCGGACACGTGGGGAGCGTATGTCATCGGCGGCGTCGGCTTCTATCACAAGACCGCCAACTTCACCCTGCCCGGAACCGGCGTGTACTGCGATTACTACGGCTTCTGCTACCAGTACAACGCCAACTACACCATCGACAAGTACACAAGCAACGCCTTCGGCGTCAACGGTGGCATCGGCTTCACCTATAAGCTCTCGCGCTTCGGCTCACAGAAGCTCTACACCGAGGCTCGCTACGTATGGGCCGACAACAAGCCCCGGGCCTTCTCGCTTGCCAACAACAACCTCTTCCCAGCCAACTCCAACCGCACCTCATACTTCCCGGTCACCGTTGGTATTCGCTGGTAGCGATACAATCGCCTATGCAAACAGAAAGGCCCGGCAAGCTGCCGGGCCTTTCCACATCACCGCATCGATCCCCTAACGCAGTCGAAAGGTCGCTGCCAGCGACAACCCAACTGTCACGACGTATCCAAGGAGCAGCGCAAACGCAATCAACGTGCCAGTAATCATGGGGCTCGCTCTCAACGCCGCATGGCCGCCTCTACATCCGCAGCTTCATGCGGAAGATTTGAGATCAAGTCCACCAGCTGGCCCTTTTCATCCACGTAGAACACATCCTCGATCCTCACGCCGATGCCCTCTTCCGGCAGATAGATTCCCGGCTCGATCGTGAACACCATCCCCTTATTCAGCGGCTTCGTATAGTCCCACGGGTCATGCACATCGATACCCACCAGGTGCCCGAGCCCATGCACCATGTACTGCCCGAGCGGCTGCCCATGCAGATCCTTGCCATGCGCATTCACGTAGGCGAACGCCACCTGATCCAGCGAGTCGGCATCCTTGTGCTGCGGATCGTTGATCTTCGACTTGCCCGCAACAAACGCCGCAGCCGCAGCCCTCTGCGCTCCCAGCACGATGTCGTAGATCTCCCGCTGCCGTGCCGTAAACTTCCCACTGACGGGCAGCGTCCGCGTAATGGCGGAGGCGTACATGCTGTACTCGCCCGCTGCGTCGATCACGACAACATCGCCCGCCTTCATCGTTCCCGAGTTCTCGCTGTAGTGCAGCGTGGTCGAGTTCGCCCCCGACCCCACAATCGGCGCATACGAGACGCGCTCGCAACCCTCCTCCATCAGCTTCTCGACGATCACTCCAGCGACCTTGCGCTCCCTCACCCCCGGCCGCACTGCCTTCATCTCCGCCATCTGCGCTGCGATGGAAGCCTCGGAAGCCTTCTTGAGCAGTGCAATCTCTGCGGCCGACTTCACCGCCCGCAACGGCACAATCAACTGCGCCACATCGCCGGCCGGCGCAATCTCTGCCACCCCAAGCGTGGTCGCCGTGAAGCCCAATGCCGCCTGCGCCTGGGCCGATCCCTTCTCCACCCACACGTTGCGCATCCGCGCCCGGTCCGCCACCGCGAGTCTGCTCAGCACCGCCGGCATCTCCGTCATCGGCAGCACCTCATCGAACCCCGTGGCCGCCGACGCCCCCGGCGTAGCGGCATCCATCTTCGTCCCGGTGTACTTCTCCGTCCGCATATTCCGCGTAGGCAGAAACAGAATCTCGCGATAAGCCTGCGCCGGCCGGCCACCCAGGCCCGTGCCCGGAGCCTCCGCCTCCGCAGGTGCAGCCGCAACCAGCACGATCGCCGCACCCGGCTCATTCCACCCCGTCAGGTAGTAGAAGTCCTCATCCTGCCGATAGGGCATGAAGTCCAGCACGGGCTCCGTCGCCGCAAACAACACCGCAACGCCACCCGGTATCTCTCCAGCGAGCGCCACTCGCCGTTGATGGTAGTCGGCCTTCGGCACTGATTCCAGCGCCGGTAGGGAGATGGTATTTGCGAAGACGATCAACATCGCAATCAGGCGAAGTTTCATAGGGCCTCCTTACTGGCTTGTAGTTCCTCTTAGCGCGAGTATCCTGTCTGCAGTCTTGCCCCGTAGCGTAAGCGGAATACGCTTTGTACGATCAAACAGCAATGTGCGCCATCGCAAAAAGAGGAAACCTCTTTCTGGCTGTACCCCGATCTCAGACCACGGTATGAAAAGAGGCGGATGTCCCAGGCGAAATAGCTTCGTCACGGAAAGGTAGAGCCCTTCCGCATTGCTCGTCATTCGCAATACCCTTTGATATCCAACGATGTGCCGAAAACTTCCACTCGCCCAGTTGATTGTCGTCGCGAGAGTCCTTTCAGTACGGTAGCGCCTGCTGAGACTCCACCATCCGGACATAAAGCTCACCACGATGCAGACAACCAACCAGATCGCACAGAAATACCCGTATACCAATACCCCAGCACAAACAGCAGCAGAAACGGCACCGTGAAGAAGTTCTCCGTCGACACCGCATACCACACCGTCACGGCGAAGTAGCAACCAATCGCCAGCTCGATCCACGGGATGATCCCCAGCCGCTTGCGGTACTTCTTCGCTTGGCTCTTCTCGCCCTTCTTGGCCACGCGGTACTTCGGTGTGCGCGCAAACGCACTCTGCACGCCGAACAGCGCCTCCATCACGGCCTTGGTGTTCGTAATCGTCAACCCAACGCCCAACGCCATCAGGAACGGCAGATACAGAAACGTCCTGCCCCAGCCCTTGGGAAACAGCTCCTTCTGGCTGACAAGATAGAACGAGGACACCGACATCGTGCTCGCCATAAACAGAGGCAGGTCGATCAACAGCATCTGCAGCAGCCCCTGCCAGCTGCGAATCACCATCGCCGGCATCAGCAGCACGCTCAACACGATCATCAGCGGATAGCTGATGTTCGCCGTCAGGTGATACCACGCTTCCAGCTTCGTATGCCAGGGCTGGTCGCCCTTCATCACCCGCGGCAGAATCTTCTTGCCCGTCTGGATCAGCCCCTTCGCCCAACGCGCCTGCTGCGTCTTGAAGGCCGTCATCTCGATGGGCAGCTCCGCCGGACACTCCACATCCTGCAGGTACTTGAACTTCCACCCGACCATCTGTGCGCGATAGCTGAGGTCCGTATCTTCTGTCAGCGTGTCATGCTGCCACCCACCGGCCTCGCCGATAGTCCGCCGCCGCCACATCCCGGCCGTACCGTTGAAGTTGAAGAACACCCCGGCCCGGCTGCGTCCGCCATGCTCCAGCACAAAGTGCCCGTCGAGCAGGATCGCCTCCACCTGCGTCAGGAAGCTGTAGTCGCGATTCAGGTGCGTCCACCGCGTCTGCACCATGCCGATCTCGGGCTCCGCAAAGTGATCGATCACCTGCATCACCCACTCCCGTGGCGGCACGAAGTCCGCATCGAAGATCGCGACAAACGCTGCGCGACCATCGTCGTCTCATCGGTCGAGTCGTCCAGCACCTGAATCTCAAACCGGTCTCGCGGATAGTCCAGCCTGCAGCAAGCATCGATCAGCCGGTCGATCACGAACTGTTCGTTGAAGATCGGCAGCTGTATCGTCACAAAGGGAAGCTCGCCCTCGCCAAACCGCGCCGGAGGCTCGTCCCACTTCGCGGCATTCTTCTTGTTCTTGTAGTACAGCCACACCAGTTGATACCGGTGCAGCCCATAGAACGCCAGGATCATCATCACGATGAAGTAGGGAATCAGCAGTGCCGTATCGAAGGCATTCCATCGATACAGCCCCTTGAAGGTCTGATCCAGATAGTGTGACTTCCAGTAGTGCCCAAGGCCCTTCGGAGCCAGCAGCAGCCCAAGAGTGGCCATCAATGTTTGAAGATAAGGGGACAGGTTGCTGCTCCGGCAAGGGGTTTACTGTGTCGAACCGATTCTACCTAATTCAAGAACATAGTCCGATAGAGCGTATCCCGCTGCACCGGCCTGAACCCCGCATCCCGAATAATCCTGCGCAACTCTTCTTCCGTTGTGCAGTTGCTGGTCCCGGCCGCCTTCACGACATTCTCCTCGAGCATCACCGAACCAACATCGTTCCCGCCGAACCGAAGTCCCATCTGCAGCACCTTCAGTCCCTGCGTCACCCAGCTCGACTGCACATTCTCGATGTTGTCCAGATACATCCGCGAGATCGCCAGCGTCTTCAGATACTCGACCGAAGTAGCCTCGTCCCATCCACGCCCGCCAAGCGCCGTATTCTGCGGCTGGAAGCTCCACGGAATACAAACGTCTCGCCCACGCCGAACATCATGGTCGCAGTCGTCCGCATCCCCAACTCATGCGCCGTCCGATGCACATCTACCCAGTCCTGTGTCTTGCACTTCAGCCGTGCGATCCGGTGGCGAACCTCGTCGTCCAGAATCTCCGCACCGCCGCCGGGGATCGACTGCAATCCCGCATCGCGCAGCCGCATGATCGTATCTCGCAGGCTCAGTTCGCTGTACTCCGCAATCGCAAGAATCTCGCTCGCGCTCAGGCAATGCAGCCAGATGTTCGGGAAGCGCTCCCTGATCCCGCGAAACAGCCTCTCAAACCAGTCGATCTTCAAATCAGGATGCAGCCCGCCCTGCATCAACACACCGGTGCCACCCATCTCCTCGGTCTCGCGAATCTTGTCGTAGATCGTCTCGAAGTCTAGGATGTACCCCTCGGCCGCCATCTTGCCCTTCAGCGGCCGGTAGAACGCGCAGAAGGTGCAGTACTCCGTGCAGAAGTTCGTGTAGTTGATGTTCCGGTCGATGATGTAGCTCACCACGCCCTCGGGATGCAGCCGCCGGCGCACCGCATCGGCCTCCATGCCAATCCCGATCAGGTCATCACTGTTGAAGCAATCCAGAGCTTGTTCGCGGCTGATTCCCATATCCCGATTCTACGCCCGTCCTGTAGCCTCTACGCTCGTCCTGTCGCGTCTACGCCGCCTTAGTGCCCCCGCACCAGAATCACAATCGCCGCGCCTACCATCACCACAAGGACCGCCACCCCCGCCTTCACCCACCGGCCAATCGCCGTCACCCGCAACTCCAGGCTTTCCATCCGATGTTCATGCTGCTCCAGCGAAAGCCGCGCCCGCTTCACCTCTTCACCCACCTCGGCGATCTGAGCGCTCAACTCCTGCAGTTGCCGGTACAGCCCCGCATGAGCCTTCGTCACCTGACCCAGGTCGCCGCGGACACCCTCCGCCATGGCAGCCAGCGCCGCCTCATTCGCCTTCTCCGCAGCGGCCTTGGACGAAAAGAACCTATCCGCCACTGGAATCAGCCGCCTCATCTGTGTGCCTATCTCTCTACCACTGACAGCCTACGCCCGTTTCGCCAACGCACAACGAGTATCCCCACCGTCACCAGCAGAATCGCCGTTACAATCCCCTGCGACCACAGACAGTAGATGCACCACTTCTCCAACACGTATGCCTCGATGTAGCTCAGAAACGCCGCAAACAGAAACCCGATCTGCGCCGCCTCGAATACCAGCCACCACCGGCCCGTCAGCATCAGCACCGCGATCAGCGCATATCCCACAATCCCCAGCGCCGCCACTGGAATGTGGTGTCCCGCCTTGGGATCCTCATCGAACGTCCGCGGCGGAAACACCGCAAACCGGCTATGGTTCACCGCCCCGCAGTCGAACTTCTCCGTCACCGCGCACGGCGGAGCCAGCGCCGGGTCCATATAGTGAACCCGCAACGCCATCACCGACACCACGATCCCCGCCACTGCCAGCAAAGCCACCAGATACTTCATCGTTAAATTCTACCCGGCAAACATTCTTCATCCCGTCATCGGCGCGGAATATCATGGAACCCGTGACCACCCGCCGCCAATTCCTCACCCTCCTCGGAGCCACCAGCCTCGCCGCCGCTGCGCCCTCGTCCCTCTTCGCCGCACCCGCCGCCGAGCCCTTCACCTTCCTCTTCCTCACCGACGCCCACCTGCAGCCGGAGCTCAACGCCGCCATCGGCACCGACATGGCCTTCAAGAAGGCCCGCACCATCAAAGCCGACTTCGCCATCAACGGTGGCGACCACGTCTTCGACTCCCTCGGCGTCCCCAAACAGCGCGCCCTCGCCCTCTTCGATCTCTACGGCAAGACCGAGCAGGACCTCGGCCTCAAGGTCCACCACACCCTCGGCAACCACGACGTCCTCGGCGTCTACCCCGCCAGCGGCATGCCCCCCACCGACCCCCTCTACGGCAAGAAGCTCTTCGAAGACCGCTTCGGCAAGCTCTTCTACTCCTTCGACCACAAGGGCCACCACTTCATCGTCCTCGACTCCATCGGCATCACCCCCGACCGAGCCTACGAGGGCCGCATCGACGCCGCGCAGCTCCAATGGCTCGCCGCCGATCTCGCCGCGCTTCCCGCCGGAACCCCCATCATCGTCTCCGTCCACATCCCGCTCGTCACCGCCTACGCCGCCTATCTGCCCGAGCCCCCAGGCCCGCCGCGCATCACTCCCTCACCGTTGCCAACGCCAACGAGGTCCTCGACCTCTTCGTCGGCCACAACCTCCTCGGCGTCCTCCAGGGACACACCCACGTCAACGAGACAGTCGAGTGGAAGGGTGTCCCCTACATCACCAGCGGAGCCATCTGCGGCAACTGGTGGCAGGGCACACACCTCGGCAC
>WNFI01192974.1_pt1 | contig 15440 bp, 14 predicted proteins | sample 5400471 | NCBI WGS metagenome assembly WNFI01 (sample SAMN13153348, study PRJNA577476) | soil metagenome | isolation source: 100 cm saprolite on Douglas fir-dominated hillslope | place: USA:California | collected 2013-09-17 | reverse complement strand
TGCCCTTGCAGTGGATGATGATCGCCGCCTGCGTTCTGGCCGCGGCTTTCGTGTGGATGGGACGCTGGATGTTCGCCGCCGCCATGGCGGTCGCGCTGGTGATCCGCGTGATCGTGCCCGGCCTGGTCTCTACGCTCTATGTCCGGCCGAACGAGATTTCGCTCGAGCGTCCGTATATCGAAGCGCACATTCATGCGACGCGCAGCGCCTTCGGAATTGAAAAGCACGCCAGCGAAATCGAATTTAAAGTCAACAAGGACGCAACTATCGATCCAGCCCGCCACCGCAACCTGCTAGAAAACGTGCGTCTCTGGGACTGGCGGCCGTTCCATGACACCGTGTCGCAAACACAGGCCCTTCGTCCTTACTACGTATTCCCGGAGACCGATGTAGATCGCTACACGATCGGGGGAAATTACCGCCAGGTTTTACTCTCACCGCGTGAACTCGACATCCGCCAGGTGTCCGAGGCCCACACCAGCTGGATCAACTCGCACTTCATTTATACGCATGGTTACGGCCTCGTTCTGGCTGAAGTAAGTAAGATACGGCCCGATGGCCTGCCTGTATTTCTGATTCAAAACATGCCCCCGGAAGTCACAGCGCCGGGCTTAAAATTAGCTCGGCCCGAGGTCTACTACGGCGAGATTGTGCACGAGCCGGTATTCGTCGATACTCTGCAGCCGGAGTTTAACTACCCGTCCGGGGCCGACAATGTACACTCCGTCTACTCCGGGAAGGGCGGTTTTCCCATCGCTTCGTTTCCCATGCGGATTGCAGCGGCCGTGCAGCAAGGCGATTTCAATATCCTGCTGACGAAATATTTTTCCGACCAGAGCAGAATGCTGATCCGCCGCAACGTCCGCGAACGGCTGCAGAACCTCGCTGCCTTTCTCGAATGGGACACCGATCCTTATTTGGTGATCGCTGCCGACGGCCGGCTCGTGTGGATGGTCGATGCCTACACCGTATCCGACGCTCACCCGTATTCACGAAGCCTCGATATCGCGGCCATCGGATCGGTGAACTACATGCGTAACGCCGTGAAGGCGACGGTTGACGCCTATGACGGTACCACCACGCTGTATGTCTTCGCGCCCAGCGATCCCATCATTCAGGCCTATCGCAAACTGTTTCCGACGCTGTTTCATCCGGCTTCAGAAATGCCGGCGGATCTCCGCGCGCACGCCCGCTATCCCGAAATCCTGTTCCGTGCCCAAGCCGAGATCTATCGCACTTATCACATGCTGGATCCGCAAGCTTTCTACAACAAGGAAGATGTCTGGGATATTGCGCGCTACGTCAGCGGACAAAATGCGCAGCGCGAACCCATGGCGCCGACCTATGTCGTAGCTTCGCTTCCCGCGCAGGACAAGCCCGAGTTCATGCTGCTTCTGCCTTTCACGCCGCGTACCAAAGACAACCTGATCGGTTTGATGGTGGGCCGCTGTGATGGCGATAACTTAGGCGACTTAGTCGTACTGCAACTATCCAAGCAGCAACTTATCTTCGGCCCCATGCAGATCGACGCCACCATCAATCAGGATCAGACGATTTCCAAAGATTTGACTCTTTGGAACCAGCAGGGTTCGCAAGTGCTGCGCGGCCAGACGCTGGTGTTGCCCGTGAATGATACCTTCCTGTATGTTGAGCCGGTTTACATTCAGGCCACGCAGGCGCGGATGCCGCAGTTGAAGAAGGTAATTCTTGTCGTAGGCGAGCGGCTGATCTATGCGGATACTTATGAACAGGCTCTGGCGGAACTGAGCGGTGGCAGCCGCCAGCCGGCGGAGGCGGCGCAAAAAGGAACCGGTGCGCCATCAACCGCAACCACCACCGCGCCCGCGGCCGGCGACCGCCGCCTCGAGAGCGTTCGAAATCACTTGCAGCGCTACAAACAATTAGCCGGACAGGGCCGCTGGGCCGAGGCCGGTAAGGAACTGGACGCGATCGAGGCCGAACTCAACTAAGTCGAGTTACTAGTGGCCTGTCGCAGTGCGAACGTTAGGACGGCTTCCTCCGGTTCCGGCTCGGCGAAGCTCATCCGGTACCGAGCTTTGACCAGAGGGCGCGGTTTGCATCAAGGTAACGAGTCCCTCGCGACAAACCACTAGCACTTACTTCCCGAGTGGCCGGATCGACACTTCCTTGAAGAACACGACGTCATGCCCACCATGGTTCTGTAATCCGAACCAACCTTCAAGCGGTCTGGGCCCGCGCAGCGGTTCGAAATCGAATTTCTGCGGTGGAACGGGCTGGCCTTCGGTATAGTCGGTAACCTTTACGCCGTTCAGCTCTACAATGGTGCGCGGTCCCAACAGCGTAATCTCCATCGTGTTCCACTCGGGGCCAGGCTTGCCCGGCCGGGCCAGCGGCTTAGTGAGCGAGTAGAGCGTTCCGGTTACGTGATATTCGTCCTCGTTGGACTTCTCCGGTTCATTGTCGATCTGCACCTCGTAACCGTAGTGCACCGGCATCCAGGGCTCGCGCGGCTCGACTGGAATGCGAACATACACGCCCGAATTGTCGTTGTGATCGCGCATCTTGTAGACAACGCGCAGCCCGCAGTTGCCGACCGGCCCGCCCCTCCAATAGAGCAGGCCCATGCCGCCGTGCGTCTCGATCAGCCCGCCCTCAACGCTCATCGATCCTTTGCCGACGTGCTGCCAGCCATCCAGATCCTTGCCATTGAATAGCGGCTTCCATTCGCTTGCTGTCGCGGCGCAGACCATGCCCAGAACAATGATTAACGGTTTGAACATAGACTCATCATCATGACACGCGAGAATGCGCAATGGTGGCGGCGGAGCGATTCGAACGCTCGACCTACGGATTATGAGACCGTCGCTCTAACCAACTGAGCTACGCCGCCTTTTCTGAGGGATGCTGCACCTACGAGTTTACCAAAGGGCGCCCGGCCCCGGAATCAAAACGGCCATGAAACAGCCGCCCTCGCGCTGTGGCATGATGGCCTTTCACCCATGTCTGTCAATCGCCGGAAATTTCTGCTGGGAAGCTTGGCCGCTCCCGTGTTCGCCCGCAAGGAACGCCCCGGCCCGCGCCCGAACATCGTCTTGATCGTCGCCGATGGCCTCGGCTCCTGGATGCTCGGTTGCGAAGGCAATCGCGAGATCCTGACGCCCAACATCGATCAACTGGCGCAAGCCGGGCTGCGCTTCCAGAATCATCTGGTGTGCACGCCGGCTGACTCGCCAAGCCTGGCCACGCTGTTCACCGGCCGCGTGCCGCGCCAGCACGGCATTCAGGATTTCCTCACGCCGGAGCCCATTGAGAATCCGCCGCAAGGCCAGGCCGCGCCGCCGGCGTCGTTCAAGAACGAAGTCATGCTGTCCGATATTCTCTCGGGCGCCGGTTACGAGTGCGGCTACGTGGGCAATTGGCACCTGGGCGAGGAACGTACGCTGCAGCACGGCTTATCTGAATCCGCATCCTCCTTACGAGGGCCATCCGCCGCGCTATACCGACCGCTATGCCCAGGTAGATTTCACCACCACCGGCTGGGAGCCGCCGTCCGGCAACGCGCTGCGCGGCAAGAATTATCTGGCCGATACCGTGGGGTACACGCGCAAAGCCGCTGCCGCCATCACGGCGCTCGACGATCAGATCCCGCTGATTCTGGCGAAACTGCAGCAGCGCGGGCTGGGTGAGAATACAATCGTCGTTTTCACCAGCGCCGACGGGCACCTGCTCGGCCGCCACGGGCTATGGACCGGCGGTCTCGCGTCCAACCCCATCAACATGTACGAGGAAGTGATGCGGGCGCCCATGATCTGGCACTGGCTGGGCCACATTCCGGCGCAAAGCGTGCGCAACGAACCGGTGAGCATTTACGATTTCGTGCCCACGGTGTGCGATCTGCTGGAAGTCCCGCCGCCCGCGCGCAATCTCTGCGGCCGCAGTTATTCACTGTTCCTTGAAGGCAAGCCCTTGCCCAAGAAATCGCACTGGCGTACCGTGGTGTTTGGCCAATACCGCAACACGGAGATGGCGCGCGACGGCCGCTTCAAGCTGGTGCTGCGCAACAACGGAAGCGGGCCCAATGAGTTCTACGATCTCGCCGCCGACCCGCGTGAGAAGGCCAATCAGAGCGAGAACGAAAAGTTTCTGCTGGAGCGTGCCCAGATGACGCGGGCCATCGAGGGCTGGCGCAACAGCACGGCAACGTAAGTCGCCCGCCGGTCCGCACCGTCGAAGTGAGGCCGCGGACAAGGAGTCGTCATGCAACGCCGAATGTTTCTCCGCGCAGCCACCGGGCTTGCCGCGCTCAAAGCGGATTCCATCAACCGCGCGCGCGCCGCGGCATCTTCCATCGACGGCCGCACACCGGAGCAGGCCGCGCGCGACGAAGATTTCTGGCGCGAGATCCAGCAGGCGTTCACCGTCGACCGCAACATCGTCAACCTGAACAATGGCGGCGTCTGCCCGTCGCCCAAAATCGTGCAGGACGCCATGCGCCGCCAGCTCGAGTTCAGCAACATGGCCCCGGCCTACACCATGTGGACCGTGCTGGAGCCCGAGATCGAGAGCGTGCGCGCGCGCCTGGCCGCCAGCTTCGGCTGCGATCCGGAAGAAATGGCCATCACGCGCAATGCTTCGGAAGCCCTCGAAATCGCGCAGCTCGGCATGGATCTCAAACCCGGCGATGAGGTGCTCACGACCGATCAGGATTACCCGCGCATGATCGCCACCTGGCAGCAGCGGGAACGCCGCGACGGCATCAAGCTCAAAATGATTTCGTTCCCCACGCCGCCGCCCTCGATGGACAATCTCTATCAGCGCTTCGAGCGCGCCATCACGCCGCGCACGCGCGTCATCCACTTCTGCCACATCACCAACCTCACCGGCCAGATCTTCCCGGTGAAAAAAATCTGCCAGATGGCGCGCAGCCGCGGGATTGAGGCCATCGTGGATGGCGCCCACGCCTATGCGCAGTTTCCTTTCAAGCACGAAGATCTGGATTGCGATTACTACGGCACCAGCCTGCACAAATGGCTGCTGGCGCCGCATGGCACGGGTTTTCTCTACGTGCGCAAATCGAAAATCGAGAAACTCTGGCCCATGATGCCCGCGCCCGCTACGATGAACGCCAACATCCGCAAGTTCGAGGAAATCGGCACGCACCCCGCCGCCAACCACAACGCCATCGCGGAGGCGCTCACGTTTCACGAGTCCATCGGCGCCGAGCGTAAGGCCGCCCGCCTGCGCTATCTCCGCAGCTTGTGGAGCGACCGCCTCACGCGGTTCCCGAGCGTCACCATCCGAACCAGCCCCGATCCCGAGCAGAGCTGTGGCGTGGTGCTGGTTTCGGTCGAAGGCAAAAAAGCCCCCGCGCTGGCCGAAGAGCTCTGGAAACAGCGCATTCTGGTGGTCGCTATCGTTCACAAAGATTTCGAAGGCCTGCGCGTCACGCCCAATATCTACACCACGCCGCGCGAGATCGATGTCTTTGCCAGCGCTATGGAGAAGTTGATCAAGGCGTGATTGAGATCACGTGGTGAACGTTCCCGCTACGCCGCCTACCCGATCCTGGCCGCGGCGGGTTATGGATTGCTCTATTTCATGGCCGGGCGTTCGGTCTACTTTCCTTCCAAGCACCCCGAGGGTTTCTGGGATGGGCAGGCGCAACTAGGAGCCGCCGACGTCTGGCTCGATACTCCCGATGGCGTTCGCATTCATGGCTGGCTGGTCAAGCAGCAGGACGCTCGCTTCGTCACTTTGTTCCTGCACGGCAATGCCGGGAACATCACCCACCGTTCCTCCCACATTCGCGAGATCACGGCCGCCGGATCTTCGATACTCATCATCGACTATCGCGGCTACGGCAAGAGCAACGGGCGGCCCACGGAGCGCGGCATCTACACCGACGCCGAAACCGCTTACGACCACCTGGTGAAGTCCGGCTATCTCCCGAATCAGATTATTCTGCACGGTGAGTCACTGGGCACCGCAGTAGCGGTCGACCTCGCTTCGCGCCGGCAGTGCGCGGCCGTAGTGCTCGAAGCGCCGTTCACGTCCGGCAAAGATGTCGCGCGCACCGTCCTGCCGGTGATTGGCCCGATGCTCATGTGGAGCTTCAATTCGCGCGCGAAAATCGGCCACATTCACGCGCCCATGCTTTTCATTCACGGGAATCGCGATGAGATCATCCCCTTGCGGCTCGGTCAGGCCTTGTTCGCCGCTGCCTCCGAACCGAAATCATTCTGGATTGTCCCGGGCGCTGGTCACAACAACATCGTCGAAACCGCCGGAGAGAGCTACCGGCAACGGCTGCGAAGTTTCTATGAGGGCCTTCACTGAAACGCCGAGCGCGCTAACTCGTGATATAAATAGCACCCATGCACAATTCAGCAAGTTACATCCGTAACAGCAAGGCGCCCTGGTTCGCCGCGTTGCTCCTGACGACCGTCACGGCCGCTCTCGCACAATCGTCTAAGCCGCCGAGCACGCCCGCCCAAGAGGCGCGCAACTATTTCGATGGCGCCAACAAGCGGGTGCTGGAAATGGCGAAGGACTTCCCCGCGGACAAGTACGATTTCCGCCTGCGCAAGGAGATGCGCTCCTTCGGTGAAGTGATCGTGCACATCATGTCCGGCAATGTCTACGCCGCCAAAGTCGGGGCCGGAGAAAAGGCAAACTGGGACGAGCTCGATGCCAAGAATTATAAAACCAAGCCTGAAATTGTCGCCGCTCTCGAGAAGTCCATTGCCGATTGCGCCGCGACACTCAAGGCGCATCCCATTGGCGGCAAATCGTTCGATCCATGGCTCGGCGTGATGCAGCATTCCTCCGAGCACTACGGACTGCTCGTGGCGTACTATCGCGCCAACGGATTAGTCCCGCCGGTTTCGCGGCCCAAGAGCAAGTAACCGGTACACCCGTTTGACATCGTGATCTGCCACGAGGGTTGGCACTAATCGGAAACATCCGCTGGGCTGCGCGGCATGGCGCACAGATCGTGTTCCACCCTCATTTCCACGCAGCCGTGGATGGCGATTACCGGCTCTCGAGTTTTGCCGATCCTACAAACTCATTCCATGAGAAAGCCGTCTTTTGCCGCGGCTGAGATCAAATGGCGCCAGTGCCGGGTCGCCGACCGTACCGGCCTAAGTGTGGCGGCCACTACAAGATTGACCCTGGCGGTGATGACTGATAAACGAGATGTAAGCTGGACTCTGGAGAAGCGATGATGAGGATAGGCCGAAGAACCTTCGTACTGGCGGCGGCTGGTCCATTGGCCGGGCAAAAACCGAAACCTGCCGCTAAGGTTTGGACATTTGAAAATGACAAGATCGAAGTGCGCCTGGTGCAGATCGATGGGGATCGCTATTTTCCCCAAGTACGCCCGAAACCCAAGCTAGGCGATGCCGAGTTCATCTTGCTTGCTATCGGATATAAAGATCCTGCCTCCGGAGGGCGCGTCTTTGTTCATACCCCGGCGTCTGGGTTCCCCTCAATTTACGTGGAGCAAAGTCCCGATAGCGGCGTGGTTCCGGCATACGAATTTCGTTTGCCGAACAATCCCGATATCGTGCGGGTAAGGACACTCAGGTTCTCGGACGAATTCGATCTGACGAAATGATCAAGCAAGGTCTGAAGAGGGATGCCGCGGTCTCACGCGAAGCCTGGCGATACGTTGCAGTGTTTCCGAACGCGATGTCTTGCGTGACGAAGTCCGTCTGATGGGCTTTCCGGACCGGCGTTAAAAAATCTAGTCTCAGATCCTCATCGACCATTAGCTGGCAGTTGTCCATTCCCAGCCCCAGTTCCGCGCGACAAACCGGGAGGATCCGCAGGCTTTACTGCTATGCGCGCCACCGCACTCCCACACCCAAATTTTTCTTCGCCCACTCCAGGCTCCGCTCCAGATCCGTGTGCTGCTGCTCTTTGAGCGCCTCCGCGATCTCCGGCGCCTGCCTGCCCGGCCCGCCGATCACCATCGGTCCCATGTAGGGATGCCCGCTCTTGGCGAGTTCCACGAAGCGCGCGAACTCCCACGCCGGCGTGCGCGGAAACACTTTCCAGCCCAGCGCCACCCACTGCGCCGCCGCGCCGCGAGCGTGCTCGAACACCGCCGAATTGCGTATGTGTGTCGTCACCACGTAAGGCCCCAGCGTCTCGAGCGACACTAGCGGGTCTTCCACCACCCACATCGGATTCCCGTTATCCAGGCACGAGCCCACGAAATCTTTCCCCGCCGCTTCAATCAACGACTTCACCTCGCGCGCCTGCATGTCGCCGGAATGATTCTCCACGGCGATGCGAATCCCCAGATCCAGCGCCTGCGTGCGCACCGAGCGCAGCGCCTCGACGGTGGCTTCCATGCAGCGCTCCAGATTCGGCCGGTCGGCGTTGGCTCCCATGTAGCAGCGCATCGAGTGCGCGCCCACGGCTTTCGCCACGCGCAGACCCTTCAGCAGATATTCCGCCGGGGTGCCTTCCTTGGCATTCCAGCCCGACGACAGCGGGCAGATGCAGCCGATCCCCGCGTCGATCGCCACGCCTACGCGCGCGGCGTGATCCTTCACCTTCGCCAGGTGCGCCGCCTCCAGGCTCTCGTAATCGCTCAGCCCGGAGAGTTGAATCGTGTCCAGCTTCAGGCTGGCCGCGTAATCGATCAGTTGGATATCGCGCCACCGCCAGTCGCGGATCGAGTAACTGTCGAACCCCAGCCGGATGCCTCCGGCAATCACCATCGGACCTATATAAGGATGGCCGCTCTTCGCCAGCCTCAAAAACCGCGCAAATTCCCACGCCGGCGTTTTTTGGTAAACCTTCCAGAACTCCGGCTCCCGGTACGGCACAATTTCCGGCGGAATCCCGGTGATGATCTCGAGCTGCATTGAAGCCTTCGGGCACAGCTTCTGATAAAGCTCGACAAATCGCCGGAAGTCGACCGATCCATCGCCCAGCGCCACCCATTGCACCGCCGCGCCGCGCGGATGCTCGAACACCGCCGAATCGCGGATATGCGTGGTCACCACGTACGGCCCCAGCGTCTCGATTGCCAGAAATGGGTCCTCGATCGCCCACAACGGATTACCCGAATCCAGACACGAGCCCACGAAATCTTTGCCCGCCGCTTCGATCAGCATTTTCGTTTCGCGCGCCTGCATATCGCCCGCGTGGTTCTCGATGGCGATGCGGACGCCCGCATCGAGCGCCTCTGCCCGCACCGTTTGCAGCGCCTTGATGGTCGCGTCCATGCAGCGCTCCAGATTGGGCCGGTCCTCGCGCGACCCCATATTGCAGCGCATGGCGCGCGCGCCCACGGCCTTGGCCACGCCCAGCCCCTTGCGCAGGTACGCCGTCGGCGTGCCCTCTTTCTTGTCCCAGCTTTTCGAAACGTCGCAGATACAGCCGATCCCCGCGTCGACCGCCACGCCCACGCGCTCCGCGTGCTCCTTCACTTTCGCCAGGTGCGGCGGATCGAGGCTCTCGTAATCGTCCAGGCTCGAAAGCTGGATCGTGTCCAGCTTCAGATTGGCGGCATAATCCAGCAACTGGATGTCCCGCCAGTGAAAATCGCGGATGGAAAACGTGTCGAACCCGAGCCGGATGCCCTCTCCCGGCCCAGCTGCAGCCGCGGCCAGAGCGGCCCCGGATGTCGCTTGCAGAAACGTGCGGCGGAGCATGTGTACTCTTGTATCACGATGCTCGATGCCACGCATTTTCTGCCCCGCGCGTGGGGCGTTACTTCCCGCGCGTCGACCAAGATTCAGTCGCAAACGGCGGTCCACCCGTTTGTTAATAGCCGACGGTTAACCATATCCAACCTTGCCATCTTTTATTAAGCCGGGTACTTTCGTAACAGTCCAATGACCGGCCGCTCACTTTTCCGCATGTTTTCTTCCGATCTCGCGATCGATCTCGGTACCGCGAACACCTTGGTGTACGCCACCGGGAAAGGCATCGTGGTCGACGAGCCTTCCATCGTCGCTCTTAACAAGAAGACGGGAAAGGTCGAAAGCGTCGGGAACGAAGCGAAAAAGATGCTGGGCCGCACGCCCGGGTACATGGTCGCCATCCAGCCGATGCGCGACGGCGTCATCGCCGATTTCGACGCGGCGGAAGAAATGCTGCAGAGTTTCATCCAGAAGGCCCATCAAAGGAAGCGCCTGGTGCACCCGCGCATCGTCATGGGCATTCCGAGTGAAACCACCGATGTGGAACGGCGCGCCGTGCTCGATGCGGCCTATCGCGCCAAAGCCAGTGAAGTGCATTTGGTTGACCAGGCCATGGTCGCGGCCATCGGCGCCGGTCTTCCGGTCACAGAAGCCACGGGCAACATGGTGGTCGACATCGGCGGCGGCACCACGGATATCGCGGTGATCTCGCTTTCCGGTATCGTCTACTCACGCTCCGTGCGCGTCGCCGGCAACCTGATGGACGAGAAAATCATCGAGCACCTCAAGCATGAGCACAACCTGGTGAAGTCAAAGGGCGCGACATTCTCAAAGGCATCCCCCGAACCGTTTCCGTGCGTGAGGAAGAAATCCGGCAGGCGCTATCCGGGTGCGTAACTTCGATCGTGCAGGCCATCCGCGTGGCGCTCGAACGCATCCCGCCGGAGCTGAGCGCGGATATCAGCGACCGTGGCATCGTGCTCACCGGCGGCGGCTCGTTGCTGAAAAATCTCGACAAGCGCATTCAATCCGAAACCAATCTCCCGGTTTCGCTCGCCGAAGACCCGCTGACGTCGGTCGTCATGGGGACTGCCAAGATGCTGCAGGATTTCAGCCTGCTGCGGAAATTGGCGATTTTGAATTGATGGGCGGGGCCGACAGCCCGTGACCTCTGTAAGCTGCATAAGAAATTCGTGCCGCTTCGTAACCGCAATCCCCACAAGCGCTTACTTGACGTGAAACCACGACACCCTTTACGATTGCTCTAGACATGGCCTTACGAGTGCCACAGCAGTATCTGCCTCATATTCAAAGCCTCCTCGAATTTTCCGACGAACGAATTCAGCAGTTTTTGGGTGCGCTTGCGAAGGCTGGATCGAAGTTTAATGTTAACGATCTCTCCACTGATGTATCAAATCGCACGGGAATGCCAAGACGTATAGTGGAGGGTGTAGTTCAGGTACTCACCAACCTTTACATGGCCAGAGAAAATCAGGCCGTCCCGCTAGCAAAGTTTTTGGATGAGCAAGTGGGTCCCGCTCTGAAGAGGGCAGAGAAGCCCGAGGATAAGGCCGAAGGCTACACCGCGGAAGAAGCCGAAGCTCGCTGGTCCAAATTCAGAACGTTTCTTATGGTTGCCTTGGCGCTCGACGATACCGTAGGAGCTGCTGCCAAGGCAGGACCTGTACTCACGGAACATGAGAGAATATTTGAAGATGCCAGAATACTGACCGATGTTCGTCCAATTTTTCATCCCGATCTTTCGGAGAAACCCAATGCGGCGGTCATCGTACACATGTTGCGTCTGACAACGCGCGACGTATCTGGACAACAACGACAATCACAGTATTTCGCACTCGACGCCAATGATGTCAGGTTCATGAAGCAGCTCATGGATCGCGCAATTACGAAGGAAGAGACGCTGACAAAAGCCATGAAAAGTTCAGGCATCAACATCATAGCGCCGAAGGGATTCTTCTAGGAGAACATTATGGCCAGTGCAATGCCAGCACTCGAGGCGTTGGAAACAGAAGGCGCACCAGCAGAAGGTGCACTAATGGAAACCTGGGAAGACACCCCCCAGGCTTCCAGTCGTCTTTTGAAGACCCAATGCCAAGAGGTTGAGGCGGAAATAGCACATGCAAAGGATATTCTCAGATTGCCCGAGTTGGACGACAAAGAAAGCCTTTATTCCGAGGAGACGCTTGATCGTGCAGTAGCGTTCATGAAAACGCATATCGAATGGGTTTGGAGATCGTATGGCACGAAAGCACCCATACCGACGATCGGGCCGGGCCCTCATGGGAGTGTTGATCTGTATTGGGAACAGCCATCCTGGCGGCTACTTGTCAACATACCCGCAACTAAAGACGCTTTGGCAACTTTCTATGCAGACGATTATGGTCGGCAGAAAACAAGAGGAAGCGTCGATCCTAATAAGTTTTCAGTTACCATAGCCGCATGTCTGATGGCGTAAGTTGGCACGTAGAACACGTTCCAGACGACGCTGATGTTTTCATGCGGGCGCACAGCGCTTTTTTTAGAAGGCGAGTTCTGCAACCGGGTGTCTTTAGACCGCACAATGGCAGTATGTCCGTAGACTGGGACAAATACTCTTCGCCCGAAGCTACCCGTCAGCGAGCCGTAAATCCGAAAGATAATGCCGTTATTTCTCTCCCCGTTATCGGAATTCGCAGCATAGGCAATTTGAGGGTGGAGCACGCGCCAGAGCCCATGAATCGAGCTCATTCTGACGTGCTCGGGCTCCCAGAAGGCGAAGACCTAACCGAGGTCCGGATATTGCTTCTGGTTGCCTCCAACATTGTTATCGGTCTTTAATCACCAACGATGCGCCAGGACACGCGACAAGCGCACTACCTCCCGCCGTTGAGAAACTCCCGTCCTGCGCTAAAATAGAAGCGGTTCCCCTTCCCAAGAGATCACCTGTATGATCGACGCCATTCTGGCCAAAATTTTCGGCACGAAGACCGAGCGCGAGGTCAAAGCGCTCCGCCCGACCGTTGCGGCCATCGGGGCGTTGGAACCTGAGCTCAAGCAGCTCTCCGACATCGATCTTGCCGCCAAGACCATCGAGTTCCGCGAGAGGATCGCCCAGGGCGCGACCATCGACGACCTGCTGATTGAAGCCTTCGCCGTGGTCCGCGAAGCCGGGCGCCGCTTCCTCAACATGCGGCACTTCGACGTGCAGCTGATCGGCGGCATGGTCCTGCATCGCGGCAGAATCGCCGAAATGCGCACTGGTGAAGGGAAAACGCTGGTCGCCACGCTGCCCGTTTACTTGAACGCGCTCGAGGGCAAGGGCGTCCACGTGGTCACGGTCAACGATTACCTGGCGCATCGCGACGCCGAGTGGATGGGCCGCATTTACAAAGGCCTGGGCATGTCGGTCGGCGTCATCGTGCACGACCTGGATGACGAGGAACGCAAAGAACAGTACAACTGCGACATCACCTACGGCACTAACAACGAGTACGGTTTCGATTACCTCCGCGACAACATGAAGTTTCGCATCGAGGATTGCGTGCAGCGCGAGCACAACTTCGCCATCGTCGATGAGGTGGACTCCATCCTGGTGGACGAAGCGCGCACGCCGCTGATCATCTCGGGCCCGAGCGAGGAATCCACCGACAAGTATTTCAAGGTCAACCGCATCATCCCCAGGCTGGTGCGCGGCGAGGAGATCGAGGGCAAGGAACCGGGCGAAAAATACACCACCGGCGATTACACCATCGACGAAAAGCACCGCGCCGTCGGCCTCACCGAAGAGGGCTACGACAAGGTCGCCAAGCTGCTCAATGTGCCCAACATTTACGACATGGCCAACATCGAGTGGAAGCACCATGTCGAGCAGGCGCTCAAAGCGCACACGCTCTTCCATCGCGACAAGGATTACGTGGTGAAAGAAGGCCAGGTGATCATCGTCGACGAGTTCACCGGCCGCCTCATGCCCGGCCGCCGCTGGTCCGACGGATTGCACCAGGCTGTGGAGGCCAAGGAGAACGTCAAGATCGAGCGCGAGAACCAGACGCTCGCCACCATCACCTTCCAGAACTATTTCCGTATGTACAAAAAGCTGGCCGGCATGACCGGTACCGCGGAAACCGAAGCCGCCGAGTTCCAGAAGATCTACAACCTCGATGTGACCGTGATCCCGACCAACCGAGCCATGATCCGCATCGAGAATTCCGACGTGGTCTACCGCACGGAAGAGGAAAAATTCCGCAACGCGGCCAAAGAGATCAAAGCGCTGGCGGAAAAAGGCCAGCCGGTGCTGGTGGGCACCATCTCGGTTTCGAAATCCGAGCGGCTCGCGGGGCTGCTCAAGCGCATGGGCGTGGAGCATGAAGTGTTGAACGCCAAGCATCATGAGCGCGAGGCTCACATCGTGGCGCAGGCGGGCCGCAAGGGCGCCGTAACGGTTTCCACTAACATGGCCGGCCGCGGAACGGATATCTTACTTGGCGGCAACCCCGAATTCATGGCCAAGGAAGCTCTGCGCAAGCAGGGCAAGGATCCCGACCGGATGCAGATCAGCGGCGTCGGCACCCCGGAGCGCATCGAGTGGGACGCCACGCTGCTGAAGTATAAGCAGGAGACCGATCAGGAGCACGATGAAGTGGTCTCGCTCGGCGGTCTGCATATTCTAGGTACCGAGCGTCACGAGTCCCGCCGCATCGATAATCAGCTTCGCGGGCGCGCCGGCCGCCAGGGCGATCCCGGCAGCTCCCGCTTCTATCTCTCGCTGCAGGATGACCTGCTGCGCATCTTCGGCGGCGAGCGGATGCAGAACCTCATGCTGCGCCTGGGCATGGAAGAAGACGTGCCCATCGAGTCGCGCCTCATCACCAAGCGCATTGCCGCCGCGCAGAAAGCCGTCGAAGTCCAGAACTTCGAAGCCCGCAAGCACCTCATCGAGTACGACGACGTCATGAACAAGCAGCGCAAAGCCGTTTATGGCCTGCGCCGCGCGCTCCTCGAGGGCATGGATCAATGGGACCTGAGCGGTTTGCGGCAGGACGTCCTCAACCAGTTCGGCCACAAGATCGACATCAACGAACTCGCCGGCCTGCAGCGGGAAGCTGTCGAGGATGTGCTGTTCGAACAACTGGCGCAGAAGTATCAGCAGAAAGAAGACCTCATCGGCGCCGACCTGATGCGCCAGAGCGAGCGCTGGATCATGCTCAAGGTCATCGACGATCAGTGGAAAGACCACCTGCTCTCGATCGACAGCCTCAAGGAAGGCATCGGCCTGCGCGGCTATGGGCAGAAGGACCCGCTGGTCGAATACAAAAAGGAATCCTACGACCTGTTCGAAGCCATGATGGACCGCATCGAAGACGAAACGGTGCGGTTGCTCTTTTTTCTTCAGATAGCTCAGGATCCGGGCGAAGGAGGCCGACCGCGGCTCCCTTTCAACATTGACGAAGACGGCTATGAGGGCGGGGAAGAGGAGGCGCCGGATGCGGTCGAAACCCAGCAGCAGCGCTCCATCGCCCAGACTTCCATCGAGGACTTCACCCGCAGCATCCAGCGCAAGAAGGAAAAGGAACTGGCCGAGCTGCAGATGGTGGGCGGCGACGGCACGTCCAACGGCAGCAACAAGCAGGTGATTAAAGGCGATAAAGTCGGCCGCAACGACCCCTGCCCCTGCGGCAGCGGCAAGAAGTACAAAAAGTGCCACGGAGCGTAAGCCGCGGCGGCAAAAGGGAGGTTGCGGAACCCGCCGTCATGCCGTACCGTCAAAAGCATACGATGATGAAGTGTTTTCTGTCTTTC
>WNFI01088100.1_pt1 | contig 15440 bp, 17 predicted proteins | sample 5400471 | NCBI WGS metagenome assembly WNFI01 (sample SAMN13153348, study PRJNA577476) | soil metagenome | isolation source: 100 cm saprolite on Douglas fir-dominated hillslope | place: USA:California | collected 2013-09-17 | reverse complement strand
GCCGCGCGCGCCCGGCGTCGCCGCCATGTTCACCGTCTCGATGTCCTCGTCGTTGGTGCCGACGTTGCCGATATGCGGAAAGGTGAAGGTGATGAGCTGTCCGGCATAGGAGGGATCGGTGAGGATCTCCTCGTAGCCGGTCATCGCGGTGTTGAAGCAGACTTCGCCGACCGCCTGGCCCTCGGCACCGAGGCCAAAGCCTTCCAGCACGGTGCCATCGGCAAGCACGAGGAGCGCGGTCGGCTTGAGGTCCGGCCAGGCTGGGGAGTTTTCTGGTGATGTCATGAGCGCATTACATAGTCGTCGCATGCTTCCGCGTCAAAGCCGGAACGCTTGGATTCACATGCGGATTGGGCCAATTTGACAGACCGCCGCCGCGCTCTAGTCTGAGAAGCCCGCAGGCGACTGATTTGCCGGGGATTTTCACCCGATCTGGAGCACCATATGGACAATCCGATGCCAATTCTGCTTGTCCCCGGCCTCGGCGGGTCGCCGCGGATTTACGCGCCGGTGGTTGCGCAGTTGTGGCGGTTCGGGCCGGTTACGGTGGCCAATCACATCCGCGACGACAGTCTCGGCGCCATCGCACGCCGGATTCTCGTCGAGGCGCCGCCGCGCTTCGCGCTCGCCGGGCATTCGATGGGCGGCTACATCGCTTTCGAGATTTTCAGGCAGGCGCCGGAGCGGGTCGCCAAGCTGGCGCTGATCAACACCCAGGCGCGGCCGGATACGCCCGAGGCCAGCGAGAAGCGTCGCATCCTGATCGCCAGGATACAGGCGGGCCATTATCACGACGTGCTGGACGACTTGTTTCCCGGTTTCGTGCATCCATCGCGGCGCGATGAGGGCGAGCTGCGCAAGCTGGTGCACGACATGGGCGACGACATCGGCGCCGATGCCTTCGTCCGGCAGCAGACCGCAATGATGAGCCGGACGGATTCGCGGCCGACCCTGACGACGATCGCATGTCCGACCCTGGTCTTGAGCGGCGACGAGGACAATACGATTCCGAACGCCATGTCGGTCGAAATGGCCGATCGGATCCCCGGCGCCAGACTGGTGATCATCCCGCATTGCGGCCACCTGCCGCAGCCGGAACAGCCGCAGGCCACCGCCGCCGCGCTGGTCGAATGGCTGGGAATCTGAGTTGTCTCAGGGCTGCGAACATCCTAAATCAGGAGCCAACGAGAGTAGCGGCGTGACACGCTGCGCCAGGAGACGACATGCTGCGCGATGACATCAACAACGCGGTCAAGGACGCGATGCGGGCCAAGGACGAGCGCAAGCTCTCGACCCTGCGCATGGTCAATTCGACCATCAAGAACGCCGATATCGACGCGCGCGGGCAGGGCAAGCCGCCGCTCTCCGACGGCGACGTGCTCGGTGTGCTGCAGAAGATGATCAAGCAGCGCCAGGAATCCGTCGAGCTCTACGACAAGGGCGGCCGCGCCGAACTCGCCGAGCAGGAGCGCGAGGAGATCAGCATAATTTCCGGCTACCTGCCGAAGCAGATGTCCGACGATGACGTGAAAGCCGCTATCGCCGCCGTGATCGCGGAGACCGGTGCCGCCGGGATCAAGGACATGGGCAAGGTGATCGGCGCGCTGAAGGCGAAATACGCCGGGCAAATGGATTTCGGCAAGGCCAGCGGGCTGGTGAAATCGGCGCTGACGGGGTGACTGAGCTCTTTCTGATGTGAGAGGCGAAACAAACGCCGTAAGAGACGGCGAAAAATCCCTCAACGTCATGCCCGGGCATGACGAGACTGAAGGGCTGTGATCCATAACGAAATTGGTGGTTGCGGATTCTCGCCACGTGAGGATGCCATAGGAGCCGCCCCAATGCTTACTGAAACCTCCGACTACGACAAACTCTATCGCGAATTTCGCTGGGACATCCCGGCGCGGTTCAACATCGCTACCGCGGCTTGCGATCGTCATGCCGACGGCAGCGGACGCCTGGCGCTGATCTACAGCGAGGAGGACGGCGGTACGCAGCGCTTGTCGTTCGACGAGATGTCCGCGATGTCCTGCCGCTTCGCCAATGTGCTGCAGGGCGACGGCCTCAAACGCGGCGATCGGGTCGCGGTGTTCCTGTCGCAATCGGTAGAGCTGCCGATCGCGCATCTGGCGGCATTCCGGTCGGGCCTGGTATCGGTGCCGCTGTTCACGCTGTTCGGCGAGGACGCGATGGAGTTTCGTTTGGCCAATTCCGGGGCCAGGGCCATCGTGACCGATGAGAGCGGATGGGCGAAGCTCGCGAAGATTCGCGACCGTCTGCCCTATCTGCAGGATATTTATGTGACATCGGGCGTTGTTCACGCCGGCGCCAAACCGTTCTGGCCGTCGATCGAGGCGGCATCCGAAGAATTCGCGACGGTCGATACGGCGGCGGACGATCCCGCCATCATCATCTACACTTCAGGCACCACAGGAAATCCGAAGGGTGCGCTGCACGCCCATCGCGTGCTGCTCGGTCATCTGCCGAATGTCGAGATGGCCCATGACTTCTTTCCGAAAGCCGGCGACCTGATGTGGACCCCGGCGGACTGGGCCTGGATCGGCGGCCTGTTCGACGCGCTGTTTCCGGCCTGGTATCACGGCGTGCCGATGCTCGGCCATCGTGCCAGGAAATTCGAACCGCAGGCGGCGTTGCAGCTGATGGCCGACCACGACGTGCGTAACGTGTTCCTGCCACCGACGGCGCTGAAACTGATGCGGCAGGCCGATGTCAGTCATTCCGGCGTGAAGCTGCGCAGCATTTTCACCGGCGGCGAGTCGCTCGGCGGCGAACTGCTCGACTGGGTGCGGAAAACCTTCAGCATCGACGCGCATGAAATCTACGGTCAGACCGAATGCAATCTCGTGGTCGGCAACAATGCCGGACTGTTTCCGATCCGGCCGGGCTCGATGGGCAAGCCGACGCCGGGTTTCGACGTCCGCATCGTCAACGAGCGCGGCGAGGAACTGCCGCGCAACGAGCGCGGCATCATCGGCGTGCGCCAGCCGAATCCCTGCACCATGATCGAATACTGGAAAAATCCGGAAGCGACGGCGAAGAAATATGCCGGTGGATTTCTGCTCACCGGCGATCTCGGCATCCAGGATGAGGCCGGTTATTTCTGGTACGTCAGCCGCGAGGACGATGTCATTACCAGCGCCGGCTATCGGATCGGGCCCTCGGAGATCGAGCACACGCTGCTCAAACACCCAGCGGTGGCGCTGTCGGCGGTGGTCGGCATTCCCGATCCGATCCGTACCGAGGCGATCAAGGCCTGGATCGTGCTGCGGCCGGGCTTCGCGCCGAGCGAGCAGCTTGCGCGCGAGATCCAGGATTTTGTGAAAGTGCAGCTTGCCGCGCATGAATATCCGCGCCACGTGCAGTTCGCGGACTCGTTGCCGATGACGGCGACCGGCAAGGTATTGCGGCGGGAATTACGGGCGCTGGGGTAGGGGTATTCGGATTTCTACAGCGCTCGAAGGCGCCTCATGGTAAGGAGCCCGCCTTCTTGGCGGGCGTCTCCAACCATCCGTCACCACCCGCGAAAGCGGTTAACCCAGTATGCCAGAGCCTCGCGATCCTTCATCGACGCTCTGGAATACTGGATCGCCCGGTCAAGCCGGGCGACGACGGCCGTGTACGGGGCGAGACTAAGGCACCGCGATGCCCAGCTTCTTCAGCGCCTCCAGCATGCGCCGCGGCGGCTCCATTTTGATGGCAAGCGCATTGCCGGTCTCAAGCAGGCTTTTCAGGCTGGAGAGGATCGCCGGCCAGCCCTCACGTCCGCCTGACAGGATATCGTCGCCGATCGGCCGGTCGTGGGACTGGGTCAGCGTCAGGCGGACCGCGTCGCCGGCGAGTTCGATGTCGTAGGTCACTAGCGTGATGCCGAGCTTCTCGACAACACCCGGCCAGTTGACGTTCCAGGTGACGGTCAGCTTTCTCGGGCGATCGCATTCGATCACTTCACCACTGATGTGGACCGATCCGTCAGGCGTGCGGATGACGAACGCGCCGCCGACCTTCGGTTCAAGTTCAGCCTCGAGGCCCGAGAAATATTGCCTGCTGAACCCGGCCGTCGTCAGCGCGTCCCAGACCTTGTCGGGCGTGGATGCGATATAAATCGTGTAGACGATGGCGGGCTTGAAATCGCTGACGTTCATAGCTGGCTGAGCTCCTCGATACGGAGCGCGCTGACCGGAATGATGAGGGGCGTGCCGGACTCCAGCATGCTCTTGAGGCTGGACATGATCGCAGGCCAACCCTTCGAGATGCCGTCGACGACGATGCTGCCTTCCGCAAAATCTTCGTGCGTCAGCGTCAGCTTGACCAGCTTGCCGTATTGTTCAAGCACCAAGGTGACGCGCGATGGCCGTTCCTTGCGCGCCTCTTCGCTCAAATATGGTGGAACGTGTAGGACAGCCGCCGCGGCCGGTCGGCTTCTAGCACTTCCCCGACATCGGTGGTCCTGCCGTTGAGCACCAGCGAGAACGGCGATCCCACCTTCCAGTCCGACACGACGCTGGTGTCCCACCAGTAGCGCTTCGAGAACTCGCTATTAGTGAGTGCCTCCCACAGTTTTTCGGGCGTGGTTTCGATATAGGTAATGTAGACAAATTCGGGCTTACGCATCACGTTTCTCCTCGTTGCTCATGATTGGGCAATTTCTGCCGCGGACCTGGTGTCTTCATCTTCGTACCAGGGCGCGCGCAACACCCGTCCGGTTTCCAGCAGGCTCTTGAGGCTCGACAGCACGAGCGGCCAGCCCTGGCTGATGCCCTCGAACACCTTGCTGCCGGGCTCGAAGTCGTCGTGGATGATCCTGAGCCTGACCTGGTCCTTCTGCTGCTCCAGCTCGAAGGTGACACGCGAAGGCGGCTCGTTTTCCATGCCGCCATGTTGCGGGTGGAATGTGTAGGCCAGCCGGCGTGGCGGATCGATTTCGAGCACCGTGCCGGTGATATCCTTGCCCTCGCGCTTCAGCTTGAGCGCGAACGGCGCGCCGACCTTCCAGTCGGATTCGACGCGATTGCCGGTCCAGTAGCGTTCCGACATTTTCGCGTCGGTCAGCGCCTCGAACACCTTTTCCACCGTTGAGGCGATGTAGATGACATAGACGAAGCTTGGCTTACTCATCACGCTTCTCCAGTTGCCGCTTTAACTCGCTGAGCGCGGCAAGCTTGCCGCGCTCGAATTTCCTGATCCATCGCTCGCCGATCTGATGGATCGGCACCGGGTTGAGGTAGTGCAGCTTCTCCCGGCCGTGCCTCAGCGAACTGACAAGGTTCGCCGCCTCCAGGATCGCAAGGTGCTTGGTCACGGCCTGCCGCGTCATGGCGAGGCCTTCGCACAGTTCGTTCAAGGTCTGTCCGTTCCTGGCGTGAAGCCTGTCCAGCAGCGACCGCCTAGAAGCATCCGCCAGCGCCTTGAAGACCTCATCCATGGCAGCGATAATTGGCAACCAAATGGTTGCATGTCAAGAGGATCCGTTGAGGCAGGTGTTCTTTCTTCCCTCTCCCACAAGGGGAGAGCGGAAGAAGACACCGCCGCCGCCTTCGTGCATAATCGAAGGATCATCTCGACCACGCACGAGTCATGCCATGTCGCTTCAGATCTATCTCGCCTTCGTCGCCGCCTGCATTGCGCTGGCACTGCTGCCGGGACCGATGGTGACGCTGGTGATCGCCAACGGTCTGCGCCATGGCACCCGCGCGGCGTTGACCAATATTGCCGGCGCACAGCTCGGCCTCGGCATCGTGATCGGCATTGTCGCGATCGGGCTGACGTCGTTGATGGCGACCATGGGCTACTGGTTCGCCTGGGTGCGCTTCGCAGGCGCGGCCTACCTCGTCTGGCTCGGTATCATGCTGATCGGCGCGCCCGCGCCGGCGATCGACGCCGATGCGCCGCCGCCCCCGCCGCGCGGCGGGTTTTTCCTGCAGGGATTGCTGGTGCTGCTGAGCAACCCGAAAGTGCTGGTGTTCTTCGGCGCGTTCATTCCGCAATTTGTCGACATGGAGAAGGACCACGTCTCACAGGTGGCGCTGCTCGGGGTCACCTTCATGGCGACGGCGGGGGTCACCGATGCGATCTACGCACTGCTGGCCGGCCGTGCGCGGCACTTCTTCTCGGCGCGGCGGACAAGACTGCTGTCGCGGATCTCGGGCGGCTTCATGATCGGCGGCGGCATCTGGCTGGCGCTGACGCGGGCGCGCTGATGGGCGCTTTCGCCGCTGACCGTTTTGTCGCGCGCGACCGCGCGGAGTTCATCATCGCAACGCGGCCCATTGCCTCATCCCGGCTGCGGCAACAGCAGCTGCGTCTGCATGATCGTCTCGATCTCGCGAAAAATCCGCGCCAGCCGTTCGGCCCATTGGGTCTGGCCCGAACCATCCGCGATCAGGTCCTGGCGGATTTCGATGCCGGTGTTCATCAGGCCACGTGCTTCGCCATGAACCGGAATGGTGTAGTCGGTGGCATCGCTGACCGCATAGGGCTCGTTGTCGCCGACCACGAGATCGGATTCGGCGCGCAGCAGCTTCAGCAGCAGTGGCGGCAGCCTGGTGTCGCGCTGATACAGCGTGCCGATGTGCCAGGGTCGGGCAATGCCGGCATAGACCGGGGAAAAACTGTGCAGCGACACCAGAACGGTCGGCATGCGCTCCTGCAGGCGCCGATCGATGATCGCGGCGATGCGCCGGTGATAGGGCTCGAAGATCAGCCGCCGCCGCTCGCCGGCGGCCTCGCGCGTGAGCCCGTCATTGCCCGATATCGTGGTGGCCTCGCTGATCAGCGGGATCGAGCTCGGCGCGTCCGGCGGGCGATTGCAGTCGATCACGAGCCGCGAATAGCTCTGCGCCACCAGGTGGGCGTCGAGCGCCTTCGAGAGCCCCTGGGCAACGCCGGCGATGCCGATATCCCAGGCGATATGCCGCTCCATCTCGGTGGCGGGAAGTCCGAGGTCGCCAAGCGCGCGCGGCACCAGCCGTCCGTAATGGTCGCAGGTCAGCAGGAACGGCGAGCGTCCCGCGGCATTTTCCTCGAGGACCGGCGGAACATCTTCCGCCCCCAGGAGTAGAGAGGTGTCGCTCGCGTTACGCAGAATCAATTTCCTCACGCGTTGCCCAACGAAGCAGCATACCGACCTAGGATTGGGCAGGGATCAGTATAAACTGGATTGCCGAGAATACTTGCCGGCACGGTGCACTCAGGTTTGCCGCAGAAAATCCTCTCATTCAACAAGTTTGCGCGTATTGTACCGCAGATAAGCCTACGCGATCTGCGCAAGCCTGATTGCGAAGCAAATCCGGTGCGCGCTTTTTGCGAAGCGCCCGCTAGTGTTGCGATATGAATGCTTCGACGATGCCCCTGCTGACGATCAATCACAAGACCGAATACCGCTACGCACATCCGGTAGCGTTCGGCGAACATCGCATCATGCTGCGACCGCGCGACGGCCACGATCTGCGCGTGCTGAGCGGCCGGCTCGAGATCACGCCAGAACCGATGTCGCTGCGCTACATCCACGACGTGTTTGGAAACAGCGTCGCGATCGCGACCTTCGACGAGCGCGCGAGAACGCTGACCTTCAGCAGCACCGCGACGATCGAGCATATGCCGGTGGACGAGTTCGCGCTGACGCCGGACGATCAGGCGTATTTCTACCCGTTTCTGTACGACGGCGAAGAGCTGCCGGACCTGCTGCAATTCATCACGCCGCAATACGGCGATCCCGACGGCGAACTCTCCGCCTGGGCGCGGGATTTTCTCGACGCCGAAGGGCCGACCCCGACCTTCAAGATCCTTCGCGACATGACGTACGGAATTCGCAAGGCGTTCTCCTATGGCAAGCGGCATGAGCACGGCACCCAGCATCCGCTGGATACGCTGCAGACCAAATCCGGAACCTGCCGCGATTATGCACTGTTCATGATCGAGGCGCTGCGGCGGCTCGGTATCGCCGCGCGCTTCGTGTCGGGATATCTGTTTGTGCACGGCGACCGCGAGCACGGTTACGTCGGCGGCGGCTCGACCCACGCCTGGGTGCAGGTCTACCTGCCGAGCGACGGCTGGATCGAGTTCGATCCGACCAATGGGATCGTCGGCAGCCGCGATCTGATCCGCGTCGCCGTGGCGCGCGATCCGCGGCAGGCGATCCCGCTGCACGGCACCTATCTCGGCTCGGCCGATGCGTTCCTCAGCATGGAGGTCAGCATCAACGTGGTTTCAGTCGGCGACAGCGCAAAGACCATGGATTCGGTCGGCGCGAACACGTGAAGGCGTGAATCTCATGGAGATCAAGGTTGGCTTTGAGATAGCTTACGCGGCGGTGCAGCCGACGCCGATGGTGATCATGCTCAGCATCCATCCGTCGCGGTTTGTCGATATCGTCGGCACCGAGACCATCGTCGCCGAACCGAACGTGCCGATCGGATTTTATCGCGACAGTTTCGGCAATGTCTGCGGCAGGCTGGTGGCCCCGGCCGGCGGCGTGACCCTGCGCGGCAGCGCGCTGGTGCGCGATTCCGGATTGCCCGACGCGGTGGTGCCGACCGCGCAGCAGATTCCGATCGATCAATTGCCGGACGATGTTCTGCTGTATCTGATGGCGAGCCGCTACTGCGAGACCGACAAGCTGACCGACGTGGCCTGGTCGTTGTTCGGCAACACCCAGCCGGGCTGGGAGCGGGTGGCGGCGATCTGCAGCTTCGTGCACAACCATGTCACCTTCGGCTATCAGCACGCCCATCACATGAAGTCGGCGCACGACGTCTATGAGCAGGGCGCCGGGGTCTGCCGCGATTTCGCGCATTTGGCGCTGACTTTCTGCCGTTGCATGAACATCCCGGCGCGCTATTGCACCGGCTTTATGGGCGACATCGGCATCCCCTTCGATCCGGCGCCGATGGATTTCTCCGGCTGGTTCGAGGTGTATCTGTCGGGGCAGTGGTACACATTCGACGCGCGCCACAACAAGCCGCGTATCGGCCGCATCCTGATGGGCACCGGCCGCGACGCCGCCGACGTGGCGCTGACCACGAGTTTCGGCCGGATGGATCTGGTGAAGTTCCGGGTCATCAGCGACGAGGTCGTGGCGGCTTGATCTCGTTTCCGTCACTTCTGGACTCCCTCGCGGAGCCTGTCATCGGGCGCGCCTTCGCGCGACCCGTTGGCTCGCAATCACGGTATAAGAACAGTCCATGACGTCCGACCTTCTCTTTGTCTACGGCACGCTGATGCGCGGCTTCGATCATCCGATGGCGAAGCTGTTGTCGCGTAGCGCGGACTTTCTCGGCGGGGCGCGGTGCCGGGGCCGGCTTTATCTGGTGAAGCATTATCCCGGGCTGGTGTTGTCCGACGACCCCAATGATGTGGTATTCGGCGAATTGTATCGGCTGCGCTCACCGAAGGAATTGCTGCGCGAGTTCGACATGTATGAGGCCTGCGGCGAGGGTTTTGTCGAGCCGACCGAATACGTCCGGAAAATGCTGGCCGTGACTTGCGACGACGGCGCGGCAAGCGAGGCCTGGACGTATGTTTACAACTGGCCGGTGGCTCGCCTGCCGCGGATCGCCTCGGGGCAGTTTTTGAAAAAGTAGTTGACGGCGAGCGCAGAGGCGCAGCACGACGCGGCCTGCCCCTCTTGCGCGCTTGCGGGTCCCACAAGGGGGAGGGATAAGGAAGAGACGCGGCAACCACGCGTTTCGCTGGTATCCGAGAGCGGTCGTCCTTGCCGGAACCCTCGATAAAGAGAAATATATCGATGCAATGCTGAGGAAGCTGGCCCTGATCGATATGGCCGACGCGGCGCAGGTTCATCGAGCGGCGTTCGACGACGCATTGCCTTCGCTGGCCGGTCTTCATACGCCAGCCGAAGATCAATGGTTCTTTCGGGAAAGCGTGTTCAAAACATGCGAGCTATGGGGCGCCTTCGACCGCACTCAGTTGATCGGAATGATCGCCTTTCGAGAAGACTGGATCGATCAGTTATACGTGCTGCCAAATGCCCAGGGACGCGGGATTGGCACGGAGCTGTTGCAGGTTGCCCGAAACGCATCCGCCCGTCTGCATCTTTGGACGTTCCAGTGCAATGTGCGCGCTCGCCGCTTTTATGAAGCGAGAGGCTTTGTGCTCGTCGAGGAAACCGATGGCGCGCGCAATGAGGAGAGAGAACCAGACGCTCTCTATCTCTGGACACGCCCGATTGATGATTGATAGGACGGAGCGGTGAGCCGAGTTGAATTGCCGCGTGGCCCTACAGTGTCCTTGAATAGCCGCCTCAGGCGCGTTTTTTTGGCTTGGCCTTTTGCTGCATATACGATCGCAGGACCGCATTCATGCGGCGCTGATAGCCATCGCCCTCACTTTTGAAATAGTCGAGTACGTCTTCATCGACGCGGATCGAGATCGCTTTTTTTTTCGCCGGGATGACCAGAACAGCTCTAGACCAATCAACGTCCTTGAACTCGGCCCAATCAGGATCGTCCGCGATCGAGGCTTCGACTTCCTTGTCCGTCAGAGCATCAACCCGCGCCCAATCGGTTTTGCTTTTTTGTCGTTCAAGACGGCCATCGGCATGCTCGACGATGTATGTCCCATCTCCGAGAGAACCGACGAAGGTCACAATGTTCTCATCGGTTTTTTTATTATTCTTCCGAACCATACTTCTGTCTTTCATTCCGCCGTGCGGCTCGAGCTGAGATAAGGCGAACTGAAACGCCTCGCCGTGTAAAGATAACTGTGATGGCTTTCGCCTTGATGCGACCGACAATGAGATAACGTTGCTCGTTCCGTGACTGCGACGATGCGACGACACAGGCCTTCGGGTCGCTAAACACGGCGACGACGTCGAGAAAGTCGATCTTGTGCTTAATGATATTTGATCGACGCTTGTTTTCGTCCCACTCAAATCGCAGACCCGCAACAGGATTTTTCTCAACATCGCCCATCACGGGAATTCCGGTAGCGAGGGAACGATCCGCTAGCGTGGTTCCCCGATGCACAAAGGGCGTTGCCCGATACATATACACTAGTATATACAGAAATCAAGGACGGGGTGGATTTGAAGAAGCCTGCTCAGTCTTGATGCGTCAGCCTGACATCCACCTCGCGTTCGACATAAGTCCATTCCTCGGTGCCGCGCAGCATGCCCACCAGATCCTCGAACATCGCGGTATGCTCAGGCGCGTATTCGAACCATGTCAGAAAATCGAACGGCTCGCCGAGATCGCGGCAGTGATAGAGCTGCCGCGCGATCGCCGGCAGGTATTTCAGGGAGGCTGCGATGTGATGGGACTTGTCCTCGAAAATGGCGCGCCGCTCCTCCTGCGTCAGATCCCACCATGCCGGTGATTTCCGGATCGGGATCAGCGCGGCTTGTGTCGCCTCGGGTCGCTCAAGCCCGGCCTGCACGGCGTCGAGCGCGGTCTTCTCGCCGCGCTCGACATAGCGCACATGGCTGGCAACGCCCGCCAGCCGCCAGGACGTTTGCGACGGGATCAGCGGCAGCGCGATCGCCGCGGCATGAATGATCGAGAGGCACGGCGCGGGCGGGAGCGATTCGCCTTTGACCGGCGACAGGGACGTGACCTGCCAGGCGCCGCTGTTGCCGCCTCTGAATGTCGTGAACATGCGGCATCCAAGCGTGGAACCCGGATTGGTTCAAGTGCGGTGTTCTCGCGCGGCGTCATTCCCCGATGCGCAATTGCGCATCTTTGGGCGCGCTCTTGCGCGAGCCCGGAATCTATAACCACGACGGGGAGTATGGATTCCGGGCCTGCGCCCAGTGGCGCATCCACGATGCGCAATTGCGCATCGGGGAATGACGAGGCTGGGGGTCTGCTCAAGCTGGAAGCGGCTTACCCCTGTGAATAGCCGGGAGAAAGCGATCAATCTTCGCTTTTCGCGCCGTTACACGATATCCATGGTCGGTTGGCCAAGAAGCCAGGAAAAAGGTTTCAAGACACGGCCTCACGACTCAAGCAAAAATGCTCCATGCGCTTTACGCCCCAATTCCTCGATGACCTGCGCGCCCGGCTTCCGGTTTCGGAAGTCGTGAGCAAGCGCGTGAAATTGAAGAAGGCAGGGCGCGAATGGAAAGGCCTGTCGCCGTTTCAGCAGGAAAAGTCGCCGTCCTTCACGGTCAACGACCAGAAGGGATTTTACCACGATTTTTCCTCGGGCAAACACGGCGACATCATCTCCTTCGTGATGGAGACCGACGGCGTCGGCTTCACCGAGGCGGTGGAGCGGCTGGCCTCGATGGCCGGGGTGGCGCTGCCGGCGGTGACCCCCGATGCGGCGCGCCATGAGCAGCGCCGCAAGACGCTGTACGACGTGATGGACCTCGCCGCGAAATTCTTTGCCGACACGCTGGCCTCGCGGGGCGGCGCCCGCGCCCGCGGCTATCTCGGCGACCGCGGGATTTCGCCGGCGACGCAGCTGCAGTTTCGCATCGGTTACGCGCCGGGTGAGCGCTTTGCGCTGAAGGAATATCTGGGCAGCCTCGGAATTCCGGTCGAGGACATGGTCGAGGCCGGTTTGCTGATATCGGGCGACGACATCCCGGTGCCATATGACCGGTTTCGCGACCGGGTGATGTTTCCGATCGCCGATCTGCGCGGTCGCGTCATCGCGTTCGGCGGCCGCGCGCTGGAGAAGGACGTCGCTGCGAAGTACCTGAATTCGCCGGAAACCCCGCTGTTTCACAAGGGCGACAATCTCTACAATCTCGCAACCGCCCGCGCCGCCACCCATAACGGCGCGCCGCTGGTGGTGGTCGAAGGCTATGTCGACGTCATCGCCATGGTCGGCACAGGCTTTGCCGGCAGCGTCGCGCCGCTCGGCACGGCATTGACCGAAAACCAGCTGGCGCTGTTGTGGAAGATGGCCGACGAGCCGATCCTTTGTTTCGATGGCGACAAGGCCGGCCAGAAGGCGGCGTGGCGCGCCGCCGATCTGGCGCTGCCGCATCTCAAGCCCGGCAAGAGTCTTCGTTTCGCGCTGCTGCCGGAAGGGCAGGATCCCGACGACCTCGCCCGTTCCGGCGGACGCGCCGCGATCGAGGAGGTGATCGGCGCCGCGCGCGGCCTCGCCGACCGGATCTGGTCGCGTGAGACAGCCGGCGGCAGCTTCGCGACGCCAGAGCGCCGCGCGGCGCTGGAGGCGCGGATCAACGAGCTCACCGGCGGCATACGTGACGAGGTGGTACGGCGCTATTATCGGCAGGATCTGACCGAGCGGCTGCGGCGTGCTTTTGCGCCGGAGGGCGGGCGCGGCGGCTATGGCCGCGGCAACTATCGCGGCAATGCCGGGGGCGGATTCGGCAGCGAATCAGGCCGGCGTTTTGCCGCGCGCGGGTCGTTCACGCCGGGCGCGGCGGGGCGGATGGAGCCGCGCGGCGGACGTTTCCAGGGCTCGCCGGGCAGCCAGACCATCAACCGCCAGCCCTATCAGGTCGCCAGTCCGGACCTTGCCACAAGCCCGATCATGCGGGGACAGCGCAGCGCGATTTCCCGCCGCGAGGCGCTGATCTTGCAGTCCCTGATCAATCATCCCTGGCTGCTGCACGACCATCTGGAGGAGGTGGCGGCGCTCGAGCTGGCGCATCCGGAGGCGCACCGGCTGCGGGCCGGAATCATCGCCGCCTTCGCCAATGATCATCACCACAGCCCGGATCCATCGGAGCAGAGCGAAAAAATGCGCGCCGATCTCGCAGTCGGCGGATTTGCTGAGCCTCTTCAAAGGGTTGAGAGAGCGATCACGACCTCGGCGGTGTGGGGCGTACAGCCCGGCGCGGCGGCCGAAGACGTTCTTTCCACCTGGCACCAGCTGGTCTCCTTGCATCGCCAATGGCACTCATTACTTAGGGAATTGAAGGATGCCGAGCTGGCCTTGGGCGAGGAAGGCAGTGAGGCCAATCTGGCTTGGCTGCGCGACGTCAAGGCCCGGCTCTCGGAGGTGGACGGCACCGAGGCCCTGATCGAGGGGTTCGGTGAGTCCTCGGGCCGGTTCCAGCGGAGCATGTGACTAAAAAATGGTGCGGACGGCGGCCGCCGGAACTGCGAAATGACTCGCCAAACCCATGGTTTGGCTGCAAAAACAGGGTTAATCGAAGCTTAACAGCCTGCGGGCTAGAAGTTCGAACCCGGCAAGACAGAATCGGGGTGGCGAAGTTTTGCGCCGCCCTTTCCGCGTCGAGATCGATATAAGTTTCAAAGCGGGGCGGTAACCCACCCTGCGTGAGCGCGTTTCAGGAGCAATGAATGGCCACCAAGGCAAAGACGCTGCAGGTTAAGGACAAGGAAAAAGACGACAAGGCCGCTGACGCGCCGGAGAAGGATTCGCCGGACGCACCGTCGCCGTTGCTCGATCTTTCCGATGCAGCCGTCAAGAAGATGATCAAGCAGGCCAAGAAGCGCGGCTTCGTAACCTTCGATCAGCTCAACGAAGTCTTGCCGTCCGACACCACCTCGCCGGAGCAGATCGAAGACATCATGTCGATGCTCTCCGATATGGGCATCAACGTGTCCGAAGCCGAAGACGCCGAGAGCGACGAGGAAGAGACCAAGGAAGAGGCCGAGGAAGAACCCGACAACGAACTCGTCGAGGTCACCGCGAAGGCCGTCACCGAGACCAAGAAATCCGAGCCCGGCGAGCGCACCGACGATCCGGTCCGCATGTATCTGCGCGAGATGGGCACCGTCGAGCTGTTGTCGCGCGAGGGCGAAATCGCCATCGCCAAACGCATCGAGGCCGGTCGCGAGGCGATGATCGCGGGGCTGTGCGAAAGCCCGCTGACGTTCCAAGCCATCATCATCTGGCGCGACGAACTCAACGAGGGAAAGATCTTCCTTCGCGACATTATCGATCTGGAAGCGACCTACGCCGGGCCCGACGCCAAGAACAACATGAACCCCGCGCTGATCGCCGCCCCGCTCGGCGCCGACGGCCAGCCGGTCGCCGCTGCTGCCAACGGCGATGGCGGCGTGGCAATGCCGGCCCAGGCCGCGCCCGCGCATATGGCGCCGCCCGCGGCTCCGCCGTCGCCGACCCCGTTCCGTCCGGCGCCGCCGCGCAGCGCGCCGGCGGCTGCCGCCGAGGGCGAAAGCACGTCGGAGGCATCGGCCGAAGGCGACATGGACGACGACGAATTCGAAAACCAGATGTCGCTCGCCGCCATCGAGGCCGAGCTGAAGCCGAAGGTGGTGGAGACCTTCGACAAGATCGCCGACAACTACAAGAAGCTGCGGCGGCTTCAGGAACAGGACATCTCCAACCAGCTGCAGAACGAAACCCTGTCGCCGGCGCAGGAGCGCAAATACAAGAAGCTGAAGGACGATATCATCGTCGAGGTGAAGTCGCTGCGGCTGAACCAGGCCCGCATCGATTCGCTGGTCGAGCAGCTCTACGACATCAACAAGAAGCTGGTGTCGTTCGAG
>WNFI01268240.1_pt1 | contig 15444 bp, 16 predicted proteins | sample 5400471 | NCBI WGS metagenome assembly WNFI01 (sample SAMN13153348, study PRJNA577476) | soil metagenome | isolation source: 100 cm saprolite on Douglas fir-dominated hillslope | place: USA:California | collected 2013-09-17 | reverse complement strand
AAAATGTTTACAGATGTTCTTCGGACTTCTGCATGCTGCGTGAGCTGCTGGCGCGGCGATCAGCAAAGTGGCCAGTACGACCATGCCAAACACAAATGGCATCTTGCCCTGCGTTATCGTCATTTCTCGTTGCCCCAATCTTCTTCGGCTTCCCGCTTTACCGCCGGGCGCATTCGGGTTCTTGCTCTTGATCCAATGCCGCGAGCGGCCGGAGCGATAGGGCGAGCCGAGTCGCTTCGACACGATCCCCTCGAAGTCGAGCTCGCAGGTATGGCGAAACACGGTCTCGCCATCACTCAACGAAGATAGACAACGGTATACCAATTGTAACCACATTTTCCTCCGTCTCTGGTGCCCTCATGGAGCAGTTGATATTCGAGTACGCGGCTCTCTCCTCCTGCTCGATGAATTGTACGGATTTCTTGCGCAATTTGATGAGCATCCGAACCGCAATTCTTCATTACTTGAACAAGTACAGGACAATTGCCGCTGCGCAGGAGTTCTGGCGTGCGCGGAAGCTCTGGCGGGCGCGGAAAAATAGGCCGCCCAAACGAAAAGGGCGGCCAGGACTCGGAAGTTTAGATAAAGGCTGGTGCCGTCATGAGCGGGGACTCAATGACAGCGAATCATGTTGAGCACGGAATTGCGACTTTTCCCGGACCATCGCATATTCGGTGTTTCAGTCTTAGCCCTCAAGCCCTTAGTGCCAACGGCATCTCACGGTGTGCGACTGGCGAAGAAGCTTCGGAGAGGATTGCCGAACATCGTCCCCGAATTGAGCCGTTTGATACGAGGGCGGCTATCAAAGTTGTCGGCAGGCTTGTCTGCAATTGGCTTGCGCGTGAATCGCAGCGAAACAGCCAAGATGAAAAGAGGTTGACTGACATCCCAGACTTTGGGGGGCAGCTCGTTTTGAACAGGACCTACCTTCATTGTGATATTGCAGCCTGCGTAACCATCTCGGACTTGATCCCACACCGCGGCGTAACTGTCCGGCTTCAAGTAGAACCAACCGTGTAGCAACGGGTCGAGCATTCCAGGGAGGTCATCTCGCGGAGCCTGCGCGTCGCTGAAATAAAAGCACCCTATCCCTTGTTTTAGGGGGTTGCCATCTCCGTCTATCGGCCGCTCCCCGATCAAGATGCCGAGTTCTGCGGCCAAATCAGTCAACTTAGCATTGTTGCTCAACAACAAGTCAGGAGCAGCGGCAGGCGTGCAGCTCACTTTTAGATTTCGGCCTTCGACATTGTTTGCCGGGTAGTGGCTGATTTCCTGAACCCATTTGAGTGGTCTTAATAGAATGTGGCCCGGCATCGCCGCTCTCCTCCTTTAAAGGGGCCGAGGGTAAACACAACGTGGCGCGCTCATTCATAAGGAAACACGGGCTTCACAAGCGCGATTGATTCGTTCTTGAAAAGATGTGATCAGATGAACGAGCTTGCGGTGCGCTGAAACCCTTGAAAGATCGCCCCAGTGGCATTGGCCAATGTAACCTAGAGTCGTTTACCATGAGTAAATTTGAAAAAGCCGCTCCTGGTACCCTTCACGGGGCACCGCCCCGATGTCGTCCATCCAAGAATTGAATGTCCTGGCGCGTCGAGCCGCGGGGATCGCGTAACAATGGCTAAGCATATCGAAGATGTGAGTCAATTTTTGCAAAGTTTCGGCGTTGCCCCGCTCGCGCTTCTCTTTCTTCCAGTCTTGATCACAGCATTGGCGCGCAACGTTATCTTGGCATCGGCCACCGGCCTGCTTTCCTTTGCCTCGTTGATGCTTTTTGTTGCTCCTGCTTCTGCAACCAGCGGTCTCGCAATCGTGAGTGGGCTCGGCTCTTTCTTGGTGGCGCTGGAAAGCGTCGTTGCGCGTGGACGGATGCTGGCCTTGAATAAGGAGATAGCTGATCTGACTAGTCGCGTGAACCAGCTGGAGAGAGCCGAGCAGCGGCGCCTGATGCTTGAGATCAAGGAAAGCGGTCACCCACGCCACTAAGACCGAACCGTCGCCTTCATCGCTAGACGCAAAAGGGGATTACGCCACCAAGCCCCCGAGCGCGTTCATGAATACGTGCGCGCTTAGGACAATCTATGAGGCATCATCGCGCAACGCTTGAATCTGGAGCGTGAGATCGACGACACGGCTTCGAGCCGCTCAAGGAATCTTTGAGTGCTCGTACTCAGCTCATCAAGCCCCCTGGTTTCAGAATTCCACAGTGGCCTCAAAGAAGCAAAACCGCCTCAATAAAAAGCACGGCGGGGGATGCCACGGTTTGAGCCCACCGAATGAGCAGCGCCAGATTGTCGAAAAGGATCGGGCTTTGGTTTGCCGCACGAAGATATCTGCCAGCTCGTCATCTCACCGCGCACTGGGCGCGGCATCGACCGGGAGACGCTGCGCTCGGCATTTCGTCTTGAGCTTGACCGTGGTCGCGCAATAGCAGACCAAGCCGTCGCCAACGCGCTCTATAACAACGTGGAGCAAGGCGCGCATGCGTTGGAGCGAGACGCCGCAGACTTTCACAAGGCCGAGCGGCCGCCGTGACTTCGGAAGCGTTTTATTTTCGTTGGTTGCTCAAGGAAGCCATTGGGAGACGGCCTCAGAGATCATCTCGGCCGTGAACGAAGCCATCTGAGTAAGGTTCGTATAACGAACGATCTCTCGCTCAATTCGCTCCCCCTCCGATTGCAAATAGTTTTTTGCCTCTTGCAACTCAGCTATCAGCAGGTCGATTTCCGCAATCGACGTGGCTGCGACTTGCAGAATGAGCGGAGCAATCTCCGTGTCCGTTTCTGGCTGCGTCGAAAGTTTTGCATGAGCGAGATCGCAAACTTCGCATTCAACAACCAAATTTGCGGCTAAAGCTTGGAAGTTCGACATATCAAATTCCATAAGATGATCCCATCCATCGCGAAAATCTCATTCTTTATGGGGCAGGTTAATGGGGCGTCAACGATGCGCGACGGCACGGCATTCTGACACCGTCTGCAACGGGAGACGCGCCAATGGCCGTGGAGCGTCCTTGGCCCGCAGCTACGAGTCCGAAGGGCGGTGACCAGCGGCTCTGCGTGCGACTTCACCATTCAATCGTTTTTTGGTAGGATCGTCTTGGTCATGACGCGCCCGAACCCGTTGCGTCGTAGCCAGTCCCGGCTGCCGGTTTCGAGTCCCCGGCGGCCGGGGCGCTTACGCTGCGCGCCCCGGCAAATCGGAAGCGGTGTGGACATGGCGCCAAGGCCCTTGCGGGAGCTGATCGCGCTTCCCCTGCGGGCTTTGGTTTTGGGTCCTGAGCATCCGCCATCGCTTTCTCCACTGTTCGAAAAGCCAACAGAATAGCCGTTCGGATAGGAGCGTAGGAGGCCCATTCCCCCGAAGTCCCGTCCGGGTTAATCGCCCAAATTCGGACGGTCTGCCGTCACCGTTTGGCCAAGGTGCTGGCGTGCCCTAGGGTTGCGGCAAGGGGAGGCCGTACGGGGGAGACCACAATGGCCAAAGTCTTGAATGACGTTTTCCCGCTTTCGCTCTCGCCGAGCATGAGGCCCTGTCCTTTGGCATTGGCTGATCGTGATCGCCGGGAGGCGTTGCGAGAGCAGCAAAGCCTTACGGCGGCGTTCTTCGGAGATCCGCTGCCGGGTATGTCGGCGCTCGATCGGCGGTGACGCCACGAGCCAGCTCATTGAAAAAATATGAGACGGCCGTCGTAGCACAGCGCGAGCTCAAACTGCTTGCTGAAGGCGCCAACATCGGCCGCGGCAAGCAGCAATTCGGAGGCCTTTGCCATTTGGCGCTTCGCTCCCGATCCTTCGACAGCGCCAGCATATAGGCGCGGGCATCTTCCACGGTGCGCAGCGTGTCGCTGTCTTTGGTCGGCAACGGTCGAGTCAGCTTGGGTCGAAGATACGGGGGGCACAGCAGCGGTAAGATACGTGGATAGACCTGGAGCCGACCTTGGGAATAGCGTCTTGATGTTGGTAAATTTGATGTTTGTTGTAACTCTGCAACAGTTTCCAAACTTTTTTCTCCGAAAACGATTTTTAGGCTCTTTTGAGGCCGATAATACGTACGGTTTAGACCAGCTAATTCAAAATGTGGGTAACAATCATGCGTAAGCTATTCCATACGACCGCAGCGCTGTCGGTGTTGCTGGCAACGTCGATGGCCGCGAATGCCGCTGATGTGCCGCCTTATGCACCCCCGCCTCCGGTCTATGCGCCTCCGGTCTATGTACCTCCGGCGTTCTTCAGTTGGACCGGGTTCTATCTTGGCGGCAACGTTGGGGGAGCCTGGCGGCACGATAGCGTGACCGACACCCTCTTGGGCCTGAACTTTAGCAACGGAAACAACAACGGCGCATTCATCGGAGGAGGCCAACTCGGATTCAACTATCAGTTCGGCAATTTCGTTCTCGGTGTTGAAGGGGACTTCGACGGGGTTGCGAATAATAACAATACCGGTCCCGTGTTTATTCCGGCGGTCGGAACTATCCAGGCTTCCAACAATAGATGGATCACGACCCTGGCTGCCCGGTTCGGCGTGACCAATGGCCGCTGGCTCTTTTATGGCAAGGCCGGTGGCGGTTGGGTCGGCAGCGACGACTTCACCGTCGGCGCATCGATCACCGCCTCCAACAACAACACCAACAGCGGCTGGCTGGTGGGCACGGGCATCGAGTGGGCCTTCCTGCCCAATTGGTCGGCGAAGGTCGAGTATAATTATCTTGGGCTGGACGATCGGACATTTATTATTCCTGCCGGGTCCCCGTTCCTCGCCGGCGACACTTTCACCCAGAGCAACCGCAGCATTCAGATGGTGAAGGTGGGGATCAACTACCTGTTCAATAGCAGCTACTGTGTACCTGCCGATCCGGCATGTCTGCTCAACTGTCGCTGTCGGGAGTAAAGCGGACGGGATACGCTCAGGCTGGTCGCTTGCTCAATAGGGTAGGACCACGATGCCTCCCGTATTTTCGCCCTATAAATATAGGAGTCGTGGGTTGCCATACGAAATCGTTCGACGTCTACTCTGTATGAGGAATTTAGCGAGCGGGGGAGCGCGCTTTTAGATGACCCCGGAACCTCAGGAAATTGGCAGCAGAAAGGAGCTTGCGGCCAGATCACCGGAGGTTGACTTTGCGGTGGTTCTTTCCCGCGTCATCAAGTCCATCGAAGACGATCCGGCGCAATTGCGCAATGCCGTTTACGAGCTCGCACGCATCAAGCTTCGGAGAGAGGCTTGGCGAAGAAATCCTCCAATAAACCTTGTGGAGGCGAGACGCCTGACGCTGGCGCTCGAGTCCGCGATCGAACGCGTCGAGACCATCTACTCGAAGCACGACGAACTGAGAGCGCTGGAATCCCTCGACCGACTCATCGAAAGCTCGGAAATCGATGCGCGCGAGGTATTGATCGAACCGCGCGAGCCGTTGCTGATCGTTAACCAGGCACCAGCTCAGACCGCGGATGCCGATCAGCTTCCAGTCTTCTTGACTCGCGCGAAGGATACGTCGCTAAACGTCGAGCGGTCATTACACTGGCCGGGTGCCGCGCCGCTGCTACGGGGAGCAATGGTCGCCATTTTTGCTGTGGCGCTGTGCGTGGTACTTAGCCAATTCGGCCTGCTCGGAAACCAAGCCCCGCAGACGGCCGCGTCCACGGTCCAGAAAAACGCGAGTCCGGAACCGAAGCCAGTTGTTCAAGCGCCTGGACAGGCTCTCCAGTCGCCAGCCACTACGCTGCCGCAATCCTCGCCATTCCCGCTCCCGACCGTCTATGGCGTTTATGCCGTCAGCGGCGGCCAACTCCACGAGTTGGAGGCGCTGCGCGGCAGAGTGCCCGACCAACGGGTTTTCATGTCGACGCCGATCAGGACACTGAGCCGCACTGTGCTTCCAGATGGTCAAATTGTGTTCATCCTCTATCGCCGCGATGTCGCGAGCAGCGCGCCTGAGCGCGTCACGGTTCGCGTGATCGCGAAAATCATGCGCGCCATGACGTTCAGTACGGCGGGGCAAGCGAGCGTGGAGAACGTGGAGGATTCGTGGACCATCCGCAACGTGTCATATGAGTTCAGAGTAGCGCCGTTGAGCGAAAGCTCCGAGATGTTGATGATTCGGCCAGAGAATGTCGATTTTGTATTTCCGGCCGGGAGATACGGGCTCGTAATCAAAGGCCAAGCCTATGATTTCACGGTTGCTGGGTCGATTACGGAAGCCGCCCAATGCCTTGAGGGTGTCCAAGCGTCGAATGGCACGTTTTATTCCGAATGCCAAAATCCATGAGCCGCATAACGAGAGCGTATTGCCTCTTTTTGTCTCGACTCGCCCTGGGTAAAATCGCAGAATTAAGAGCGACCAAAACGCCACCTCAAAGCGTTGGCCTACCGCACGACAAGATTTGCCAGCTCATTGTGTCGGAGCGCACGGTTATTCATTACGTCGGGAGGCCGACGAAAGAGGACGAATAGCGGACGTCGCCTCGGCCACCTCGCTCTCGCTGAAGCAGCGCAGATGCTCGTCGACGATTTCGGCCTTTTGAATTCGCGATTGGTGCTTGAGCTCTAACAAGCCGAGCGCCTGCTCGCGGCCGACATCCTGCGAGAAGTCGCCGAATTTCGGCGGCCCAACTTCAGACGTCGTTGAATTACTTCTGCTGACGGGCCAGTTGGGCGCGCACCTGCGCGAATTTTTCCTCGACGCTGGCGTCGCTTTTGGCGATCGCGCTGCGCACGTCGTTTATCGACTTCAAAAAATCGTCGATGATCGCTTGGCGGGATTCGAATGTCGACATTGGCGGGACCCTCCGTCTGTGCCGCCCCGTCCGCAGGCGACATTGGTGTCCTCGCCAAGGACGGCATCATAGGCGGGCGCTTCACTGGACAAGAGCGAGCTGGGCTGGAAATGCACCTATGCACTCCACGAGAACAGCGGTTCTCGCAATGCTCGTCGCGTTGCTGCTTCCCACACCCGCCGTGCGGGCTGAAACCGCGCCGCCGGATCGCTCGAATACCGCCGGTCTAATTAGCGCGGAGCTTGCGAAGAAGTGTCGCGCGCTGGCGATCAAGGCCCACCCGACGGAGCGGGCGGGCAGCAGAGATGGGGCCTATGCACAAACGCAGCGGGATTATTTCCAAGACTGCATTGCCAAAGGCGGCAATATGCCGGACTGAGCCACATTCAATTTCACGGCCTCGATTGTCGCCTTGATCGTTGCGTTTCTGGTGAAGTGGTGGCTGGCGTAAAACGGAGCACGTGCGCGTCATCACTGCGGCGCTCGCTCTGCGCAACGGCCGTCCAGCCGCGCGCAAGGTCTAAAAGCTGATCTCGGACATTCTGGTGGCTGGTCAGTCCAGCAAGACGCAGGTATTCGCGTGCGTAGCACATGCATTTTTGTTCGTCGGGGGTCATGGTGAGTTCTTCCCTGTGATGGGGGCCACCGACAAAATGCGCAAGGACTGTGCCAGTAGAATTACCGGAGCGTGACAGACTGGGGAGAACTGGGGATACGGCCGACCATCACCATGTCGTGGTGACAATAACTGATCTGACCAGTCGCGTGAACGAAGCCGAGGCCGTCATCGCCACCCGCTGGTCCCCCCAGGGAACCTGGAGGTAGTGGAGGTTGGTGATAGAGGTGGATGATAGCGCGCCTCAAGCGCATCATCCGGTCGATGGTTCATCTCGCGGAGGTGACGCCGCGCGAGCGTCATTAGGTCGTTCCCGTGTGGCCATGGCTTCCCTCTCAGCGCAACACTTTAACAACAACGGCAGGCGTTTATCGGAAATTCTCGAATTGGGGTGGGTGGCCCTTCGTTCCAGATCGACAGGCGAAAGGGAGGGGCTCATTGCGAACGGCGTGGTCGCGGCGCTGCGCTTTCATTGGTGACGAACGTCGGTACTACCCTCGCGCCAACACGTTGCTCATCGACTTTGCATACCACGCACCACCGCGCGGCGTGCTGATGACCGCGTGCGTTGAGGGCAGCGGCGATCTGATGAAGGGGCTGAGGTTTAAGCCGCGAGACGCTCCAGCAACCGCACCACGGACGTAGCGTGCCACTGTCCGCCACGGGGTGTGAGAATTGCGCGGCGATTGAGTTCATCGGCAATCGCACGCACGCTGGATCCCTGAGCCACGCACGTCAGTGCGTCGATATCCGTGGCGACATCAGCATATAGGGCATGGTTGCCACCTCAGTTGCGAATTGATGCATCCGAGGTTGCGCGCAGAAGGGTTAATGGACGGTTGAACTGCCAGCGGCTATCGCGGACCTGCGTGACGCAGGGACATCCGTAGCCCGTGGCGGCGACTACGCTCGACTGCTGATGGGAAAACCAGCACTTTGCTGTCGTCGTCGTCCTCCTCCTCCTGGTTGGTGCGGAGTTTTCAGAACCCCACACCCCATATTGGTTAGCGCCTCCGCCTTGGGCCTTCGGCTGCTCTCGCATCATCTCGCCCAGGCGTCGCCAACGGATTGTGGAGCCTGTCCCAGCAAGACAAAGGGACCTTCGACAAGCCAATGATGATGCGTGGCCTTGCTTTGGGTGTGGATCAACGTGCGCAGCACGGCCCCGTCAGGTCAAACGTGGGATTTCAGATACCCCCTTCGGGGCCACCTTCACCAAATCGTCGGGATGAAAAGCGAGGCCTTGTTGGCTTGGGGGCCAATTCACAACAACCAAGTCGGCATCCCGCATAATGTGGACGATGATGCCGATTGCCTCGCCGTCAACCTCTCGCACATGATCGCCGACTTTTAGACGCGTCATGGCATCGCTTTAGTCATGCTGAACAGCCGAATAAGCTGCATCCATTCATCTGGCCTTCTTGGACTAAAGGCGTCGGTCGAGCGACGGTCGTCGGCCATGGCATTCGTCAACGCACGCATGATCAATCGGCGTTGAGCTCCATTGATCACGATCCGGTATTCGTCGTGGTGCGACATATCCCTTAGTCGCTTTGACCCGGCCCCGGGTCTTGTTCGTTCACGCCAAAGATTTGTTTGATGAGGCCAACGGCCGCCGCTTCATTGTTGGCTGACCAACAGAATAAATGCTCCGGCAGCTATCAACAGGGCAATCAGAAACAACGAGCGAGATGCTGCCCCTTGATGGGGATACGTCCCAGGTCCCCTTGTCTGCTTGAGATCAACGCCCAAAGGGCGGCCCCGTTAGGTCTGTCTCACTTCTCTCAACGAGCAGGGTGGGATCGGGGGCGTCGGTTGTCAGACCTGCTGGTCACGGCCTAAGCGGCCGTTGGGGCAACGGATCGGGGATGGGGGATCAACGGCGGCAGGCCGGCCCCAGCCGAATTCGATTTCAGTTCGATCTAGCGACCGCCTTAGTACAAAAGCATAAGTTGAGGATGGTAAATCGATGACGAGCTCGGCGAAGCCACCGCCCACGTCATGACCGCTAGGATCGTCAACGCCGTTGCAAGAACCATCCCGACGGTAAATTCGAACCTAGCTGGTTTTGGTTTTGGTTTCGGTGCCATATACCCCTCCTGGTAGCCGTACTGGACCCGCCCTGGTCTGCCGGATTTTATAGGGGATAATCGGGGGAGATGTGTGAGCTACTTCACACTCAGGGAGAGGGTTGAACCGGGATTCCCCGGATGCCTCCCGAACTGGCGTGAATATTCGCGCTTTTCCGGCCTTGCAGCAAGACTGACGCGAGGTGTGGATGGCTCAGCAGCTCGGGCAGCCCGAACAATGGTCGAAGGGGCTGATCTGGCTATTTTCACTGGCATCTGGACGCATTCCTCCTGTCGATTGCGCTTGAACGCGTGACAATCAAAACGCTTCATGCTGGCGCGGGTGGTGGCTGCGGCCGTAGTTCCGCGATCAGCCGCAGAATCTCCTGGAACATTTGTCGTGGGATGGCGACCTCCGCCATTTGGAAGGCGACATAGCGGCCGTGGCTCACGACTTTCGCGCCGATCTTGATCAGCTTCTCCTTCAAGCTTGTCAGTAACCAATCCTTGATCGGCTCGGGCGTCGCCAGCGTCCGAAAGAAATTGCCGAGATTGTAGGCGAGCGCATGAAGTTGGAGCCGCACGGCGTTGGCCGCGAACGTTCTGCACGACAGCCGCGTCCATTTGATCGCGCCTTTGCCTTCCTTGATCCATTGCTCGCACGTGCCGCGCTTGTTGTAGAACGCGACCACGCGCTCGGCTGATTGCTATAGCTGAATCGCGCAGGTCACGCCGAAACTCAGTGCATTATCCGGTGAATGCGGGATAAATACCCTTCGTCATGGCCGGGCTCACGTGCCTTATACCAATCCTCGGATTGAGTGACCGACTGCTGCCCAGTCGCGTCGAGCGATGGACATAATCTTCCAGGGTTGGTCGATGAGTGTGTTCCAAGCGTAGCAGCAGTGGTCGACGATATCGTCGAAGGATTTAAAGCCCGCATTCCCCCGGATGATGCATTGAGTAAGCAGCCCGCACGCCGATTCAGATATAGGTCTACCGGCGCTGCGTTCGTGTCGAATGTGATTCGTCCCACGACCCTTCTTCGCTGAGCCGTCGGCTGCGACGCGAGGCACGGAGAATAGTCCTCACCGGCGATGCGACCGAGGCCGTCGTAGTGGATGCCATCCACCGGCAATGCACTCCCTCTGTCGTGCAATGCTGATTTAGGAGCGATCGCTGCCGTCCTCTTCGCGGTTCTGACGACGGCCGATGCCGCGGCGGCGACCGCCCCAATGCGGGCGAGCAAGGCATAGGCCAAACCTCCCCAGGGCCCTATTAGCGGCCCCTCCCCGTATGCTTCGGACCCAGTCTAGATTTCAGACCGTCTTTCTAACAGGCTCAGCCACAGTTCCACAGCGCGATCACGGCCGCGACGGTGACGACCTTGAGGTACCTACGGCTTCACTGCTTAGCGGGGGTGGGGTGGAGTAGCTGGGTCCCATTTTTGGAAATCTCTGGTCGTCGGTGCCAATGCGGGCTGCAATCGCCTACGCCTTTCGCCTGAACGCCACGACCTTGCCGGCCTTGGGCGGCGCGCAATAGACGGCCCATGCTTCCATTAGCTTGCGTCGCTTGTCGAAAAGGTCGCGATAATGGCTTGCCGGGCTTCTGGCCGGGAAAAAAACGAAATCCCCGTTGCGGGTTTCGTGCATCGCCTTCACGATCTTGAGCGCACGCCTAGACAACGGTACGCGGTGCTCGCGGCCGGCCTTCATGCGCGCGGCCGGGGTCGTCCACACGGCGCGGTCCAGATCAAATTCATCCCACCGCGCCCCAAGCACCTCACCGGAACGCGCGGCCGTGAGGATGGCAAATTCGAGCGCCAGCGCCGCGGTACCCTGCCGCGCCTGCAAGTCGCTCATAAAGGCCGGCAGCTCGGCATAACTCATGGCCGCGTGGTGGCCGCGCGTCAGCCGCTGGCGCTTGGGCAAGAGCTGGTCCAGGTGGCCGCGCCACCGCGCCGGGTTCTCGCCGCTGCGCAACCCTTGCGCCTTGGCCGCATCAAGCACGCGCTCGATCCGGCCGCGAAGGCGGGACGCGGTTTCGGGCTTCTCGTTCCAAAGCGGCCTCAAGACCGAAAGCACGTCATCGGTGGTGATCTTGTCCACCGGCAGCCGCCGAAGCGGGGCCGCATACTCCCGCAGCGTCATTTCCCATTGCGCGGCGTGCTTGCTGTTGCGCCAGGACGGTCGCATGGCCGCGATCAGTCGGTCGGCGCATTCACCGAACGTAGCGCCCTTTGACGACCTTCTCGCGTCCCTTGGGTTGATCCCTTCCGCCAGCTTGGCGCGGGCCTGCGAGGCCAGCTCGCGCGCGCGGGCGAGCGTCACGTCGCGCGCCGAACCAAACCCGATTTCAGTCGGCTTGCCGTGCCAGCGGAACAGGAAAACCCAGCGGCGACCACCGTTCGGTGAAATCGAGAGATAAAGCCCGCCGCCATCAGCATGGCGGCCGTGCTTGGCGATCGTAGCAACCGTTCGCGCGTTCAGCCGGTTGATTTTCCGCGCCATCGTCGTATCCTCTGCCCTAGCACGTGCCCTAGCATTTGCGCCGGATTGTAGCGGCCGGCGGCGGGCGAGGAAAGACAGTGATGGCCAAAAGGGCCCGTAAAATATGGGGTTATGAAAACGACTGCGAACCGAGGCGAACATGGCCGGAGGACAGTTTGGCGGACTCCCTCTCCGCCACGAACTAAGTATTTGATATATCTCATTCATTTGTCCTTGGACAGGCGCGAATTCCTGCGCCGATTCCGGGGCTTTGCGGCATCCGCCCCAACAGTACCGTTCGCACAGAGACGAATTTTTTGCAGATTGTAGACGGTTGCGGCGGCGCGTCTCATTTGCGCCTTTGTTGTGGTACGGCGGTCTCTCGCGCGGACGCGGAAATTCTGGCAAGCGAGCAGACTCGAAAACATGAGATAGGCTCAGACATTCCATTCGCGTCCGTGTTGTCGCAGACGAGCGCTCCGGCGACTCGTCTGAATGATGCCTACGCGAGTTCATTCGGTATCAAGGCATTGGCTCCCATCACCTGCATGCGCGGTAGCTCTTGCGCAGAATCAGGATTTCCGCTGGTAGGTCGGGATGCACGACGGAAATCGCCGCCCTGTGGGCAATTATTCAGCCGGATCATCGGTCATGGTGATGTTTACACCCGTTCTCTCGCCGCACGGTGCATTGATGCTGGTGCGGTCGTCGGAGACCGAAGACGCGCTGGTGCTGGAGGTCGAGCGCGGCGTCCGATTGGAGAAGGCGTTCGCCCGCGGGTCCGGGCATGGGCTGTTGGTCCTGGGCGCCGACGAGGTCGGCACGCCACTCCCTCCAACGCTGTCCTTTTGGCAGAAGTTCGGGGCGCGCTACGTGACGGCGCTGTGCTCCCTCCCGGGGATCGGCGAGCGAAGCAAGCCGCCCGTGCCAATTCCTGCGGACCGCGAATTGGACACGATGGCCGCGGCCGTTCCGCCCATGACTGGTGCGGAATACCTGACGACGGAGGTCTTGGCCAATCTCTGGCGCGGCATGGATGCGGCCTTCGATGCCGAATTGGCACATTCCAAGCTCGCCCTGCAGGAGTTCCTCAAGAGCCGTCATCCGGCTTGGAATCTCGTGGGACGTGTCCACTTTAACCTCGCCGAGAACCGGAAGGACGAGGACGCCCCATTCGCATTCCTGGCGACCTACACGACGCAACTTTCGGCCGAGGCCAAAGCTCAGCATCTGCCGCTCGGCAAGGCCCTGCAGGAATATGCCGGTGTCAGGAACCGCGAACGCCTCCTTTCGCTCTTGATGCCGGTGCAGCGCGCTTCCGAGCATTGCCCATGGCTAAAAGCCATGGTCGACGGCGGCGAGGTTTTTCACCCGCTGCGATGGAGCCCACAACAGGCGCTGCAGTTCCTGCGCGACGTTCCAGCCCTCGAAAGCGCCGGCGTCACCGTACGGATGCCCGCGAGTTGGCGCATGAATCGTCCCCCACGCCCGCAGGTGAAGGCCACGGTTGGAGGCAGCGCGCCGTCACACCTCGGGCTCGATGCGCTGCTTGACTTCCGTATGGACGTGACGCTCGACGGCGAAAGCCTCACGCGCCCCGAAATCGGCCAGCTCTTGGCGCACTCCGACGGGCTCGTGTTGATCCGCGGCAAGTGGGTCGAGGTCGATCGCGAGCGATTGAGTCGCACGCTCGACCAATTTGAGGCAATCGAGCGTCGCGCGGCCGATGATGGCTTGTCGTTCGGCGAGGCGATGCGCCTCTTGGCCGGCGCCGGTATTGGCGGGGACGAAACTGCCGGACAGTCCGACGTTGCCTGGAGCGAGACCATGGCCGGCCCATGGCTTGCCGAGACGCTTCGCGCGCTCCGCCATCCCGACAGGCTCGCGCGTGTCGACCCGAGTCGTTCATTCCAGGGCACGCTGCGTCCCTATCAACTCATCGGCGTGCAATGGTTGCATCTGCTCGCTCGGCTTGGGCTCGGAGCATGTCTTGCTGACGATATGGGGCTCGGCAAGACCATCCAAGTCTTGTCGCTCCTGTTGGTGTTGAAGGGCGAAGGCGGGGAGAGGCGCAAGCCCTGTCTGCTCGTGGCGCCAGCCTCGCTGCTCGTCAATTGGGCAGCCGAGATTGCCCGATTTGCGCCAAGCCTCAACGTGATGGTGGCCCATCCATCCGAGATGCCGGCCGAGAAATTGACGATTCTCGGCGCGAGCGATCTGGCGGATGTCGACTTGGTGATCACGAGTTACGGCTTTCTGGCTCGCTTACCGTCGCTCGCAGCGACGCCGTGGCAGCTGGCGGTGCTCGATGAGGCGCAGGCCATCAAGAATCCAGCCGCCAAGCAGACCAGGACGGTCAAGCAGCTGCGGGCGCAAGCCCGCATTGCTCTGACCGGCACGCCGATCGAGAACCGGCTGAACGATCTGTGGTCGATCTTCGATTTCATTAACCCCGGACTCTTGGGATCGTCAAAGGAGTTTTCGTCCTACGTCAAACGCCTCGCCGACCGGCCGCAAAACCCTTACGGTCCGCTCCGCGACCTGGTACGGCCCTACATCTTGCGACGCCTGAAGACCGACAAGAGCATCATCGCCGACTTGCCCGACAAGACCGAGGTGAAAACGTTCTGCCCCTTGAGCCGCAAGCAAGCGGCGCTCTACCAGCAGGCCGTGGACGATCTCGCCGACCAGCTCGAAGAGGTCGGTGGTATCAAGCGCAGAGGCATCGTCCTCTCCTTCCTTATGCGGCTGAAGCAAATCTGTAACCATCCCTCGCAGTGGCTCGGGGATGGCACATGGGCTGAAGAGGACAGCGGCAAGCTCACGCGCTTGCGCGATATCGCGGAGGTGCTGGGAGCCCGGCAGGAGAAGGCGCTCATCTTTACGCAGTTCAAGGAGACGACCGCGCCACTCGCGGCATTCCTCGGCTCCGTGTTCGGGCGCCCCGGCCTCGTCCTGCACGGTGAGACCGAGGTCAGGAAGCGCAAGGATCTGGTACGCCGGTTTCAGGAGGACGAACGCGTCCCGTTCTTCGTGCTCTCCGTCAAAGCGGGCGGGACGGGGCTCAATCTCACCGCGGCGGCGCACGTCATCCATTTCGATCGGTGGTGGAATCCGGCTGTGGAAAACCAGGCCACCGACCGCGCCTTCCGCATCGGGCAGACCAAGAACGTGCTGGTGCACAAATTCGTCTGCCGCGGCACCGTGGAGGAAAAGATCGACCAGATGATCACCGCAAAGCAGGCGCTGGCCGGAGATTTTCTTGGGGGTGGCGCCGACTTGATGTTGACCGAGATGAAGGACCAGGAACTACTCAAGCTCGTGAGTCTCGATCTCAATGCGGCGATCAAGGAGGCGTGATGAGCTTCTACGGTTGGCGACCCTATGTCCCGGTGGCCGAGCGGCGGCGGCAGGCCGAACGCGAGGTCGCCAAGCTCAAGAAGAAGGGCCAATCGAGCGCGCCGATCACGATCGCGGGCCGCAACATC
>WNFI01186528.1_pt1 | contig 15444 bp, 15 predicted proteins | sample 5400471 | NCBI WGS metagenome assembly WNFI01 (sample SAMN13153348, study PRJNA577476) | soil metagenome | isolation source: 100 cm saprolite on Douglas fir-dominated hillslope | place: USA:California | collected 2013-09-17 | reverse complement strand
GCATCTCAGATTGTGCGGATTTCATCGTTCGAATCCTTGGCGGACCGGATGTAGGCGTGCTGCGTCTTGGGGCCGGAGTTGCACATCATTCTGCCTCGAAGGGTGCGGCCCCGCTCATCCGAGGATAGCACACCCGTTGTGCTATCATGTTGACTGTATCGCCAGCCACCGAGTTCTACCGCGCGAGCGGTTTAGTCCTCTGGCGCAAAGCGGACATTCGTCAAAATATTGAAGTCAGCTAAGTGCTGCCATAAGCGGAATTGCCCTAGGGGCAGAAAACGGTGCCGAGGAATATGGCAGGGCGCGATGAGCGCGCTTACTGGACTGCGCCGATCTTCGCTCACGGGCCTCGCTTGGCATTCAGTGCGGCGGATTTGCCCGAAGGTCGGCGAACGTCCGTTTCTGGCTAGGTGACCGCTTTATCGAGGTACTTGGCGAACTGCCGCTGCTGCATCAGCCCGCACGATCTGGGGCTACGGCTTCGGCCTCGACGTGCTCGGCTTCGTCATCGAGGGGATCCGTGGCGAGCCCCTCGGTGCCTTTCTGAAGGACGAGCTGATCGCACCGCTTGGCATGGTCGATACAAGCTTCGAGGTGACCGAGGAGTCGTGGCGCGCCGCTTCGCGCATCCGCTCACGCCCGGTCTGGCGGGCGCCCGGGCCCCTTCGCGTGGTTCGTCCGCATCACTTCAGGGGCGAGAACGCGACCGGGGTGAGAAAGATGCTCTCCTGGTGCACCAGGAACGGCAAGATCTTGGGCGTGAAGGCGGCCCATTCCGGGTCCTGCGCCAGCTTTTGGCGCTGCGCGGTGCGATGAGCGAAATCATCATAGGCCCAGATGAAGACCACCGAATTGAGCACGCCGGTTTCCTTGGTCCAGCAGCCAATTAGCTTGGCGTAGCGGGTGATGATGCCGACACCCTCGGCCTCGTAGATCTTGAGGAATTCCCCGGCCTTGCCGGCCTGAATCTGGTAGGTGCGGTGCTCGTAGATCATCGTCGGTGGTTCCTGTGGCGTAACTCTGCGGGGGGCGAGGGCCGCGAGACTAGCTTGTCGGCGGTCGGGTGCAATCGTATTCTGTCGTCAACTGACGATTTGGAAAGGGCAATGGACATGCGGGCGCGATCCAAACTGGTCAGCGGAACGCCGGCCGCGCGGCCGGCGGCACGGACAGGACAGCCGGCGGGCAAGGCGGCCGTGGTCGTGCGGCTGCCGCCGGCCGAGCGCCGCGCGAGAATCCTCGCCAGTGCGACCGACTACTTTGCCGAGTACGGCCTGACCGCGCAGACCCGGGCACTGGCCGCCGCTTGCGGCGTCGCCCAGCGGCTACTCTACCGCTACTTTCCGTCGAAGGCCGCGTTGCTCGACGAGGTCTACCGAGAAGCGATCGTGTCACCCTTCAAGGCAGTCTGGCTAGTGCAGCTGCGCGACCGCTGCCGTCCGCTCGAGCAGCGGCTGCTGGAATTCTACGAGAACTATTATGACACGGTGCTCACCCGCAGATGGTTGAGGCTCTTCCTCTACGCCTCGCTGGCCGAAGCCCGCATGGCGCCGGACTACATCTCCGCCATCGTGTTCGAACTGCTCGAGACTATCGTGCGCGAGACCGCGCACGATATGAACGTTGACCTGCCGAAGGACCCCGCGCTGCTGCACGAGGTGGGCTGGATGCTGCATGGCGCGGTGTCCCACCTCGCGATCCGCCGGCACCTCTACGGCGCCGGCCTCGATGTCGCCGAACAGCGGGTCCTGGCGCTGCATGTGCGCGGATTCCTCGGCGGCTTTGCCTCTCTCGCGGCGCGGGCGCGCGACTACGAGGCGGCGGGGCGGTAGAACTGCCGGCGGATGCCCACCGGCGCAGCATTCTGCCAATAAGTCGTCAGTTTACGACTTAAATATCCGATGTTAAGGTTTGCTCCGGCCCGCCCCCGCCTGCCCGGCGGGGTGCCGAGAACAATCATCCGATTGGGAGATTATGCCGTGACCGCATTTACCCCGTTGAACCGCCGTTCCTTCCTGAAGACCGCCGCCGCGGGCCTGTCGGCCGCAACCGTCCTGGGTCGCGCCGGACGCGCGCTGGAGGCAGAGCCAATCAACTTCGCCACCTGGTCGGCCGGCGTCGATGCCGTGAAGAGCCATATCGCCGCCTTCGAAGCGAAGACCGGCGTCAAGGTGAACTACAGCAACAGCCCCTGGGCGCAATACCGCGAAACAATGATCACCAGGTTCATCGGCAAGGCGCCGATCGACACGCTGTGGGTGTCGGACAGCTGGCTGCCCGAATGGGCTGATGCGGGCTGGATCGCTCCAGTCGACCAGTACAAGACGCTGGTCGACAATTCCGATGTCGACCAGTTCTGCGTCGACTCGATGACCTACAAGGGCAAGCAGTACGGCAACACGTATTACAGCGACTACATGGCCTTCATCTACAACGCCGACATGCTGGACAAGGCTGGCATCAAAGCGCCGCCCGCCACTTGGGCGGAGGTCGTCGACCAAGCCAAGATCATCAAGGACAAAGGCCTCGCGCAGTGGCCAGTGCTGATCTCGATGGCTCAGGAGAGCTGGTTGATCGAGTTCATGACGGCGATGGTTTATTCCAGCGGCGGCCACTTCACCGACGACAAGGGCAACGCCGTGATGCAGGATCCGGCCAACGGTGCCGGCATGGCGCTGCGCTGGTTGGTGGACGCGGTGCAGAAGCACAAGATACTCTCCCCGTCCTGCGTCGAGACCGGCGAGCTGGCGGTCCTGAAGGCCTTTTCGTCGGGCGACAATGCCTTCGGCCTGATCCCGAAATACCGCCTGCGCACGCTGAATGATCCGGCGCAGAGCAAGCTCGCCGGCAATGCCAAGATCGCCTTGATGCCGAAGGGCGAGAAGGGCTCCAACGCCACGGTGGGCTGGATGCGCTTCTACGGCATGACGCCGCGCGCCCAGGCCGACGCCCAGCGCACCGCCGACACGGTGAAGCTGATGGAATGGTTCGGCGGCAGGGCCGACGGCGAATACAAGTTCCAGAAGATGCTGTTCAAGGATGTCGGCTCCGGCTTCGGCCAGAAGTCGCTGTTCAACGATCCCGAGATCCGGGCCGGCTACGCCGCCTATGGCGACGTCGACCTGATCGGCAAGCAGCAGTCGCTGGCGCGCAAGAAGGATGTCGTCACGCCTTGGTTCGGCGAGTGGAACGATGTCAATGGTACCGCCTGGCAGCAGGCCATCATGGGCAAGGCCAGCGTCGAGCAGGCTCTCAACACGTCGGCGGCGAAGTGGACCGAACTAAAGAAGCAGAGCTAAGACCGTCGTGAGGTCGTTGCCATGACGTCGAGCGCCACCGGCGCCGCGACGCCGCGCCTTCGCGGCGCGCTCAGCTATGACGAACGCTCCGCCCTGCTGTTCGTGGCGCCGCTCGCCGCGGTGCTGCTCGCCGTTGCCGTGTTCCCGATCCTCTATTCGTTTTACGTCAGCTTGTTTTCGCTGAAGCTGACGCGGCCGGGCCGGATGCCGTTCGTCGGGCTCGACAACTACGTCGCCGTGCTGTCCGATTCGCATTTCTGGCTCGCGGTCGAGCGCACCGCCTACTTCTCCGTACTCTCTGTGGTCGCCATCGCAGTGCTGGCGCTGCTGGTGGCGCTGCTGCTCAACGAGGAGTTTCCCGGCCGCCGCGCGCTCGGCGCCATCCTGCTGGTGCCCTGGGCGATTCCCTACGTCGCCAACGCACTGATGTGGAAGTGGATATACGATTCCAACTATGGCGCCCTGAACGGGTTGCTCTATCAGCTCGACTTTATCAATTCCTACATGGTCTGGCTCGGTGACGCCGACAAGACGCTGCCGCTGATCGCCAATGCCTTTGTCTGGAAGGAAGTGCCGCTCGCCGCCATCCTGCTGCTGGTCGGGCTGAAGACGATCCCGCCGGATTTGCATGCGGCGGCCAAGGTGGACGGCGCCAATGCCCTGCGGCGCTTCTTCCACATTACGCTGCCGCAGCTCACGTCTGCCTTCGCTCTCGTCGTCGTCTACGAGACGATGATGGCTATCCGCCATTTCGACCTGTTCTTCATCCTCACTGAGGGCGGTCCGGGCGACGCGAGCCACGTCGTCGCCTGGCGCATCTATGTGGAGACCTTCCGCAGCCTTTCCTTCGGTACCGGTGCGGCTATGGCCTATGTGCTGGCGCTGGCGACGCTCGCGCTCGCCTACGCCATCATCCGCGTGCTGGCCCGGAGGATCTGAGATGACGGCGATGCCCGCGACCGCGCCATCCGCCATCCGCCACTACCGCTCCCATTCGCCGTTACGCCGCGTCGGGCGGGGCGTGGCGCTTACGGTGACTTCGTTTCTGTTCCTGGGCTACGTGCTGGCGCCGATCACCTGGCTCGTGTCGTCCTCGTTCCAGAACGAGCGCGAGATCATTTCCAAGCCGCCGCACTGGATTCCTGACGCGCCAACGCTGGAGAACTTCAGGGCCATCTTCGCCGCCAAGGACAAGGCCGTCACGTACGCAACCCGCAAGTCGGCGGATCCCGCCAGCGGAGGCTTCATCCCGTCGACCGCGACCAATCTGCTGCCGGCTATGCTGAACAGCTTTGTCGTCGCCTGCGCGGTAGTGGTGCTCAATCTCGTAGTTGGCGTGCCGGCGGCCTATGCCATGGCGAAGATCCATTTCCGCGGCCGGCAAGCTTCTATCTATGCCATCCTAGCCACCCGGGTGATCCCAGACATCGCGCTGGTGGTGCCGTTCTTCCTGTTCATCCGCAATCTCGGCCTGCTCGACAGCCTTTGGTCGCTGATCATCACTTATCTTGCGGTGACGGTGCCGTTCTCGGTGTTTGTGCTGGTGACCTATTTCGAATCGCTGCCGGACGAGCTCGACAAGGCGGCCCGGGTCGACGGTTGTTCTCGCCTGCAAACCCTCCTGCGCGTCTATCTGCCGCTGGCCCGGCCGTCGCTGGTCGCCGTTATCCTGTTTGCTTTTCTCGCGAGCTGGAACGAGTTCCTGCTGGCGCTGATGTTCACGCAGACCCCGGCCTCGCAGACGCTGCCGATCATCGTCGCCTCCTTCACCTCGGATTTCACCATCAGCTTCTCCTTCATCAACGCCGCGGGCGTACTGGCGATCATTCCGCCGGTCATCCTCGCGCTAGTCTTCGAACGCTACATCGTGTCCGGCCTGACTGCCGGCGCCGTGAAGGGGTGAGGTGCGCCAAGCATGGCCCGGATCCGTTTCAAGTCTGTGACCAAGCGCTACGCTGGCGACGTCGTCGCCGTGAAGGACCTCGATCTTGAGATCCGCGACAAGGAATTCGTGGTGCTGCTCGGCCCCTCGGGCTGCGGCAAGTCGACCACGCTGAACATGATCGCAGGACTGGAAGATGTCACCGAGGGCGAATTGTGGTTCGACGAGCAGATCGTCAACGCCCTGCCGCCGCACCGGCGCGACGTCGCCATGGTATTCCAGAGTTACGCGCTCTATCCGCACAAGACGGTCTACGAGAACATCGCCTTCGGGCTGCGCATGCGCAAGGTCAACGGCGCCGAGATCGACCACCGCGTCCGCGACGCCGCGGCGAAGCTCGAGATTGCCCATCTGCTGCAGCGCCGCCCGAGCCAGCTGTCCGGCGGGCAGCGTCAGCGTGTCGCGCTCGGCCGGGCAATGGTGCGCCAGCCCGCGGTGTTCCTGATGGACGAGCCGCTGTCGAACCTTGATGCAGCGTTGCGTATCTCCATGCGCGCGGAGATCAAGCACCTGCACACGGCGATGCAGACGACCTTCGTCTACGTTACCCACGACCAAGCGGAGGCGCTTACGCTCGCCGACCGCATCGTGGTCATGAAGGACGGCGTGATCCAGCAGATAGGCAATCCCGACGAGGTCTACGAGCGCCCGCGCAACATGTTCGTCGCCTCGTTCCTCGGCAATCCGGCGATCAATTTTCTCGAAGGGACTATCGCGCGCGGCGGCGAAGGACCGCTGTTCCGCTGTGGCGAGCTGGAGATAGCGCTGCCGGCGAAATTTGCCGCAGGACTGCGCGACCAGGATGAGCGGGCGGTGGTGCTCGGGCTGCGCCCCGAGGACGTCTGCGCCGCCGAGGCGGCGGGGCCGGGGCTCACGCTCGCCGGCGTAGTCGATTCCGTGCTGCCGGTCGGCTCGGACCGCTTTCTCGGCCTCAAGGTAGAGGGCCGCGACGTCTTCGTCCGGGTCGACAAAGAGGCGCGACACCAGGAGGGCGTCGCGATCGGGCTCGGCCTGGTCGCCGAGCGGCTGCATCTGTTCGACAAGGCGAGCGGCCTGACGCTGGCCGGGGAGGGCGCGCCATGAAGCCCGGCCGTTTTTCTTATGAAGCGCCGACTTCCCTCGACGCGGCGCTGAAGAGTCTGGCGACTTGGCGCGATGACGCCAAGATAATTGCCGGCGGCCAGAGCCTCGCCCCGATGCTCAACATGCGGCTCGCCCGGCCCGACCACCTGATCGACATCAACGGCCTCGCCGATCTCGGGCGCGTCGCCGTCGACGACGACAACAGGCTGTCGATTGGCGCGCTGGTGCGCCACCATCAACTTGGCCACCATGAGCTAGTGACACAGCACTGTCCCATGCTCGCCCATGCCGCCGAAACCATCGGCCATTATGCTATCCGCCAGCGCGGAACGATCGGCGGCAGCCTGGCCCATGCTGATCCGGCGGCGCAGCTGCCGTTGGCCGCGCTCACCCTTGATGCCGAGCTGGAGCTGCGGACGGCGACGGCGCGCCGCACGGTGATGGCCGACGCCTTCTTCGTCTCGATATTCACCACTGCGATCGAACCAGACGAGCTGCTGGTTGCGGTTCGCCTGCCGCTGCGACAGCCGCGCGAGGGCTGGGGCTTTCGCGTGTTCGCCCGGCGCGCAGGCGACTTCGCTATCGTGTCGGTAGCGGCGACGCTCGCGCGCGGCGAGGGCGCGGTAATCGATCGGCTGCGCCTCGCCATTGGCGGCATCGGGCCGGTGCCGGTGCGGGCCGAGCACCTAGTGCCGGCGGAGCTCGTGACCGCACTCACGGAGGGTTGGGCGGCGCGGGTAGCGGCCGCGGTGGCTGCGGCCGTGGAGATCGAGGACAACGAACGGACGCCGGTCGTCTTCCGTCGCGAACTGGTCGAAAGCCTGACGCGTGACGTGCTCGACGAGGCGCTGGAGCGCGCGCGATGACCGGCAGTGATCCCGTTCCCGTCGCCCTCACTGTCAACGGCCGCACCTACCGCGTGTTTGCCGAGCCGCGGCGGCTCTTGTCCGACGTGCTGCGCGAGGACTGCCGCCTCACCGGCACCCATGTCGGCTGCGAGCATGGCGTCTGCGGCGCCTGCACCATCCTGTTCGACGGCGCGCCGGCCCGCGCCTGTCTACTCTATGCCGTGCAGGCGCAGGGCCACGCGATCACGACCATCGAGGCCTTCGCGGCGAACGATGAGCTGTCGGTCGTGCAGCAGGCGCTGCACGAGGAGCACGGGCTGCAATGCGGCTTCTGCACGCCCGGGATCGTCGTCACCATGGAGGCCTGGCTCGACCGACATCCGGACCCCACTGAGGTTGAGATCCGCGACGCGCTGTCGGGCAATCTCTGCCGCTGCACCGGTTATCACAACATCGTCGCGGCGGTGATGAAGGCAGCGGCGCGGCGGCGCACGGAGATGGTCCGATGACTGAGGCGCGAACCATCGGCGCGGCGCTGCCGCGCAAGGAGGACTTTCGCCTCGTCACCGGGCAGGGCCGCTATCTCGACGACATCGCTATACCGAACTGCCTGCATGCGCATTTCGTCCGCTCGCCGCACGCTCATGCGCGCATCGTCGCGATCGATTGCGAGGCGGCGCGCGCCGCCGAGGGCGTCGTCGCCGTGGTGACCGGGCGCGAGCTCGCCGAATGGACGACGCCGCTTCGTATGGCGCCGCCGATCGAGGGGTTGCAGCCGACCGAATTTCCGACGCTGCCGTTCGACAAGGTCCGATTCGTCGGCGATCCGGTGGCCTGCATCGTTGCCACCAACCGCTATCTGGCGGAGGATGCCGCCGAGCTGATCGATGTCGCCTACGAGGCGCTCGAACCGGTAGTGGACCTTGAGCGGGCGCTGGCGAAGGACGCGCCGCTGGTCGACGACGATCTTTCATCGAACCTCGTCGCGCATCAGAGCTTCAGCGCCGGCGATCCGGCTCGCCGCTTTGCCGAGGCGGAGATCGTGGTCACGGCCGAATTCCGCCAGCCGCGGCAGACCCACGCGCCGATCGAGACGCGAGGCTGCTGTGCACTCTGGGACGGCGGCCGGCGCCACCTCACCATGCATATCGGCAACCAGGTGCCGCATCCGTTCCGCACCCAGCTGGCGCGCCGCCTGCGCTTGACGGAGTCGCAGGTGACGGTCATCTGTCCCGATATCGGCGGCGCCTTCGGCCAGAAGATTGCGCTCTATCGCGAGGAACTGACAGTGGCGGCGCTGGCGCGGCAGCTCGGCCGCCCGGTGCGCTGGCGAGAGGACCGCGCCGAGAACCTGATGGCGGCGAGTCACGCCCGCGAGGACGTCGCGCGCACCCGCGCCGCGGTCAACCGCGACGGTCGCATCCTGGCGCTGGAACTCGAGATCGCTGAGGACTTCGGCGCCTACTGCTTCTACCCGGCGAACTATCTCGCCCGCGTGGTGGGGATGATCCTGACCGGGCCGTATCGGATCGACGACTACGCCTTCGACATCAAGGTCGCGCTGACCAACAAATGCGGCAACGGCCCGATGCGCGCGCCGATGGCGATCACCAGCTGGGTGATGGAAGGGACCATCGAGGCGATCGCGCGGCGGCTCGGGCGCGATCCCGTCGAGGTGCGCCGCCTCAACATGCTGCAGGCGGCGGACCTGCCGTTCACCATGCCGTCGGGGCTCGTGGTCGAGGACGTCACGCCGCGCGAGACCATGGAAGCGGCACTGCGGATCTTCGACGTCACCGCCTTCCGCGAACGCCAGGCGCGCGACCGCGCCCGCGGCATCCATCGCGGCTTCGGCCTGTGTTGCGTCGTCGAGTCGACCACCTACGGTTCTGCATTCTACAAGGCGGCCGGCATTCCCGGCTCCGGTCACGAGTCGGGCTGGGTGAAAATCGAGCCTTCGGGCGCGGTCAACGCCTCGGTCGGCCTGATGGCCTCCGGCCAGGGTTACGAGACCACCTTCGCCCAGGTGGTGGCGGAGCCGCTCGGCGTCGATCCCGCCAATGTCCAAATCCATCTCGGCAACACCGACACCGCGCCCTACGGCATGGGCAGCCGCGGCGCCCGCGGCGGCACCGCAGGCGGCAGCGTGCTCCTGCTCGCCGCCCAGGCGCTGCGCGACAAGGTGCTGATCATTGCCGCGGCGCTGCTCGGCCTCAACAGCAGCGGCGAATTGCGCCTGCGCGGCGGCCGCGTCGAGCGCCGGCTCGGCGGCGAATGGCACGCAGCCGGCCCGTCGCTCGCCGACATAGCCCACGTCGCCTATCTCGATCCGCTGCGGCTGCCGGCGGGCCTCGAGCCCGGTCTCGAGGCGCACCGTGCTTACGATCCGCCGCCGATAACCTTTTCCAACGCCACGCATCTGTGCGAGGTGCGCCTCGACGTGGCGACCGGCCATGTCGCGGTGGAGCGCTACTTGGTCGTTGAGGACTGCGGCACGGTCTACAACCCCGCGATCGTCCGCGGCCAGCAGCAGGGCGCGATCGCCATGGGCATCAGCGGCGTGCTCCTGGAAGAGGTGATCTATGACGAGAGCGGCCAGAACCGCTCGGGCAGCTTCGCCGACTACCTGCTCGCCACCGCCGTGGAGATCCCGCCGATCGAGGTGGTCTCACAGCACACCCCGAGCCGGCACACGCCGACCGGCAGCAAAGGCATGTCCGAGGGCGGCGTGATGGGTGCCATCGGCGCGCTGCCGAGCGCGGTCAACGACGCGCTGGCGCCGTTCGGTGTTGTCGTCGACCGCCAGCCGCTTAGTCCCATGTATCTGCGCGAATTGCTGCGCGGCCCGAGTAAGGAGAAGCAAGCATGAACGACACACGGGCGTCCGTCGCCTTCATCGGCCTCGGCCTGATGGGCGCGCACATGGCGGGCCACATCCTCGCCGCCGGCCATCCGCTGCATGTGTTCAATCGCACCCGCGGCAAGGCCGAGGGCCTTATGGCGCGCGGCGCGACTTGGCACGACGATCCGGGCTCGGCGGCGGCCGCCGCCGCGGTCGTCATCACCATGGTCGGCCTGCCACGGGACGTCGAAGAGATCTATTTTGGCGGGGGCGGGATCGTCTCTCAAGCGAGGCCCGGCACCATCCTGATCGACATGACAACCTCGAGCCCGTCATTGGCCAAGCGGATCGCCAGTGCCGCGGCGGCTAAGCGGCTTCGCGCCCTCGACGCCCCAGTGTCGGGTGGCGACATCGGCGCGCGCGACGCCAAGCTCTCGATCATGATCGGCGGCGCCGAGGCCGATGTGGCGGCGGCGATGCCCATCCTGCAACTGATGGGCACGAACATCCGCCGCCAGGGCGGCGCCGGCGCCGGGCAGCACACCAAGCTCGCCAACCAGATCGTGATTGCCGGCACCATGCTGGGCGTGGCGGAGGGCCTCGCCTATGCCGGGCGGGTCGGGCTTGATGCCCATGCCGTGCTGGCCTCGATCGGCACCGGCGCGGCAGGCGGCTTCCTGCTCAACATGCTCGGCCCGAAAATGGTCGACCGCGACTTCACCGCAGGCTTCTTCGTCGAGCATCTGATCAAGGATCTGCGCATCGCAAGCGAGGAGGCCGGCGCCGCCGGGCTCGAGCTCAAGGGGCTCATGACCGCTATCGGCCAGTACACGGCGCTCGCCGAGCGCAGCGGCCGGCGCGATGGCACCCAGGCGCTGATCAAGGTCTATGACTGAACCGGCCACGGACCGGACATCACACGCAGAGAGATCAATCCGATGGCGGACAGCACAGTGGACCGCGACGAGAGCCTGCGACAGCGGCAGACACATCCGCGGAGACCGGACGTTTCGACGTCGCCGCGATCGCCGCCGGTTTTCGCGCGACGGCGACGACGCTCCTGATCGACTCCTATCTGACCAACCGGCCGGAGGCGAGCGCGCGGGTGTTCCGCGTCTACAAGCCAACGCCACCGCACTATCACGCGACCTGCGACGAATATCTCTATGTGGTCTCGCGCCGCGGCACGGTTTGGATAGGTGACCCCGCAACCGAAGCGGATTTCAGGCCCGGCCAGCTGCTGTTCTTCACGCGCGGCACAGTGCATGCGATGCCAAAACTTTTCGAGCATCCGATCGTGCTCCTGTCGGTCGACACGCCTCAGCGCGACCCCAAGGACATCATCTTCGTCAATCCGCAGGACGGTTCGCCGCAGTCGTTCATGGCGCGCAACGCTTGAGGGAAGGTCCGGTTCTGGCGCAAAGCGGTCATTCACAAAACGGCGAAGTCAGCTAAGTGCCGATAGTGTTGCAAAAGTCTTTTTGCGGCAGGGGGCTCAATTTCTCCGAGCCGTAGGCGCGACGATCGAATAATAATATGGGGGACTACGCCGCCGTGCGCCAAACTTATAGGCGACTCCGGTAACGGGTTTGAGGCTGCATTGATCGGCGATTGTCGCTTGTTTCGTCCTTTGGCGGAAAATCAGCCGCCGGGCTTTCTGGGACTTTTGCAACACTATCTGCCACTTCCGGACTCATCCTGCACACGCACAGCAAACAGCATCACGGATCGATCATCTCATGAACGCGCACGATTAATTTGTGTGTGGACTCCAATCGGCATGCGTCCGCTTTGAGAGGTCAGTAAGCTTGACCCAGTTGCCATTTTTCAGTCGTATTTGAAAAACGGGTTGTTGCACCCAAGGCACAGAATCTCAGCTGATAGTCGCGTAGAATTTTCATCCGAAATTGGAATCAAACGCAATGTCTGTAGCAACGTTATCGGCGGTCGCGAGTGGGAATTGCGCGGTCGGCTGTTCCGCTGATCGCGCTGTTTCTAGCATTGCTGCAATCCGATCCTGGCCCGCCTCTGAGCTACAAATCACGTCAGGCTCGATGGATCGTTCGCGACCCAGACACCGTGAGGTATACCATGTCTGTGCGACAGAATATTAAAGTAGCCATTGCCGGCGTCGGCAATTGCGCCGGCGCTCTGGTCCAGGGTGTCGAATACTACCGCGATCGCCAGGGCGCTGCGCTCAAGGGCGTCATGCGCCATTCTATCGGCGGCTATCGCTGTGGCGATATCGAGTTTGTCGCGGCGTTTGACGTGGACCGCCGCAAAGTCGGCCACCCGCTCGAGGAGGCAATCTTCGCAAAGCCAAACTGCACCCGCATCTTTCAGAGCGCGCTACCGGTGTCGAACGTCATAGTTCAAGCGGGTCCGGTCCTCGATGGCGTGGCCGCGCACATGGCCGAATATCCCGACGATGCCGCGTTCCGCCCCGTCGATCTTGAGCCGACAGATATCGCGGCCGCGCTGCGCGCTTCGGGTGCCGAAGTTTTGCTGTGCTATCTGCCGGTGGGGTCGGAGCAAGCGGTCAGGCATTACGCAGAGGCCTGCCTGGATGCCCGGGTTGCCATGATCAATTGCGTTCCGGTGTTCCTCGCCTCGGACCCCTACTGGGCGCAGCAATTTCGCGACGCCGGAGTCCCCATCGTCGGCGACGATATCAAAAGCCAGGTTGGTGCGACGATCGTACACCGGGCTTTGGTTCGGCTTTTCTCCGACCGTGGGGTTAGCATCGATCGCACGTATCAACTCAACACCGGGGGCAATACCGACTTTCTCAACATGCTCGATCGGAATCGCCTGAAGTCGAAAAAAATCTCCAAGACCGAATCCGTTCAATCGCAGCTCGACCAACGGCTCGACGCGCGGGATATCCATATTGGACCGTCCGATTACGTGCCATGGCAGCGAGACAACAAGGTCTGCTTCATCCGTCTCGAGGGTCGCGGCTTCGGAGGGGCGCCGATTGAACTGGAGATGCGACTATCGGTCGAGGATTCACCAAACAGCGCCGGCGTCGTCATCGATGCGATCCGCTGCGTGAAGCTGGCGTTGGAACGCGGCGAGGCCGGTCCGTTGGTGGCGCCATCGGCCTACTATATGAAGAGTCCGCCGCAGCAATTCCGCGACAGCATTGCGCTCGAGGCGTGCAACGCCTTCATCGATGGGCGTCCTTTCGCTCTTCCAACGGAGGCGGCAAGCGACGCAAAGCTCGCGGTAAATCCCAGTAGACAGTCGTAGGGGGGAGGGCGCGCTCGCGGTCCCCGGATATCAGCGAAACATATTCTGAGCCGGCTCGACGCGCGGAGGCATCGCAGATGAGGGAGTCGATCGAAACTCTGCTGTTCGATTTTGGCGGGACACTCGACGCCAACGGCGTGGCGTGGAAGGAACGCTTCTACACATTTTACCGCGCTGAAGGACTGGACATGGCTGCCGATGCATTCGATTCCAGTTTCTTCGCTGCCGACGATGCGCTGGTCGGAAGCTTGGCGTGCGCAACCGATCTTACGGGAACGGTGCATGCGTTGGTCGCCAACCTTGAATCCGAACTTGCGCGCCGCGGCGCCGGAGCCGACGAAGCCGGCATCGCCAATGGACGGAGTAACGGCGATCGCAGTGCGCGCGTAGCATCGCGTTTCCTATCAGAAGCGTCGGCCGCTTTCGCACGCAATCGACCGGTCTTGGAGGCATTAAGGGAGCGCTATCGGCTCGGCATCGTGTCAAATTTTTATGGCAATCTCGAAGCGGTCTGTCACAGTGCCGGTTTGGCTTCGCTCTTCGCAGTTGTGGTCGATAGCCACTGCGTTGGCGCCGAGAAACCCGATCCGGTCATCTTTCACGTGGCTCTCGAGACGCTTCGCGGGACGCCAGAGACGACCGTGTTTGTGGGCGATTCATTGCGCCGCGACCGAGAGGGCGCCCGACGTGCGGGCATGCGTTTCATTTGGATAGTGCCTCAAGGTGTCCAAGCCGCCGAAGCTCGGGCCTCGGCCGAGACGCCCGTTGAACATGCGGTGACAGACCTGCATGATCTCATGAAGATCTTGACATGACCGACATAACCCCTTGTTCGATCATCCAGGGAGGCATCATCGCCGCGGGACATGGGGCCCGATTGCGGGCCGCCGGCTATCGCGTCAGCAAGCCGATGGTGCCGGTCGCCGGCCGCCCGCTCATCGACCTGACGCTTGACCGCTTTCGGGTTGTCGGGATCCGACGATTGACCATCATCATCAACGACACCAGCGATGATTGCCGGCAATGGCTCTGCGACCATGCCGCGGATTTCGATCTCGACTTGATCGTGCGCACGACGCCGTCGTCCTACGCGAGCTTCCAGGTTGTCGCCGACCGACTCGTCGGCGGACCGGCGGTGATCACGACGATCGACGCCGTTATGCCAGTGAGCGACTTTTGCACTTTCGTAAGATCGGCAGCCGGCCTCGCAAGAAATGCCGTTGCGCTCGGCCTGACCCATCATGTCGATGACGAAAATCCCCTATGGGCCACGTTGGATGCCGCCGACGGTCGAATTCGGCAGCTCGGGGGCCGCCATGGCACCCATGTGACCGCGGGCCTTTATTGGCTACCGGCGCAGCGGCCAGCGGAGCCCGCGATCAGTTTCGCCCGACTTCGCGACTATCTCGGCTGGCTCGTCGCTCAGCACCAGCCGGTTTGCGGCATCGTTCTGCCTTGCGTGCTCGACATTGACCGGGCCCGCGACATTGCAGCCGCCGAAGCGGCGGAATTCGGTCTTGAACGCGGGATTGGGGGCGCATGAACGCTGCTAGGACCTGCTGGGGCATTTACCGCGAGCTGGCGCACTCGCCGGGGCGGATCGACGACGACCGCGCAATCCTGGAAAGCGTCGGCGAGACTTTGGCGGCGCGGGGCTTCGATGTCGAGCTCTTTGCCCCCGACGCCGAGTTCGATACCCATTTCGCCAACATATTCGCGATGTGCGAGCGCGGTCCGATCCTTGAGCGGCTCAGAAACGCGGAGAAGACGGGCTCGATCATAGTCAATTCTCCGGATGCAATTCGTAACACGTATCGCCATCGCATGGTCGAGCTCTTCGTCCGACATCGTGTTTCAGCACCGGCCAGCCAGATCGTCGCGAGTGATGCGAGCAAGCCGCAGCCACCGACCAGCGTGTGGGTCAAGCGCTACGATTTCCACGCGACCGAAGCCCACGATGTCATGTACGCTACGTCCGAGGAGGGTTGGCGGGAGGCACTGCAGGGATTTGCCAAGCGCGGGATCCCCTTCGTTGTTGCGCAGGAGCACGTGCCGGGCGATCTCGTCAAATTCTACGGGGTGAGAAATGCCATGGCCCCGGTGGACTCCAATTGGTTCGAATGGTTCTATCATCGCGACAAGGGTATGCTGGGCTATTCCTTCGAGGTTTTGGGTTTG
>WNFI01026617.1_pt1 | contig 15446 bp, 20 predicted proteins | sample 5400471 | NCBI WGS metagenome assembly WNFI01 (sample SAMN13153348, study PRJNA577476) | soil metagenome | isolation source: 100 cm saprolite on Douglas fir-dominated hillslope | place: USA:California | collected 2013-09-17 | reverse complement strand
CGTTGGAACGGTACATGCAGGTACGTCGAGTTATCTCACGATGACATTCATCTCATCATTGCATTAGAATCTGGTTACGGTTCCCGCCGTATGTGAAAGCACTGAACTTCGCACATTTTTATCCAGGGACTCGCCTTTTATGGTATCTGAACGGAACGAATCCGTGTCAAAGCCGACTGGAACGTTCCCTGGCACTGATTTGGTCCGCCATGTATACCATTCCGTCGCGGGTAGTATCGACGATATGTTTTTTGGGCCGTCAATGTTGGATGTGATGATTCAACGCCTTACTCGACAAGCCGCGGAACTTGCCGGTATCAGAGGAAATTCGGTTACTGACGAAGATGTGGTCAGCCAGGCTTTCCGTGCTTCAGGAAAGACATCGCCGGATGACACCCTGTTTCAATTCTCGGGCGATTTGAAACCATTAGAAGGAGAAACTAGTTCATCTACCTTTTCCTCGCCAATTTGCGACCTCATCCTCGCGGTCTTCGAACTTAACAAGAATAACTGGCTGAGGCGGCAGGCCATTATCGTCATTATGCAGCAAGTGTTGGGAAGTACAGTCGAAAGGTTCCTTTCTTCGTCTTGTGGCTTTCTAACCAGCTTATGATCGATCAAATTAGGAAAGTTCGTGACACCGTCAACCAGTTTCTCGGCGAGATACAAATTCTGAATTCAATTGGAATGTTTCGCGATTCTATGTGGCCAGGGGGACAGCTAAGGCCGCCGCCTGTACCACGATCTGCTGAGGAAAAGTTGCAGGCCCGAGATAATGCAAATCGTATGTTATCTGCCCTGATACCAGGTATGTAACTTGTAACTCGATGGGTTTTTTTTTGTAGCCCACCCTGCCATAATTCAACAGCCCCATGCTATCTCAGTTGATCGCAGCGTTATTCCCGGAGGCGTTTACATGACGATTGCCGCTGCGCGACGTCTGCTACTGTTGTCTCGTCTTATTACAAGCTTCGTACGATGTATAGATCAAGGAACGTAGTCATGGAACTTTAATTGATGACTTATGAAGTTGATGAACGTTTTCATTCGTTTGGATAACGAAACTAGCCATCTATACTCAGGTCTGTGTGATGCACGTCGGTTTCTATTGGGGAAGCCTAGGTAGTCGGATCATCGAATTGTTCCTGAGAAGACTCCACGGTTGGCTTAGCCTTTGAACGCCGATGGACCGCCACTGGTTCCGCAGAAGGGTCATCATATCTGCGGTAATTGTGGGTCGAGGTGAACAAATTGGATTCGTGATGTTTACTAACGACGAAACATACATTTTTACGGCATGCAGTAAATATCCGCCACCTCCAGAAGTCGTCATCATGGGATGAGTGCGACCAGGAAGTACCTATGAAGACAATAATTAGAAGTCCGAGGGCGCATCAGATTGCAATACCTGATATTGTCGGAGCCAGCTCTCTGATACACTTGGGGCGAGATACCGGGGATCACTTCGCAAAGTCGCTTGGAGATCAGACACCACCTCAACGTATCTAAGTTAGCCACCCCTCGATAGAATACACGGCACACAAACCTGCAGGTGAGGGCTATAGACAACCACAGATGCAGAGCCCCCCAAATACGGAAATAGCTTCCCTAGAATCGAAAGCGGATCATACGCGCTCGCGACGAATAACCTAGATTGTTGTAAGTTAGCAACACGACTGCTCTCACCCAGCGATGAAGTAAAGCCCGTACCCTTCAAATTCTCCAGAAAAGAGCTCTTCACGTAAACCTGACAACGTATCTGACGCCGTTTTGCGTTTTAAGAGCCGTGATTTGTGCTTTTCCGAGGCGTAAGACCCCGATGCTGGCTCGGCGGAGAGGACGACTGTATGCGATTCAGGCACTCGCGACTTTGCGGATATGAGAGAATCTACTTGGGGTATACGTCTCGTCTGCTGTTGCCCAATTGAGGGATGACAACACGTCAACGGTCAACTCTTTCGGGAAGTTCATCTGCGTCATGACAGGATACGCAGGTGGTGAATCCACGTCACAGATTGCGATTAATCGCCCATTACCTGAATTTCAAGTTTCAATGGGACCGGGGTGAGCGGAGCACGAATGGGAGACGGACCACCCAAACGTTCGAGCAGAGCGGAGACGACCATCCCAGATGCGTCATCCACTGCTATGTAGCGACCTCCTGGTCGGGCATTTCCAAGGTTCATCATTTGTGAAAGTGTATCGATGCGCATGCTAAGGATGCGCGTCTGATCTTTCGTGAACCAATACTCGCAAACATTGAAAAGCGTGGGTTGGACAGTTGTGAACGATTTGGAATACCTTCATCTGCAAACTAAGAAATCGGATTTTTTATGGATGGCCCCCTCTTACTTGGCTGCCTTCCTTTTCTTGTATTTATCTTTGCTGTATTCGGTCTTAAGGGAATAACTTGCGTGCATCTCTATCTGTTTCTTGATGATCTCCTACAAGATATGGACCCATCAGGGCCTATGCAGGAGGTAGGATATGAATAGTCACGGTAGCATGGACCCCCGACTGCTTCAGGGCCTCTATTTCGGCCCCAGTCAGGGGTTGGACAAACTGTCCGTCATTTATGAGCTCATTTGTCGCATCGGTATCCTCTGTGTCCACGTCATTGAAGGGTTGCCAGGAGATAAAGATACTCCTACCGATCTCTTCAACGGCAGGCGGTGGGATCACGCTGATTGTCTTGTTAACAACTTCATATGTCAGGCCGTATGGCTGATTTACAAGCGCATCCGCCGGAAAAGAACCAAATTTTCCCAGATTCACTACACTGTCTAGAGTCAGATTCCTGGTAAGTGGGGAAATCCTGAATGTGACGTACGAAGCAGCCTCTAGTTTGAAACTCTTTATATCTCCGGTAGGTAGCCGCAAGAGAATTGTATCCCCAGCATGGATCAATCCGTCTACCATGTCATGCGGTCTGCGTTTTTCTGGATTGCGGGAGCCTTGAGTCGCAGTCAAGAGCGTATCATCCCTCGACATGATCCTGAATTTGGGCAAGCCCGAGGCAAAGATTGTCACGGTTGACAAGCAAGTTAACAGACCTCGACCGACCAGACAAGTCGGAGGACTATTCGGTATTTCCGGGCCGTCAAGGTAGCAAAGCCGGTCCGCACTACTTCCGCCACTGGCACGGTGACTCTCATTCCATGGCCGTCATCGATGAAGCCGACGCTACAAGCATCACGCATCCGTCTCCTCCAAACAGCTCCCACAATTCATTCCCCGATGAACTTTCCTATCTGATTACCTCGTTTGTCCCCACTCATGATCACGGGAAGCGTTCCAAGGCCTTCCTAGTTCTTGCCTCATATTGTCAAGGCGTCAGGGCCTCCATGGGACAAACGCGAGATGACACACAAGACCCAGGAACGCAGGCTCTGAGCCGAGTTTTTCTCCCAATAGTTCAGACTCGTATAGCCGGAGCGCAAGAAGCAGATGTCCTTGTTGGCCTTTCCTTCCTCACATCCCTCTTTCAAGTGGATTGGAAATCTGCCTCCGATATCTTTCAGAAAGAGGCGGTCCTAGCATCAATCACCGACATCTTAGACCTTTATCCCTCAGAGCTTGTGTCGAGAGAGGCCGCGCGACTTCTCTCACAAGCCTGCGGACATAAAGCCTGTCGTTCCTTCCTCACCACAGAAACAACCCAGTGGCTGGAGGCCGCGGTGCGTCAAAAGAAGGACGTCCCTTTACGCGCGATTGCAGCAGTAGCAATTACAAAATTATCTCGCGGCGCTGGGACAGATGGATTGGTCGTATCGGCGGAGACTTCTAAACAGAATGTAGATCAAGATTTGGTCGAACTCATGAAAGGCATCCTTATGGAAGGAGACAAAGAAGCCTCCCTGGATGCCGTCGAGGGCTTAGCCTATATGAGCGTCGAGCCCTCCGTGAAGGAAGATCTCTCAAAGGATTTTCCTTTCTTGAAGGAACTATTTTCTTTCATTCCAACAGGCAGGGGGGCTTCGAACACACCCTTCGACGCATCGAATCATTCGCTCATATATGGGATACTTAACATCCTCCATTATCTTAGCGTTTATCGACCGCTTATCTCACCAGATCAGGAACAAGTCATGAAGCTTAGACGAATGACAAAACCCGGAGCTAAAAGCCCACAAGATTCTGAGGAAAAGGCTTCGAATGCGCTGGAGGATGACCAACACGTCAGAGAACGAGGCAGGAACTTGGTGAAAAACGGCGCTCTTAACGTTCTAGCCACAGCAATACGATTGGCTGACAGTGACGGCGTACGTCTAACCGTAGGCCGGATTCTTCTGAATCTCAGCGTAGATAAGGAGAACAGGGGAAAGATACTGCAGAGCGGTGGAGCGAGGACGCTTGGAGAGGTTATTCGGAAGGCATTGTCTGCAAGCCAGTGGGAGGTCAATGTCACATTACTGGAGCCTATCCAAGCCCTGGCAAAGCTAGCTATAACGTCATCTCCTACTCAAGTATTTGGCCCCGATCCCGGCGCCATCTATGATGCCATTCGACCCTTCGCCATCTTGCTCACGCACCAAGAATCAAGCCTTCTGCAGAGGTTCGAGGCAATCATGGCGTTGACAAATTTATCGTCGCAGGGTGTCGAAGCTGCCGGTCGTGTGGCGCAGGCTGATGGACTACTGACAAAGATCGAGTTTCTGATGTTGGAGGATCATGTTCTAATCAGAAGAGCAGCCACTGAACTTATTTGCAATCTGGCGGGTGGCTCCGACAGCGTTTTCAAGAGGTATTCGGATGGTAACGCTGCGAAGTCGAGACTGCATATCCTCGTGGCCCTGTCAGATGTCGAAGACCTGCCCACTCGGCTGGCAGCGTCTGGTGCTCTCGCAAGTCTAACATCATCCCCGGATGCGTGTCGCTCTCTGTACGAATTAGAGCGCGACCATCGTCGGATTCTTCCTATCCTCACTACACTTATCGACCCTTCATTCGGATCCGATGAACCCCACATCAAAGCCTCCCCAGAGCCTGGCATGGTTTATCGGGGGGTTGTGTGCATCCGAAATCTGCTCCTCAACCTCGAACCCACTCTACAAGAAAAATTGAAGGAGTCCGATCTGACAGGCATTCTAAACGGATTGATCGCGGTCACGAAGGGCAATGCAGAGAAGCCAGAGATACTACAACCTGCTGCCGAGGCGTTGAAGTGTCTTATGGATCTTGGCGTGCTTACTCCCAACATTTAGTTGGTATGTCTCTGGTCTCTGATTCTCTCATAACAAATTGTTGAAGGGCATCGCATACAGCTGCATTGTAGTGTCATTAAACCGACCAGCACATCTAGTCGATTCAAGTCCCTCTCTTCTTTGCTAAGGACCATCTGCTCCCTCTCTTCCCCCATAAATCCAGCTATCCCGCCTGTTTTACCCCCTGAGATATCGTTCTCCCTACCATCTTCGTTATCTGTTTCCCATCCATGCCCTATCTTACCCTCCAGCCCTTAATTCTCACCATATGGACCTTATAGGCTCCAGTCTTGTTGGCACGGTGTCGGCGCGCACTGATTATATTCGACGGTTTGACCTGCTATAGCGCGATCAAGTGACGCGTCAGTCGCGCGTCACACAGCACACCGTCAGCGTGTACAGTGAGGGCCACATGACGGGCTTGAGCAAATGGGACCATGTGTGGACGGGACGTGTCCCCGGAATGTCGTTCGCAAAGTTAGGCCAGTATGTAATGACCAAGTTTGAGGTGAGCCCACAGTTGATCGTGCTCAAGTTTTGCTTCTGTTTGAAAATCATTGACTTTGATATCGCTATGCAAGTAGAGGACGAGGACGAGGAGGTCAATGACCAGAGCGGGTCGGAACATTGGATGGCGCCCGAGGTCGAGAATAAGTCGATGTACAGCCCGATTAAGGCCGACCGGTGGTCAATCGGGAAAGTTCTTTTCTATCTTTTTAGGGAGTTGGAGGAAGAAGACAAGTACCTGAGGTCGATTGCAGAGAAACTGACCGCACGTAGTCCCAATCGGCGTTTGTCAATGCTTGAAATCGCTCCACCGGTCTCGAACGTGGCGAACGTAGTTGGCTATGCGAAGGTCTTGCGATCTCTGCAAGTCATACCGGAAGGCGACGAAGAAAACGCGAAGCCCCCGAAGAAGCGGAGAAAGGTACTTGTTGACAGGAATGAGAGGGTGGTGCTCAGTGAGCTGCCTATGGTACCGGTTCGTGTTCATTAACAATAGAAGTGTACTGTATATACATCATCTCAGTTGTGAGCCGCCTGCGAATCGGCAACACTACTCGAGCCCTCTGAGAGCGAACTAAGGGTATGCATTTGCACAACAGTATGAGAGCTCTAAGGTAAGGAGAAAGAGGTAGAAGTAGAGAATGGGGCCGCCTTTTGTGTTGTTCGTCGTCGTGGGAATCCATGATATCAAGGAGGTTATCTGGAGGCTGGAGATCAAAACATGTAGCCATGCAAGCGGGAGAAGAGAGTGATAGCCGACTATTACAGCTCTCGTTCCCCGCCCCCGCTGCAGCACTCAGTGCCAACCCATCCTGCATACATCCCAGAACTTCCTCGACACCCGCATCCTCTCAAGGCTGCCAGCGTTAGCAGATCCACATACATTTCCGAGTGGTAATGCAACACCGAGGAAGGTAGCACGGAATCTCGATGGGCTCATCTCAGCGAGCTGTATGGGAATCACACCCCACGCACCCTGTACACTGAATTGCACACAGAAAACACCAGCCGCATGTAGCCACATGTAGGAAAAACGTGATGTGCGTGCGGGAAACGAGTGGGATTCACTGGGATGTGAGTAGGGCAAACGCACGACATCAGGAAGAGGACATGTGAGTTCGCGTGGCTTGGGCACCTTGGCAAATTGGCCAAGTTACAGTATGGCAAGGCAGGCAAGTCCCCCAAATCTCATTGGTGATCCCCAAGACATGGGCACGACACCTCGATGATGCTGGTGAGAGGGATCCTAGCACGTTACAGAGTGTGCCTTAAGATACAAGCATGACACCTTGATACTGCCACTGAGAGGAACCTAAGCACAACATCTTGACACTGATCATCCGACTCCGACTCAGTGACTGATGGTGAGAGGACCTGGGCATGACATCTGGATGCCGCCAATGAGAGAGACCTGGGTACAACATCTTGACACTGCTAGTGAGAGAGACCTGAGCATGACACCTTAACACCGCTGGGGAGAGAGTCCACGGCATGCCATGGAATGATTCTCAAGATACAGGCATGAAATCTCGACATTGCTGGACAGCAGGACCCAGGCATGACATCTTGATGCCACTAGCAAGAGGGACCATGTCATGCAATGGAAAGCGTCTTATGATGCAGACATGATACCTTGATGCTGTAGGTGAAAGACGCCTCTGTGCGCCACAAGTATCACAGAACGGAAGTAAAAGCTTGGACATGTTTTTGAAAGTTTTATTGCCAAAGGGAATCGCTAATGACATGCCCAGTATGGTTAAGGTGGTGTAGGATGTGTGTATGTGCGCAGAATGGAGTCTCAAGTCTCATGGAGAGAGAGGGGTAACCAGGAGAGAGAGAAAGGTCACTCTCGATGTGCTCCACGAGAGCCACCTCAGCGTAGGTTGGCGAACACACGTAGCTGTAAACAGGGAGAGTGACCAGGAATGACACTGAATCCGTCTCCCATCTGTTGCCCAGGAGTGGGGCGGCTGTCTGCATGTTCGGTGGCCGCTGGCGAGCTTGGCGTGGATGGACGATCCAGCAATCCGGGCGAGGCTGCTGTCGATGAGGAAGCATCGGTCGAATGGGTAGTCGGACGAAATATGTGCGTCCGCCACCAGGTGAGACTCGGCATCATTCAAGACTGTTCTGGTACTTGTGGTGGCTGTAGGTGCCCGGGGATTTCAATAGTCAGAATACCATCTGTCCTGTAAAATTGTATCTAGTCACACACTGGGCATGCGCCGCAGTATTAATTTAAATTTAAGCACGCGGAACCGAACGGATTGTCCCAGAATATCATTGCCTAGCAACTCTATACCACACAACTCCCCCGGTCTATCGGAGTACAATGGTTCGTCCCATCTGTCTGAACTGTCGAATGTACCTATTATCTTGTCCCTCAGGCCCCGTCCAAAAAAGCTGGCAAGAAGGGATCTGCAACTCAGAAGAAGGCTGGTCCTACCAAGGTTGCAAAGGTGGGACACTTGTCATCACCCTAATCACCCTTCAACTGATCCCGATTAAGGCTGACTGGAAGGAAGGCTTCAAGAAGAAGCAGGTTGGGGTCTCAGATATGACACTACTGACGACTATCAGCAACGAGAGCGTCAACGATAACTTGCAGAAGCGATGGACAAGTGGCGAGATTTACACTTATATCGGGGCCGTGTTGATATCTGTCAACCCTTTTCGAGGTGAGAGCCTTTCTCATTCTAATAAAGACCATGTCTATTCATTCCACCAGACCTCGGCATATATATAGACGATGTCGTGCGCCGATATCAAGGCAAGAACAGGCTAGAAGTCCCTCCGCATGTCTTTGGTATTGCAGAATCCGCCTTTTACAATATGAACGCATACAAGGAGAATCAGTGTGTGATAATCTCAGGAGAGTCCGGAGCGGGTAAGACGGAAGCTGCCAAACGTATCATGCAGTACATCGCGGCTGTATCAGGTGGACATGATGGCAGCATCCAGCAGATAAAGGAAATGGTCCTTGCCACCAACCCTCTACTAGAGAGCTTTGGATGTGCAAAGACGCTTCGCAACAACAACTCAAGTCGACATGTGCGTAAATCCTGCTATCATGACCCGATTCACTCACAGTGTTGCAGGGGAAATACTTAGAGATCATGTTCAATGAACATGCGGAGCCAGTTGGTGCTCAGATCACTAATTACTTGCTGGAGAAGGCGCGCGTGGTTGGCCAGGTTCAAAACGAACGTAACTTCCACGTCTTTTATCAGTTCACGAAAGCTGCATCTGCCGAGCAGCGGGGTAGGATACTTCTCCACTCTCCTACGCATCGCTTCGACTAATGCGCTTGCAAAGAGACATTCGGTTTGCAAGGTCCCGAAGCATATGCCTACACTAGCCTAAGCAACTGTCTGGTGGTTGAGGGTATAGACGATACCAAAGACTTTGCTGATACCCTGGTAGGTTTCGATTTTTTGTGTTTTGTGCTAGCTAATCTCTATTCAGAGAGCCATGAAGGTCATTGGCCTGACGGCGGAGGAGCAAAGTGAAATCTTCCGTATGCTTGCAATAATTCTCTGGCTCGGTAATGTGCAATATGAAGAGATGGACAATGGGAACGCGGCTATATCTGACCTCGGAGTTCCGGACTTCATCGCGTACCTTATGGACGTTGATAGCGCTCAAGTTCAGAAGGTACTCACGACCAAAGTCGTCGAAACACAGAGAGGCGGACGACGCGGCTCGGTCTACGACGTACCATTAAACCCTGCGCAAGCTAGTTCCGGGAGAGACGCCCTAGCGAAAGCTATTTACAACAACTTATTCGAGTGGATCGTCTCGCGTATCAACATCTCAATGAAACCTCGTGGAGCGACAAGCCAGTTGATTGGAATTCTGGTGTGTCAGGCGTACTTTTAACCCGGGGTCCATCTCTATATGCTCTACAGGATATTTTCGGATTTGAGATCTTCGAGGTGACACCTCCAACCTGGACCCAGAAGTAGCGCTAAACCGTCATTCAAGGAAAATTCTTTCGAACAGCTCTGCATCAATTACGTCAACGAAAAGCTGCAACAGATTTTCATAGAGTTGACTCTCAAGACCGAGCAGGAGGAATATGTTCGTGAGCGGATCAAGTGGACGGAAATCAAATACTTCAACAACAAGATTGTCTGCGATCTCATTGAGGAGCGTCGCCCTCCCGGAATCTTCGCTGCCCTGAACGATGCCACGGCAACTGCGCATGCAGACCCTACGGCAGCCGACAATAGTTTCATACAGCGAACCGCGGCTCTTGCTACCAACCCGCATTTCGAAGCTCGCGGAGCTCAGTTCTTGGTCAAACACTACGCCGGCGATGTCATGTATCAAGTCTCAGGCATGACCGATAAGAACAAGGACGCCCTCATTAAAGACCTGCTCGACCTTGTTTCTTTGAGTGGTAACGCGTTTCTACAATCAATTTTCCCTGAACGGCCAGATCCCAATAGCAAGAAGCGTCCTCCAACTGCAGGTGACAGGATCAAGGTGAGTGAAGCCAGTTTGCTGACAGCATGGATCTTACGATCAGCGTCCGATTTAGGCATCTGCGGGAGCGTTGGTTGAGAATCTCATGCGTGCACAACCGTCGTACATTCGTACGATCAAACCAAACCAGAATCGGAGCGCAACAGAATATGACACGAAGGCAGTCCTCCACCAGATCAAGTACCTTGGGCTGCAAGAGAATATCCGAGTCCGTCGCGCGGGTTTCGCATATCGTGATACGTTTGAAAAGATGGTGGAGCGGTTCTATCTTTTATCTCCCAACACCTCGTACGCAGGAGAATACACATGGACGGGTGACGCTCGCAGCGGATGCGAGAGAATTCTCACTGACACTGGGATCGCGAAAGAGGAGTGGCAGATGGGGGTCACAAAGGCCTTTATCAAAAATCCAGAGACTGTGAGTATTCTCATCTAGGCTGGCAATGACGTTTTGACCGTTTCTAGCTCTTCGCGTTGGAAACTATGAGGGACCGTTACTGGCATAGCATGGCAGCCAGGATCCAACGCGCATTCCGCAATTATCTACGGTACAAGAACGAGTGTGCCAAACGCATACAAAGATTCTGGAAGAACAACAAGGAATCCATCGTGTTCGCCCAGAAGCGGGACTATGGGCATCAGATCCTCGCAGACAGGAAGGAGCGTAGGCGTATCAGTTTGCTTGGTTATCGTAGGTTTATGGGGGATTATCTTGATCTGAACGGCGACAGCGCGCTAGGAAGTGAACTGAAGTCCGTGTGTGGTATCGGAGGTGTGTCTGACTTATCGAACGTCCAACGTAGTGGAACTGAATCAGTGTTAGGGGAAACCGTTGCATTTAGCTCACGCATACAACTTCTGGTATCAAAATTTGGGCGATCTAGTAAACCTAGTCCCCGCTTTCTTGTAGTCGTAAGTCAAACAGTTTATCTTAGACTTCGGTTTTTCTGACGTGTAAAAGACGGGAAAAGCCGTTCATATCATTGTGACTACTGCCACGAAGGAGGGCTTGACGCAGACGATTCTTGAACGCAAGATTCCTCTCATAACAATCAAGGGCATTGCGATGTCTAATCTCAGAGACGACTGGATGGTAAGTGATGCTTCATATCAATGATGTTAGCCAATAATCTACTGTTTAGGTTCTGAGTATCAGTAATATCTCGGAGGAAGGCGACCCGGTTTTTAGCTGCTATTTTAAGACCGAACTAGCTTCGACACTTCTTCAGTTGACCTCAGCCGGCATCAACCTTGTGGTCGTTCCTATGTGTGTTGTCCTTATTTCCTTGCGAATTTCTGTTGTGATCCTGCGACAGCATCGATTACGCCAAGAAGAAAGAGAAGCGAGCTCAAATCAAAATTGTGAAGGACGAAACGGTTCAGAAGGATGACCAATACAAGAGTCACACAGTGCATGTCCCTTCTGGCGAACCCCCAAACAGCCGGTCCAGGCCGCTACCCAAACGGAAAGCTGGCGTCGTCCGCCCTATTACTCAAGGGAAACGACTCAAGAAAGGTGGTCCTTCCAAGGTCTGTTGTACTGTAGTCGACCAATATGTCATCCTCACCTGGGTTCACTCCAGCCTACGGGAAGCCGACCGCAACCTGCAGCGCGGCCATTACCTGGTGGTTCTTCTGTGGTGAAGCCTCCGGCCTCCTCTGCCTCACGTGCACCACCACCTCTGCCAGGTCGAGATCGTCCCCCACCTTCGTTGCCTGAAGAACCAGATGTCCCCATGTATCGCGCCAAATATAATTTCCAGGGACAAGCCAGCGAGTTATCTCTAGTGAAGGATGACCTAGTCGAGTTGGTCGAGAAGGACGACAACGGGTGGTGGCTTGTGAAAAAGGGCACTGAGGAGGGTTGGACGCCGAGCAATTACCTCGATCTGGTTCCTCCGAAGCCGAAAGCAACACCTGCGCCTCCACCAATTGCGCGACGGCCTCCCGCGCCCCCTCCTGCCCCTCCCGCGCCTGCTGCTGCTCCAGTCGTGGCTCCGAAACCCGCCACAGTACCGACCCAACAGGCCAAGATTCAGGTACAATCTCTCACTGCAAATGCTTCCGCGAAGCCCGTGTCCGTGTTCCCCGGTATGGGACCGTCCAATGGCACCGCAGCACGCCCGTGCCCTCCAAGCCTATGGCCCCGAAATTACCGGGGAGACCCCCCGTCCCGACTGCTACGAGCCCTCCGCCTGCGCCGACTGCGCCACGACCGGGCGCAGTCAAGCCTGGTGGTTCAGCTCCTGGTCAGATAGACCTAGCAGCAGCTGTAAGGCTCCTTTCTGCAGCTTCTGTAACACCAAAGCTAAATTGATACCGTTAGCTTGCTAAGCGCGCCCAGAGGATAGCAGAGAACGAGTAGGTCAACCAATGAAGGTGGTTTCCCTGGTCGACTTGGTTCAATTTCTATTGTTCCTATCGGCTTACAGATGTCGAGAGCTTGTACAATGAGCGTGCTATTAGATGTATTAATTGAATGGACGTGGATGCAATGCAACGTGTCATAGCATGGACGAGATCAGAGGTGCATGGTATAATCTGAATGGTATAGCTTAAGAAAAAAGCAAAGCGACGACTATGAAATTGTAACGGTGATGGGTGGCAAGCTCATGGCGTTTTGCTCGTCGCCACCCATTACCACCGCTTCCTCACCATCATTTCTACTAGGGTCCTTCTCGCTGTCATCCTCCGAAGCGGCGACTTGGGAAAATGTTGTCGGGTTTCGCTGCGTGAGGTGTTCGTCGTCGGTTTCTGCATCGGTCGGTGCAGAATGTATAGAGGATACGTCATCTCCCATGTTGTTGCGCCACGAGCGTACTTCTTCCGCAGAAAGGACCCTCACTCCGTAGCTTTGGTTTTGGAAGTCCCGCGGCTCGGCACGGAGAGCACGACGCCCGTTCTCGAGGAGATCCTCGAGAATACCTTTAATGCGCTTGTATGTCTCATCGTGTTCATCATCACTATCGTCGCCGTCGTCGCCATCCTCGTTGATGTCCTCATCGTCCGCCATGTCTTCGGGGCTGAGTGATGACTTGAGGGCTCGATATGCGCGAGGAGGGAGCATGAGACGCGACTCTCGTAATTTCCGCCTCAGCTCTCTAATCTCAGTAAGTTGCCTATGTTTGGTCGTTTCAAGCGAGGCATTTATGGCAAGAAGGGATTTATTTGTGATTTCCAAGTCCTCAATCTGAAATAATGGAGATATGTGAATGGAGGATATACATATGAGAGGATATTTCTCGTTACCTTGCGATTTGTCTTGGCCTCCGCTCGGATCTTCTGATCAGAATCTCTAAAACGGTCGGTATATGCTAAGGGAATACCAGGTGAATGACGGGGCGAGTTCGGGTCGCATGTATCATCCGACACATCGGAAACTGCAGGTAATCTTGTAAGGTGGAGGTAGGAGTTCGGTGTAGGCGCGGTGCTTCCGCTGACAGATGAGCACTGCGTATCTTTCGAGGACTGGGAGGAGAATGATAACGTTGAAGTGGGCGGTGATTGAGGCGGTAAAGGTATGGCTGCTGGGTCAACTTTCGAGGAAACACGAACGTGTTGAATACCGTTTTCGGGGTCACGGTTGCTTGGCGGAGAGAGAGACTGAAAGCGTGATGAGGCGGTGTTAGACGGAACGCGTGGGGCGTATCTATGAGGGTTCGCAGCAGACGTTGGTGTTGTGATGGGGTGGACAGCAACAGGAACGGTCGAGACGGTCGGCAAGGGTGGCTTGGGATCGAAAATGCTGAGGTCTGTTATTGAAGTTGCTCGTGATCGACTCTCTATGGGACGTGTCGTAGCATACGCAGGGGACGACGAGGGGTGTGATGGGCTCGCCGGGGTAGATGATGTACTTAATCCATGAGACTTGGCCACGCTCGAAACCTTAGACCTCACTCGTACGGCTGGACTCGTGGAAGCGTTTTCTGAGCAGATCCGGACGGAAGGCGATGACGGAGGGGTAGGATGAAACGAGCCATCACTGCGCCGTATTCTCGTGAGAGAAGCTTCGAGTGTTGAAGTCAAAGAGCGCTGCCTAGACAACTCGTGTGGCGCAAGGGAAACCTTTGGTCTTGAGAGTTGAACGTCAACAGCAGATCGAGAAGATGAAGCCCTCCTTGTATGACCCCGTGATTGTTTGAATGGGGACGGTGGGCGCGTAGTGGATTTGATGATCGAGTTTTCCGTATTCGATGACGAGGATGTCCGTCCAACAACGATGGTGGCACTACTGCTAACCTTGGCTTTGATGCGAGAAGTAGGTTCGGCTGGCATGGACGAGGGGGGCTTGGTCTTGAATGGAGAGGGAGGGCGGGAGAGAGGCCTTGATTGTGCCTGGAGTGTAACCACATTGCTCGGATTTACTTTGGCTGTCGCCTTCATGAAATGTAAGTGCTCAATGAAATTGGCGCTCTAGGGTTAGATAGTACCTTTCCCTTGTCCATAGACGTTCAAATTTCACGGGAAGAGAGGGACAGTACGCGAACGGAGAATTGGAGTGGCAACATCGGCTTAGATTCCTTTTTTAGCCAACACGTCCTCTACGATCTTTTCAATCAATCCTCGCCATTCCGTCGAACCACTTCCCCGACCACTCAGCGTCGCCCTCACACTCTTCTCCACATACTTCCCAACCATGTCCACTTCTATGTTCACTTTCGACCCTATCGCTTTTTTGCCCAGCGTGATCTTCTGCTGAGTGTGTTGAATGAGCATAATCCCAAACGTCCGCTTCTCGTCGTCCACTTCAGTCAGAGTAAGAGAAGTCCCGTCGATGGTGATATAACCCTTCGGGATCAGATACGGTAATAGGGATTCTCGCGCAGCTGTTGCGTCGTTCAGCTGGAAAAGGAGCCGCAGGGAGTCACCATCAGGTGTTCTGGAGATCACCGTTGCAGTATCATCAACGTGACCCTAGCAAAAGTGGCGAGTGAGCACAAATAGGGGGGAGGAAACGATCCAACTGACCTGTACAAAATGTCCTCCGAACCGGACATGGGGACCCATTGCACGCTCCAAGTTGAGCTGGTCGTCGACTTTTCGCTCTCCTGAGACCCAGTCCCGTGTAAGACTTTGGGTATCCCTATTGATATTGATATGATACGTACCTAAATCTGTCCTCTCCAAAGTCTCGTTGGCAAGCCAGACCTCAAACCAGCCACCGTTTGGCTGACCGTTGAACCTCGTAACGGTGAGGCAAGCACCGTTCACCGCGATCGAATCGCCAACATGGCAATCCCCCAGGAT
>WNFI01213721.1_pt1 | contig 15448 bp, 8 predicted proteins | sample 5400471 | NCBI WGS metagenome assembly WNFI01 (sample SAMN13153348, study PRJNA577476) | soil metagenome | isolation source: 100 cm saprolite on Douglas fir-dominated hillslope | place: USA:California | collected 2013-09-17 | reverse complement strand
TCGCTCAACCGTCGCCGCACGGCGCGACGGGTGCCGCACTCGGACTGATCGGTATCTTTCTTCCAGGCATGCTGATCCTCATCGGCACGCTCCCTTTTTGGGAAACATTTCGCGCCCGTGCCGGTGCACAGGCTGCCATGCGCGGCATCAATGCCGCGGTCGTCGGAATTCTCGGCGGCGCTTTCTACGACCCGGTCTGGACCAGTTCGGTCAATACGACAGGAGATTTCAGCGTGGCACTCGTCGGGTTTGTCCTGCTGATCATGTGGCGAACGCCGCCGGTATTGGTCGTCGTCATGGGCGCGCTCGCCGGAGTCGCCTTGGCACAAATTCACCCCTGAGCTCAGGAGCGCTATCTGCGCCGCTTATATATAAGTGTCGCCTGACCCGGCACTTCGCCCGCCAGTGCCGCCTCTTTCATATCGGACCCAAGTGCCAGGTCCCACTCGCCGCGCGGCATGCGCACCCGCTGCGGCGCAGCGGCAAAGTTGAACACGCAGAGCACGTCGCCGAGGACGAACCTCAAGTATCCCGCCTTTGCATCGACGTTCACGGCGGCCTTGGTCCCACCGCGCCGATCGTGCCGAAGATGAATCAGCCGCCGATACCACTCGTAGATCTCTGCGTGCGGAGGCTCCGACAGTTCGGACCAGTTGAGCTTGGAGCGTGTGAAGGTCTCGAGTTCCTGTGGGTTCGGCACCGCCCCCTGCCAGCGAAAGCTGCAGAATTCCTTGCTGCGCCCCTCTGCGACCAGTCGGCCCAATTCAGCATTCTCATGATCGGTGAAGTAGAGAAAAGGAGTCTGCGCACCCCATTCCTCGCCCTGAAACAACAGGGGCACGAACGGCGACAGCACGGTCAGCGCCGCGATGGCCTTGAGCTGCGGCACGCCCAGCATCATGCTCAGGCGCTCTCCCCGCGCGCGATTGCCGATCTGATCGTGATTTTGCGCGCACACCACGATCTGATCTGCGCCGACACCCTTGGGCGGCCGCCCATGCCGCCGCGCGCGATGCGGCGAATACTGCCCCTGGTACACGTACCCCTCCCGGAGCGCAATCGCCACATCCTCGAGACCCTGGAAATCCGCGTAGTAGCCGTCGGTCTCACCCGTGAAGAATCGGTGTACCGCGTGATGGAAATCGTCGGCCCAGTGCGCATCCAGGCCGTAGCCGCCCTGAGACGCCGGGCGCACCAATCGCGGTTCGTTGAGATCGCTCTCGGCGATGAGCACGAAGCCGCGGCCGAGTTTCGCGCCCAGTTCCCTGACGGCGATTGCCAGCTCTTCGAGCACATGCACGGCGTCGAAACTGAAAATGGCGTGGACCGCATCGAGGCGCAGACCGTCGAATCCATAGTCCCGCAGCCACATCAAGGCATTGTCGATGACGAAGCGGCGCACCGGATCGCTATGCGGCCCATCGTAGTTGATCGCCGCGCCCCAATTGGTCTTGTAGCGATCGGTGAAATAGGGACCGTACTGCGCCAGGTAATTTCCATCCGGCCCCAGGTGGTTGTAGACCACATCCAGCAGCACGGCCATGCCCCGCGCGTGACACGCTTGCACGAATGCGGCGAGCTGCGGCGGCGCCCCGTAGGCGGGAAAGGGCGCGTACAGATCCACCCCGTCATATCCCCATCCCCGCCGGCCCGGAAACGTTGCCAGCGGCATGAGTTCCACATGAGTGACGCCGAGCTCCGCCAGGTGCGGGAGCTTGGCCTGCGCCGCTGCGTACGTCCCCTCGGGCGTGAAAGTGCCGATATGCAGTTCATAAATGACCGCATCGCGCAGCGGCTTCGCGACAAAGCGCGGCACGTGATCGCGAATGCTGGAATCGCGCCCTCCTTGTAGCTGTCCGGCATGGGTGTACCCAGCATGCGGTGCCTGCATGGCGTGTGGTTGCGTAGCGTGCAGCCGCGCGGTGTCCACGAAGTGCGACGCGCCGTGTACCCCGTCGGGCTGCCATTTCGATCGCGGATCCGGGATCGGTTCACCGCCGTCGATCGAGTATCGATAGCCGTGCGCGAGGACAGAGTCGTCGACCTCGGTCTGCCAATATCCCGGCAGCTCCACGTACCCGGGCAAGTCCGCACATCCGTGGATGTCCGCAGTAATGGTACCCGCGTCCCCGGGCGCTTCTGCGCACCCCGCTGCTCGTGGGTGCATCGGGATTCGGCGCTCCGGCGTCACCAGTTCTACTGACTTGGCCGAGGGTGCCCACACGGTGATATTGGAGGGGAGGATGTCAAGCCCCATCCCGAATCAACAGGGCCACCGGAAACGAATTGAATAGCGTGTCGGGTATGGCTTCCCGCTGAAGCACGGCGCCGGTAAAGCAGTTGCGCCACGCGCCGCCGGGCAGCGGCAGGCGCGTATCGCCCCACTCGCCGCCCAGCGACATGATGAACCGCGGTACGACGGCAATGAGGTTCTCGCCACGGCGAAACGCGAGCAGGCGCGCCAAATGTGTTCCCTGCGCGATGAGCGGCTGATACTTGCTTTGATCTGAAAAATCGTCCGGGCGCTCGCGGCGAATCGCCAGCACGCGGGCCGTCATCCACAATTTTGGCAACCCGGAATCCCACTCCGCCACCACGTCGGCAGCGGACAGCGAGCGCACGCGGCGCGCGAATGCGGCGCGCAGCTTGAAGTCCACCGGACGCCGGTTGTCAGGGTCGACCAGGCTCAGATCCCACAATTCAGTGCCTTGATAGAAGTCAGGCACGCCGGGCGCCACCATTTTGATGAGAGTCTGAGCCAGGCTGTTGATCCGGCCGGGAAGGATCAGCGGGTCGATGAAACGTTCGAGACTTGCGATGAATTCCGGCCTCTGGAATACCCCGTCGACGAAGCCTCGGATGGACTCCTCATAGGCATAATTGGGCTCGTGCCAGGAGGTATTGATCTTCGCCTCTCGGCAGGCTTTCAGCATGTACCGCCAACAGCGTTGCCTTCCGCCCACCGCTCGGGGATTTCCGACAGGATCGAAATGCGCGTGCGCACATCCTCGCTGCGCTTGTTGTCGTGCGTCGAGGTGGCGAGCAAATTGTTGGGCCATCGGTCGCTCAGCGAGTGACAGAACTCGTGGAATTTGCCCGCCGAGATGCCGATCAGCGACGCCTGTGACCCCACTTCATTGCAGGACACGAGCCGGTCGTAGCAATAGAACGTGGTGTCCTCTACTCCCTTGGCCATGACGGCGGGCGTCAGCTGCTGCCACTTGGCGACGAAGTCCGCCTCGGCCTCGTTCAGCCGGGATCTGGTGAACAATGCCGCCAGAAAATCGAAGGTCGCGGCGTCGATCTCCGGAGCGCCGATTCGCGCGCTTTGAACGGCCTCGGTTATGGTGCGCCTGTCGTCATCATGAAGAGTGTTGAGAGTTCTGTAGGTCCGATATACGGGCAGTGCGATGATCAGGCGCGCCAGGACTTCGCGCAGTTGCCGCGGACTCAAGTCTCGGGTTTGCCAATCGGCGCGCGCGATCTTGAGCGCGGCCTCGGTCAATCGCTCATGATCGGCGCAGAAAGTCGACTCGACGATGGCGCGTTTCTTTTCGCGGACCAGCGCGGCGAAGTTCACGGACTGACCGGTGAAATCGGAGTATGTCGAGGTCAGTACGTCGGTTCGCTTGTCGTCCATCCACAGGCGGTTCACTTTGGCGAGGAACTCGTAACCGACGCTGCCGTCGATGGGCCAATCGTCCTTCAGGCGCTCGTCATTCTCCAGAATTTTCTCGACGTAGATTCGCCCCTTCGGCAGCAGCGCGCGCAGCCGCTTCAAGTACTCCAGCGGTTCCCGCAAACCGTCCGGGTGATCGACCCGGAGGCCCTCGATCTCGTCGCGGGCAATCATCGCCTCGATACGCGCGTGCGTGGCTGCGAACACCTCCGGCGATTCCATGCGGATGGCGCTCAAGGATCCGATGTCGAAAAAACGCCGGTAGTTGCCGAGTTCTCCCGCGAGCTTCCAGCCGTGCAGCAAGTAGAACTGCCGCTGCAGCACCGCGTTCACCAGTTCCTTGTCGCCCTGTGCGCGATCCACGGCATCCTGCAGCCGTCCATCTTTCAGCGCATCCGCGAGCGCCTCCCCTGCCTGCGCTGCGTGCCTCGCATAAGCGATCCGATCCTCCGCATCGGGCTCATCGATGGCTTGCAATCGTTCGAGCTCCGCGAAGCAGCATTTCGCGTCCGCCGCCAGCGCCGGGACCGCCGACAGCAGCCTGCCCCAAGAGGCAGGCCCCAGCGGCCAGGTATTCTCGTAGTGGCGAACGCGCGGCCGACCGCGCGCGATCTCGATCGTGAGCTCTCCCGCCTCGATGGCGGCTCCGTAGGGGCGCGCCAACGAACATAAATGGACACGGAAGGGTTGATGCGGCCGGTTTCTGAAATCGAAGTACTCCGCAAACTCGCTGAACGGTCCATGCGCCAGCACGTGATCCCACCACGGATTGTGCTCCGAAGCGGACATGTGATTCGGCACGATGTCGAGGAGGATTCTGAGTTTATGGAAGCGCGCGCACTCCACGAAACTGGCCCAGGCGGGTTCGCCGCCGAGGTCTTCGCTGATCCGCGTGGGATCCGTGACATCGTATCCATGCTGACTGCCGGGAACCGCCTGCAGGCAGGGCGAGAGATACACATGGCTGATTCCCAAATCGGCCAGGTACGGCAGCACGTGCTCCGCCTCCGCCAAGGGAAATCCCGCATGCAGCTGCAGGCGGTAGCTGGCGATCCATTTACCGCTCATGACTGAGCACGACCAAGGAGCGCGCGGCGAGAGCTACCAACCGATTGCGTTTTACCGCCTCCTTCCCCACGGGCAGCGCGGGGCGCGCCGTATCGAACGCCACCTTCCACCCTGACGGATAGAGCTCGTGAGAAATGCGAAACGACACGGGTTCATGATAGGCGTTGAGGAGCAGCAGAAAGTCCGCGTCCTGGGCGCACTGTCCCCTGCTGTCCCGTATCTCGGGCGCCATGCCGTTGATGAACATGCCGAGAGTACGCATCCAGCCGCCGTCCTCCCAGTCCTTCGCCACCATCCGCTTGCCGTCCGCTCTGAACCAGACGATATTCTTATCGGGATGCTTCGCTTCGGGATCGCCGTCGTAGAAGACATAGCGATGAAAATTCGGATGCTGTTTGCGATATTGGACCACTCGCCGCGCGAATTCCAGAAATTCCGTGCGTGGCGCGTCCAAATCCCAGTGATACCAGGAAATTTCCGAGTCCTGACAATAGGCGTTGTTGTTGCCTTGCTGAGAGCGGCTCAACTCATCGCCGCCGGAAATCATCGGCGAACCTTGAGCGAACATCAGGGAACACCAGAAATTGCGTTTTTGCCGCTCGCGCAGTTCGATGATTCCCGCATCCTCGGTCGGACCCTCCACGCCGCAGTTCCACGAACCATTGTCGTCGCTGCCGTCGCGGTTGTCCTCGCCGTTGGCGTCGTTGTGTTTCTGCTCGTAGCTCACGAGATCCTGCAGCGTGAACCCGTCATGCGCCGTGACGAAATTGACGCTCGCCGAAGGCGGCCGGCGAGTGGTTTCGTAGAGATCTGCACTACCGGCGAGGCGAGTCGCGATATCCGAGTGCAGACCCATGTCGCCTTTCCAGAACTTGCGCACCGTATCTCGATACTTGCCGTTCCATTCCATCCATCCCACCGGAAAGTTGCCGACTTGATATCCGCCCTCGCCGAGATCCCAGGGTTCGGCGATCAATTTTACGGGAGCGAGCGTCGGGTCCTGGTAAATCGTGTCGAAGAAGGCGCCCAATTGATCCACGTCGTTGAGTTCCCGGGCGAGCGCGGACGCGAGATCGAAGCGAAACCCGTCCACATGCATCTCGGTAACCCAGTAACGCAGGCTGTCCATGAGCAGTTGCAGGGAATGCGGGTGCACCATATTCAGCGTGTTGCCGGTGCCCGTGTAATCCATGTAGTGCCGCGGGTCGCCCGGAACCGTGCGGTAGTACGCCAGGTTGTCGATGCCGCGAAACGATAGGGTCGGACCGACGTGATTGCCTTCGGCGGTGTGGTTGTACACCACGTCCAATATCACTTCGATGCCGGCGTTGTGCAGCACCTTGACCGTCTCTTTGAATTCACGGATCACGTCGTGCGGATCTTGGCGGTTGGACGCATATTCCGGCTGCAGGGCGAAGAATCCCAGCGTGTTGTATCCCCAGTAGTTGCGCAGTCCCTTGTCGATGAGATGGCGGTCGTGCACGAAATAATGCACCGGCATCAACTCGAGCGCCGTTATACCTAAGCTTTGAAGATGCTTGACGACGGGTTCGGATGCCATGCCGGCATAGGTGCCGCGCAAGTGGCTGGGCACATCCGGGTGCAGATGACTCATGCCACGAACATGAGCCTCATAAATGATGGTCTCGTGCGCCGGATGCGAGGGCCGCCGCTCTCCGCTCCAGTCGAAGCGGGGATCGATGACCATTGCCAAGGGTGCGAAGGGTGCGCTGTCCCGGTCATCGAACGACAAGTCGCCGTCCGGATCTCCCAGCTGATAGCCGAACAGCTCGTCCGCCCATTTCAGCTCTCGGCCGATCGCCTTGGCATAGGGATCGAGCAGTAATTTGTTGGGATTGAAGCGCAGTCCGCTCTCGGGAACGTAGGGTCCGTGCACGCGATAGCCATAGAACTGGCCCGGGCCGACACCCGGTAAGTAAATGTGCCAAGCGCCGTTGGTGCGCTCGCGGATGCGGATGCGCCGTTCCTCGTTCCCCGACGCGTCGAACAAGCATAGTTCGACGGACTCGGAGTTCTCGGAGAACAGGGAGAAATTGACGCCCTGACCATCCCAATTCGCCCCGCGCGGGAAGGGCGACCCTGCGGTCTGGTGGGCCCGGTCGTAGTTGGCGGAAATTGCGGACACTCAATCCTCAGCCCACGGCATAGTCGGGCCACGCCCAGTTCCGGATTTCCGGCATGTCCTGTCCGTAACGATCGATATAGCGTTTGTGCTCGACCAATTTATCGCGCAACTGCTGCTGCAGATAGACGCCACGGCTGCCGGTCTGCGGCAATCGATTGATGGCATCCATCACCAGGTGAAAACGATCCAGGTCGTTCAACACCGTCATATCGAACGCCGTGGTGATGGTCCCCTCTTCCTTGTACCCGCGCACATGCAGGTTGTCGTGATTGTGGCGCCGGTAAGTCAGACGGTGAATGAGCCAGGGATACCCATGAAAGGCGAAGATGACTGGCTTGCTCGTAGTGAACAGCGAATCGAAATCGCTGTCGCTCAGGCCGTGCGGATGCTCCGAACTCGGTTGCAGCTTCATGAGATCGACGACATTGACCAGGCGAACCTTGAGCTCGGGCAGATGCTCGCGCAAGATGGACACCGCCGCGAGACTCTCGAGCGTCGGGACATCGCCCGCGCAGGCCAGAACTAAATCCGGCTCGCTGCGCTGATCGTTGCTGGCCCACTGCCAGATGCCGATGCCTTCGCTGCAGTGCTTGACGGCCGCATCCATCGACAGCCATTGCGGGGCCGGATGTTTGCCCGCCACCACCACGTTGACGTAATGGCGGCTCCGCAAGCAATGGTCCATCACGGACAGCAGACAGTTGGCGTCCGGCGGCAAGTACACCCGCACGATCTCCGCCTTCTTGTTGACCACGTGGTCGAGGAAGCCGGGGTCCTGATGCGTGAATCCATTGTGATCCTGGCGCCACACATGCGAACTCAACAGGTAATTCAGCGATGCGATCTTGCGGCGCCATGCCAAGCCGGCCGTGACCTTCAACCATTTGGCATGCTGATTGAACATCGAATCGACGATGTGAATGAACGCTTCATAGCAATTCAGCAGGCCGTGCCGTCCGGTCAAGAGATAACCCTCGAGCCAACCCTCGCATTGGTGCTCGCTCAGCATCTCCATCACCCGGCCGCTGCGAGCCAGAAACTCGTCGTTGTCGGCGGTCGCGGCCAGCCATTGGCGATTGGTCGCTTCGAACACCGCCTCCAGACCGTTCGACATCGTTTCGTCCGGGCCGAAGATGCGGAAATTGCGCTGTTCCGCGTTCAACTTCAGAACGTCGCGCAGAAACCGGCCCAGCACGTGCGTGTCGCCGATGCCGGCGACTCCCCGCTTGGTTACGTCCACCGCGTACTCGGTAAAGTCGGGCATCCGCAGGTCGCGCAACAGCATCCCGCCATTGGCATTGGGATTCGCGCCCATGCGGCGCTCTCCGCTCGGCGCCAGCGCCGCCAGCTCCGGCTTCAGACGGCCTTGCTGGTCGAACAGCTCCTCGGGACGATAACTGCGCAGCCAGCTTTCCAGCTGCCGCAGATGCTCCGGATTCTTCGCGGGATCCGACAAGGGCACTTGATGCGATCTGAAGGTTCCTTCATTCGCCTTGCCGTCGATCGTCTTGGGTCCGGTCCAGCCCTTCGGCGATGCGAATACGATCATCGGCCAGCGCGGCCGCTCTGTTTTGCCATGAACGCGGGCGTCCGTCTGTATCTGCCGAATCTGCTCCATGACGGTATCCAATGCCGCAGCCATTGCCTCGTGCATGGGCATCGGCTCATGGCCCTCCACAAAGTACGGAGTCCAGCCATAGCCGCGCAGCAATTGCTCCAGCTCCTCGCGGGGAATCCGCGCCAAAATCGTCGGATTGGCGATCTTGTAGCCGTTCAAATGCAGAACGGGCAGAACCGCGCCGTCGTTCGCCGGATTCAAGAACTTGTTGGAATGCCACGAGGTGGCGAGCGGTCCCGTCTCCGCCTCGCCGTCGCCGATGACGCAGGCCACTACGAGTTCGGGATTGTCGAATACCGCGCCGAATGCGTGACTCAGCGAGTACCCGAGTTCACCGCCCTCGTGGATCGACCCCGGACATTCCGCCGAAGCATGGCTCGGAATGCCGCCGGGGAACGAGAACTGCGTGAAGAGCCGCTTCAAACCGGCCTCATCCTGACTGACGTTGGCATAGATCTCGCTGTACGTGCCCTCGAGATAGGTATTGGCCACGACGGCCGGACCGCCATGTCCCGGCCCCGACATGTAAATCATGTTTAGGTCGTATTTCTTGATGATTCGATTCAGGTGCGTGTAAATGAAATTCTGCCCCGGCGTTGTGCCCCAGTGTCCCAGCAACATGCGCTTGACATGGGCAAGCGCCAGCGGCTCTTTCAGCAGCGGGTTGTCGCAAAGATAGATCTGTCCGACGGACAAATAGTTGGCCGCACGCCAGTAGGCATCTATTTTCCGGGCCAGATCCCCATCGAGCGCCGGCGTCATGGCTTGTTGCTGCATGTCCTTAAGTCTCCTATGTCGATTCAAATCCAAGCAGCGGGATGCTCAATTCCGCGATCACGGCCTCCTCGTCGGTGCGGATGACGCGAACCGCGACGGATCCCGTGTCGGTCGAAATGCGCGCCACGTTCCGGCCGTTGGCGTTCTCATCGATCTCGATGCCAAGAAAGTTCAAACCATCGCAGATGCGTTTGCGCACGGGCGCGGCGTTCTCTCCGATACCGCCGGCAAATACCAAGGTATCCACGCCGCCGAGTGCCGCGGCGAACGAACCGATCCACTTCTTTGCCTGGTAGCAAAAGAGCGCAAGCGCTTCTGCCGCACGCGGATCGCTCGATTCGCGCTCGAGCAGATCTCGGACATCGGCGCTGGATTCCGAAATGCCGAGCATGCCCGACTGATGATTGACCATGGTCTGAAATTGCATCGTATCCATCGCCTCCGTCAATGCAAGGTAGCTCATGAGACCGGGATCCAAATCCCCCGATCGGGTGCCCATGACCAACCCCGCGGTGGGCGTAAATCCCATGCTGGTATCGATACACCGGCCATCCCGCACCGCCGCAAGGCTTGCGCCGCTGCCCAAGTGCGCGAGGATGACCCGGCCCCGCTCCGCGGCAGGATCGCCGAGACGCGCCAGTTCCCGCATCAGAAAGGTGTACGACAAGCCGTGGAAGCCATAGCGCTGAACCCCCTTCGTCGCGTACCGGCGGGGAATCGGTAATTGGGTGGCAACGCGCGGCATGCTTCGATGAAACGCCGTGTCGAAGCAAGCGACCTGCGGCAATCGGCTGTAGCGGCGCTGCAGCGCCTCGATGAGTTCGATTTCGCGCGGCATGTGTTCGGGATCGAAGGGAACGATGCTCTTCAGCTCGCTCAGCAGCGCCGCCGTGACCCGTTCGGGTGCAGAGTGCAGCATGCCATGCACCACGCGGTGCCCCACCCCGTCCAGCGTTTTGAACAACGGCTGTGATTCCAGCCAATCCAGCAGAAAGTCGATCGCCGCGGCAGGGTCCTTGATGTCGGCCTTGATTTGCGTCGGCGCGGAGTCGCCGTGCCCGACGGTCAGGGTCGCGTCGCCGCTGCCGATGCGATCCATTTTCCCCTGCAGCAGCCGAGTCGGCTGTTGACCCGCCCCAAAGATGGCGAAGCGAATGCTCGAGGATCCGGCGTTGATCGTCAGCACATTGGCCATCGGCCACCTTCGCTTGAATTCGATTCCTCGGCATCGACAATGCCGTCGGCGTCAGCAATGCGGCAAGTAGGACAAACACCTACAGGCCTGCGCGCGAGCGGCGTGCATCTGCATACGCACGCCGCTTGGTACGGCATACAATAAACCATCACGTCGTTCACCACCGCTCAACTTCACCCAGGAAATATAAATGTCACACTATCACGCCGTCGTCTGGATCGATCATCAGCGAGCGACCGCTTGGCAGTTCACCTCGACCGAGCAGTCGAACACGGTAGTCCACGCGCAGAACCAACATGAGCGCGTACATAGCCGCAAGAGCACGCACGGCGGCCACAAGTCGCCCGCCGATCATCACTTCTTCGATGAAGTCGCGCACGCGCTCGAAGGCGTGCACGAGATTCTGGTGATCGGGCCCGCGCAGACCAAGCAGGAGTTCGCCGGTTATTTGCGCGACAAGCACCCGCAATTGGGACGCGCCATCGTCGCCGTCGAGAATGCCGACCATCCCACCGACGCCGAAGTGCTGGCCTATGCGCGGCGCCATTTCGCGGCGATCGACCGAATGTTCGCGCCGAGCGCCTAGATCGACGAGAGCCGGCGGCGGCGCGTCTCGGGGCGCGCAACACTGTTCAATCGTACCTTGGCACCATTCAATCGTGGCTTGGCACGATTCAAAAATCGGAGCTTGGATTTAATGCATTTACTCAGTCTTGAGTATAGAGCAGACTTCCAACGGCTTCGGTTCTTGCACAAACTCGATCAAATTACCCGAGTTATCGCGGATGAAGATATTGGACCCGTGGGCCATTTCGCGCACCCAGACGATGTCGGCGCCACGGCGCCGTAGTTCCTCTGCGAACGGCCGCACGTCCTGCACCGCGAACGACACATGCTTGTTGCCATGAGTGTACACATCCGTATCCGGTGTGCGCCGCTCCTCAGGCAACGGTTTGGCGTCGGGTACGTGGAATAGCTCAATATGCATCGGACCGCTCTTGAGCATTGCCACCTCGGCGGGAATGCTCGGTATGGCGAAGCGCTTCTCCACTTCAAAGCCGAGTACATCGCGGTACCAGCCAATAGATGCGTCGAGATCGGGGACGCTGACGCCGGCGTGGTGATGCCAGAATTCCAGAGTGTTGCTCATATCGGGGTTCCTTGACGCATACCGCAAAGGGATTCATGGGGCGTGCGGGAGTGCCAGAAGCCGCGCTGCGTTGCCGCCGAGGATTGCCGCGTGCTGTTCGGGAGTCAAGTCAGCGGTGGCGCCTATCAAGGCGTGTATGTCGTAGTGCCCCATGTCGAAGGGATAATCGGTGCCAACCACTACCTGCCCGGCACCGACTTGGTCGATGAGCTTGCGCAACCCGGCGGGCGAGTAAACCAGGCTATCAAAGAAAATGCGGCGCAGATAGTCGCTCGGCGGATGCGCCGTCGTACGTGCGTCCGGGCGTGCATGGTAGGCATGATCGGCGCGTCCGATGTACGTGGGTAGATAACCGCCGCCATGCGCCGCGCAGACCTTGAGACCCATATGCCGGTCGAGCACCCCGCCGCAAATCAGGTGTGACAATGCCACAGCGGTCTCGACAGGTTGTCCAACGCTGTTGGACAGATAGGCTGGCTGCAGGCGCTCGCCCAATGAGCACCCCATGGGATGAATGAACACCACGCACCCGAGCTCTTCCGCCTTGGCCCACACCGGTTCCAGCGACGGGTGGGATAGCTCCCGGTCGTTGACCGCAGTGGATAGCTCGAATCCACGCAAGTCGAGATTTCTAACCGCTTGATCCAGTTGCGCCACCGCTAACTCAGGATGCTGAAGCGCCAGCGTGCCTAGGCCGATCAGTCGGTCCGGGTGTTCTGAGCAGATGGCCGCGATATGCTCGTTTTGCTGATCGACGATCTGCCGTGCAAGATCGTAGTCGGCCCAGTAGTAGTACTGTGTCGGCATCGGACTCACGACCTGCATGTCCACGCCCATGCGGTCCATGTCGCTGAACCGAACGGAGAGATCGCTGAGCGGCGTCGATACCGCCGGTAGCATTACGTTGGCATTGTACTCAACGGAAGCCTGGCCCATTGTCCTCAGCCGGATCTCCAACTCCGCTTTCTTCTGCGGCCTATCGGCAACCAGGCGTTCAACTGCGGGCGAAATCGTATGCGCATGAAAATCGATCGTTCTGAGGCGCCTGCCCTGAGCATCTCGAATCCAGGTAGCGGGCTCGGTATGGAAGCGGTGTTCGCCGGATAAGACCTGCGGAGCGTTCATTGCATTACCTCAAACGTCGGATGCTCATTCGGAGGCCGTTCCGATTTCATTGCGGCGGCGGCGGTGCGTTCTTCGCTTTCGAACGGCGGAACAAGAATGTGAATAGAAACGGGACCAGCGAAAAGCTCAGCAGCTTGAGCATACGGCGCGCCTGTTCCGGCCGTAGTTTCGCCGTGAGCGGGATGCTGCCGTAAGCCTGACCCTTGACTACCAAGTCATCACCTTCACGCTCAATCGTACGGATCTTCATCAAATCCTCGTCGGCAGAACCGTATAGCGTGACCACGTGGTCGTCCGGCACCGCAACGCCGCTGCCGCTGCCGGTGCCGGTGCCGGTGCCGAGGGTGATCGCTTTGCCGGTGGACCTGCCGGTGTCGGTGCCAATCAATTTGTCGAAATCCATCCCGAAGTGCTCGAACATACGAATCGCGGTTCCGCGACCGGCGCCATATACCCCGCCGCCGGGATGCAGGAATGGTCCCACCAGATAGAAGCGTTCGACCCCGGGCACCGTGTACTGAGCCAAATCCGGTGTCGGACGATGACCGCCGGTCTGATAGAAGTAGGGAGCTACGCCATGCACGTCGCCGCCCACCATGCTGTTGGGCATGTTGCGGGCATGATCGAGCGGAGTGACGACCGTGCGCTTGATGATGTTGTCGCTGGTCAAGTTCCTGATGAATTTTTGATAGTGCCTGAGGCTGCGATCGCCCATTTCTTCCTTGATTTCGTCCCAGCGCGCGGATCCTCCGTCTTCCAGGTTGTAAGGTGCAAACGTGATCCCGTGAAACATGCCTTTGCCCGCAGGCACGCGCGAGGGATCGTTGATGCTTTCGTCGCCCCCCGCTCCAAGTACCCGCTCCGTAATCCGCCCTCGCTTGAGCGCGTCGAAATCATCGAGCATGTCACTGAGTCGCTCGCTGGCCATGAACTCGAGCATGATGGCGTGGCCAACTTCCTCGCCGGCACGGAACTCCGCTTGGCTCTTCAAATCGTAATGACTGACCATGATGCTGAAAGCGGCCAGCGTGGCGCGCTCTGCGCGGACCAGCACTCGTTCCGGCACGCCGTCGAGGAAAGCGCGCAAGCGGTGCGGATGAATCGCGCCGATCACCCCGTCCTTCGCCACGAACTCTTCGCCGGTCGACAGGCGTACCCCCGTCGCCCGGCCGCCGGAGGTCAGAATCTTTGTCACCTCGCTGTTGCAACGTACTTCGCCTCCGTAGTGTTCGATGCAACGCACGAGGGATTCGGATAGCTTGCCGCTGCCGCCGGCCGGCTGCGAAACACCGTAGCCGTGGATAAGCCCCGGCATCAAGTACAGGCCGAAACCCGTGCCGAGTTCGTCGGGCATCTGCAGATTCTCTGTCACCAAGCGGATCAGCCAGACTCTGATCTTTTCACTTTCAAATGACTGGTTGGCAATTTCCAGCGAGCTGCGCTGCATGGCATCGAGTATTTCGCGTCCTTCTTCGCTGCTGTCCATCATCGATACCATCGAGCCCATCGACGTCGGCGGCGCGTACAGTCCGGCGCCGAACATGGGCAGCATTGCCATCGCTCGGTTAGCGAAGTGGCGATAGGTGTCGGCGTCCTTGCGGGAGATCCGCGCGATCTGCTCGCAGGTCTTGTCCAGATCCCGGTACGCGATCAGCGTACTTTGGTCAGGAAAGATCATCGCGTAGGGAATGTTGTACTGGTACTTGAGCCCGAACTGGCTCTGCAAGCCCAGTTCGTCCTGCCGTATCATCGGATTACCTTGAATCATGATGTGGACGCTGGAATGTTCATCGTGCCAATAGCCGGGCGTGTTGATCTCACGGGTAACCACACCGCCGCCGGGCCACGGCCTGCGCTCCAGGACCAGCACTTTCTTGCCGGCCTTGGCCAGGTAGGCCGCCGCAACCAGGCCGTTGTGCCCGGCCCCCATCGCTACGACATCATAGGTATTCGACACGCCTTTTCCTCGAAGCATGGATGCGCACGATCAGTCCCGCCACAGCCGCTGTCGCCGCGACCGCCAGATTCAGGCTGCCCATGACCGATAAGGTCGGTAAAAGACCGCCGAGCGGTTTGCTGAGTGCGGTGATGATCATTCCGCTCAGGAACTGACCGATGGTGAAGGCGGCAGTCCACATCCCGGTACCCTTTCCGCGGATGCTGAAGGCCAGACCGCGCGTGGCCCACACCAGCAGGCTGGGCAGGACCAAGCCGCATCCGACTTGGTTGATGAATGAACTCCACACATAGGCGGTAGGATCGGTCGCCCGGCCCATAAAGGTAAATCCCACACCGATCAGCGCAAAATCCACGAAAAGCAACCAGGGGATCGGCAGGCGCGACAGACCCCAATAGATGAACGTGCCCACGGGAACGCCGATGGTGGCAATCGTCGACAGCGTGCCAATCCCGGCCGGGTCGTTCACGCCCAAGGCCACCAGGGCTTCTGCATTCTTCGTGATGACGGTGTAGAAACTGATTGAGCCGAGAAGAGTCACGGCGCAGATGCCGCTCAAGCGGGCCCAGGGAAATTCCGTGTATTGCTCGGTCTCGGGAGCCGCGCCGGAAACGACGGGCGTTTCCTGTCCAGTTGGCTCCCAGATGAGTCTTACGACGCCCACGACCAGCAGCAAGCTATACAAGTATAAATAGAAGGGACCGCGCCAGCCGTAGACCGCTCCCAACTGTCC
>WNFI01087658.1_pt1 | contig 15448 bp, 11 predicted proteins | sample 5400471 | NCBI WGS metagenome assembly WNFI01 (sample SAMN13153348, study PRJNA577476) | soil metagenome | isolation source: 100 cm saprolite on Douglas fir-dominated hillslope | place: USA:California | collected 2013-09-17 | reverse complement strand
GTACCAGATGCTGCAGGTCGTGCGCTTCGCGAGCATGACCCTGCTGCAGGGTCTGATGATTTTTTTCTTTGCGATTTCCCTGGGCTGGATCGCGTTCGCGGCGGGCTCGGTGCTGGCCGGTGCCTCGAAGCGGCGCGACCCTAACCACCCTGATTCGGGGCGCGCGACACTCACCGCGCTGGTGATGCCCATTTACAATGAAGACCCGCTGCGCACCACGGCGGCGCTGCAAGCCATGGCGGAAGCCCTGGCGCTCATCGACGCGCATCGCGGCTTCGAGATCGTGATTCTCTCGGACTCGACCAATGCCGATTCCTGGATTCGCGAAACCCTGAGCGTGGACCTGCTGCGCAATTCGCTGTTGCCCATCATGCCGGTCTGGTACCGGCGGCGCTGGCAAAACATCGCGCGCAAATCGGGCAACCTCGAGGACTTCGTGACGCGCTGGGGCGGCCGCTATGATCATATGATCGTGCTCGACGCCGACAGCTTGATCGATGCGCCGACTCTGCAGCGGCTGGTACGGGCCATGCAGACCGATCCTGACTTGGGGATACTGCAGACCGCTCCGCAACTGATCGGCGCGACGACCTTTTTCGGCCGCCTGCAGCAATTCGCAGCCTGTGTCTATGGACCCGTCATCACTCGGGGCCTGAGTGCGTGGTCCGGCGACAGCGGCAATTATTGGGGACACAACGCCATCATTCGGATGGCCGCATTCGCGCAGAACTGCGGCCTGCCCAAACTCGCGGGCCGCAAGCCGTTCGGCGGCTTCGTCCTGTCGCATGATTTCGTCGAGGCTGCGCTGATGCGCCGCGGCGGCTGGAAGGTGCGCATGACCACGGACTGCTGCGGCTCCTGGGAAGAATCCCCGCCATCGCTGATCGACGTCGCCGTTCGCGACCGGCGCTGGGCTCAGGGCAACTTGCAGCACATGAAAATTATCGGCACCGCGGGCTTGAGTTTCATCAGCCGAATGCATCTCGGTGTCGGCATCATGAGCTACCTGTCCTCGCCCCTGTGGCTGGTGATGCTGGGCATCGGTTTCGCACTCGCGGTGCAGTCGCACTTGATTCGTCCCGAGTATTTCAGTCACGACTTCCAGCTGTTTCCCACGTGGCCGCGTTTCGATGTCGAACTGATGATGGCCCTGTTCTGGTTCAGCATGATCGTGCTGCTGATCCCGAAGATGCTCGGCCTGGTTCGTGCGCTCTTGTCGAGGCGCATCCGCCGGGGCAGCGGCGGCGTGATCGGCGTCGCCGCGAGCTTTCTATTGGAGGTCATCCTGTCGGCCCTGTACGCGCCCGTGCTCATGTTGATTCAAAGCCGGCACGTCTTTGAAGTGTTCATGGGGCGCGACTCCGGCTGGAAGCCGCAGCGACGCGAGAGCGGCGGCACCACCTGGTCCGATGCGTGGCACTATCACAAGCGGCACATGTTCTTGAGTTGCGCAACCGCCGTGATCGTGTGGTTTCTCTCGCCGCCGCTGCTCGCGTGGCTATCGCCGGCGCTCCTGGGCCTCTTTCTGTCGGTGCCCTTGTCGCGCGCGAGCGGCAGTGAAAGCTTGGGCAGAATCTTGTCGAGGCTCGCGCTGCTGCGCACGCCGGAAGAAGTCGAGACGCCGCCGCTGGTGGCGCGCCGCCGGGAATTGGTGCGTCAGGCGAGCGCGCCGCCGGAAGACGGACTGCGCCACCTGGCGCGCAATCGCGAGGCGCGTCTGACGCACATCAACGGCAATCTGGCGAGGCCGGCGGATCCGCGCGGTCATCCCGACCCGTATGCCTTCACCGCGGAACAGAAGCTGAAAGACGCCCGGTCGCTCGATGAGGCGCTGGCGTGGCTCACGCCCATCGAACGCGTTGAAGTCGCCGGCGATGCGCGATTGCTCAATCAGCTGGCGCTTCTGCCGGACGCCGAGTACCCCTTGTTCTTGATTTAAAGGAATAAACGATGGTTCGACGACGCGCAATACTGAAATCAGCCGTGGCGCTGGCGGCCGGCCAATGGGTTCGTCCGGAATTCGCCGCTGCCGCCCCAACGGCTTCCGCACCGCCGAGCCAAGCCTTCGACTATGCGTGGCTCAAGGGCCAGGCCCGCAAGCTCGCCGGCAACGCGTATCAGGCCTCGCAAGATACGCTGCCGCCCGCGATGGCGAAGATCGGTTACGACCAATACCAATCGCTGCGCTTTCGCACGGACCACGCGCTCTGGGCGAACGCCGGGTTGGCGTTTCGCCTGCAGTTCTTTCACGTCGGCCGCAGTTTTACCGAACCGGTGCGCCTCTACGAGATCGTCGACGGGCAATCGCGGGAAATCGTCTACGACCCGGCGATGTTCGAATTCGACAAGGCCGGCGTCGACCCGAAAGTGATGCGCGGCCACGTCGGTTTCGCGGGCTTTCGCGTGCAGTTCGTGACGGATTGGAAGGACGATGTGGCCGCGTACTTGGGTGCCAGCTATTTCCGCGCGGTGGGTGGCGATACGCGGCAATACGGATTGTCGGCGCGCGCGCTGGCGGTGGATACGGCGTTTCCACGCCCGGAAGAGTTCCCGCGCTTTACCGCGTTCTGGTTCGAGCGGCCGGTGAAGGACTCGGGGACTCTCACTTTGTACGCGCTGATGGACTCGCCGAGCGTCGCGGGCGCGCTGCGCTTTCAGATTACACCCGGCGGCACGCAAATCATGGACATCGACAGCGCGCTGTATCCGCGCAAGCCGATCGAAAGGCTGGGCGTGGCCCCGCTCACCAGCATGTTCTTCTACGGCGAGAACGATCGGCGCGCGGCGAATGACTGGCGGCCGGAGATCCACGACTCCGACGGCATTTCCATGTGGACCGGTGCGGGCGAATGGATCTGGCGGCCGCTGACGAATCCCGCGCAATTGCATTTCAGCTCTTACTTGGATGACAACCCGCGGGGCTTCGGCCTGCTGCAGCGGGACCGTGATTGGGATCATTATCAAGACGACGGCGTGTACTACGATCGCCGGCCGAGCTTGTGGGTCGAGCCCAAGCCCGGACCCAACGGCGGCTGGGGCAAGGGCTCGGTGCAGTTGGTCGAAATCCCGACGGTGGATGAAACCTTCGATAACATCGTCGCCTTCTGGAATCCGCTCGAACGGCCCAAGCCGGGGCAGGAACTCCTGTTCAGCTATCGGCTCTATTGGGGCACTCGCATGCCGTATGCATCGGCGCTCGCGCAGACCCTCGCGACGCGCACCGGCATCGGCGGCACGGTTGGCCAGAAGCGTCAATACTATTCCTGGCATTTCGCGGTCGACTTCGCGGGTGGCGAACTCGGTGCTCTGCCCAAGGACGCTCCCGTCGAAGCGGTGATCACCGTCTCGCATGGACAGACCGAGCATGTCACGGCGCACTATGTCGAGGAATTTCACGGCTACCGCGCGCTGTTCGATGTCAAACCGCCCGATGACAGCGTCGAGCCCATCGATATGCGCTTGTACCTGCGCATCAATGGCAGGGCGCTGACGGAAACGTGGATCTATCTGTGGACACCGCCGTCCTTGAAAGAACGCAAGGCGGCGCTGACTTAAGTTTCGCTAGCCGCCATCCTTGGGCCGGAGCTTGAGATGCGGGAGCCGCTGCGTATCGCCCGTCACCCGGCGAATCTCGCGCTCGCGTTTGACGCGCGGCAGGCTCTCGCGCGGGTTCAGGATGATCCAGCGCCACTCGTTGAGCTGATGCTTGAGCAGGGGCAGCAACGAGCGCTCGCTGGCCGATTCGACACCATCCGCGGGGAATAGAGTGGCGCAGTAGAGATCGAAATACTCCGCATACAGATTTTCGTAATGCTGCATGGGATCGAGAAAAACGGGGTCCTGGACCAAACCGGTTCCGACGTGACTCGCGCACAGGTAGCTGCACGCCTTGCGCACAAAGGCGCCGTGCTCGGCGATGATCGCGTACTGATAGCCGCGGGTCGGATAGAAATGATTCAGTATCCGGGTGCGCTCCGCGCCTCGCACTTCCTTGCGCCTCAGGTACTCGAACAGAGCCTTGCCGTGAATCAGGCGCAGCGCGGTCTGTCTGAGCGCGGCCGCCTGGGTTCGCAAGACACCGTAGTCGGCGACTTGGCGCATGAGGCCCGAATGCTCGTTCTCCCACACCTCCCAAGTCCTGGAGCTTTCCGACAGGCGATGTGCAATCAGGTGCTCTCTGGCATCGTCGCTTCGCAACGCAATCTCGATCCGGTCCGTGGATTCGCGCATGAGACGTGAATGACTGATCGCACTGCGGTGCACCGGTAACATCCCCCAGGCAACGCCTGGAATTTTCGCGGTGACATCCCTAGGCAAAAGACCGCGTTACTCGACTTATATCGTAAACGCAGCTTATGGCAAGACGGTGTCAGTGATAAGCGCGTCGCTATTGTGCGACGTCGGACAGGTCACATGCAATGCTGCAATGCCTACGCCGCCAGCGGCGCGGCCATCTGTACCTGATTGCGTCCGCGCCGCTTGGCTACGTAGACGGCTGCGTCCGCCTGCGCGATGAGATGTTCGCCCCAGACTCCGAGGGTGTCGCTGGCGGCGATACCGATGCTGCAGGTCAAGTGGATCGACTTGCCGAATCCGTCCACACGCACCGCGGCAACCCGCTCTAGGATGCGCTGCGCAATGGGATGTGCGGCCGCCGCGTCGGCACTGCTCAGAATCACGACGAACTCCTCGCCTCCGTAGCGGCCGATGACGTCCGACTGCCGCAATTCCGCATGAATGGGGTCGATGATGGCGCGCAAGCACGCATCCCCGGCCTGATGGCCGAACGAATCGTTGATCTGCTTGAAATGATCGAGATCGATGAACAGGAGCGCGATCGGCAGGCCGCGCGCCCGCGCTCGCAGGCAAGCCGCGTCGAGACGCTCGATGAGCGAGCGGCGATTCAAGACGCCGGTCAAGGGATCGGTCTGCGCTCGCCGTTCCGCCTCCGTGAGTGCGACGCGCTGCGCGCGCAGCCTGTCGGCCACGCCGAGGGCGATGAGCACCGCTGCCGCCACCATCGACAAGGGCAGGCCGTAGTAGTACAGCAGAGGACTGGGCTCCGTGGAGGCACTGAGTAAGAATCGCACGGCAGCCGCCATGGTGAAACCTTCGAGCAGGGCCCAGGCGATCAGGAACCAGCCTGCCGCACGATTTCCGCGTCGCCAAGCGAGGAATGCCACAACCACGGTGAACACGGCCGCACCGAGAAACATGACATTGCCGATCGCGTTCACCCAAATCCCGAAGCCCAGAAATTTCGCCAGGTTCGCGATGGTGATGGCGACGAACGCCGCCGCGAGCCAGCCGAACATCGCATAGATTCGCGGCGAAGAATGCTTGAGGTCGGCGATCTCGCGGACGAATAGGCAAGCGACCGCACCGCTCAAACCGACCGGCACGTTCCACGCAAAGGAAGTCAGCGGCCGTGCATAGGAAAGCCACGGCCAGTCGAAACCCTGCCCGGAAAGATAGGCTATGTACAACGCCTGCAGGAAAAACAGCGACGCGTACAAAATGAACAGCTGGTCCTTCAGCACGAACCAGATCAGCAGCGCAGCGAGCGCCACCGCCATCAGAGCGCCGAACGCCAGGGCGATCATTCGCGCGTGTTCGGCGCCGCGCGCCAGCGTTCGATCGAGAGTCGAGCCGGAAAAGTTCACGGGTCCCGAATCGCCGCCGCCGACTGTGACGTGGGCGTACAAGGATTGGCCTACCTGCAGACCCTCGACATAGGTGAATACGGTGTCCTGAGTTCCGCGGAATCCCGGCAGCCGGACGGCGTGTGGCAATGCAACTGCCGCGCCGGCTCGAGCCGCGTAGAGATCGGCCTGCGTTTGCTGCGCCGCGTGCATCACCACCACCGGTATGCCCGCCGCCGGTACGCCGGCCGGCGCGAGACCTTCCGCGGACTTGAGCTTCAACCAAAATGCGGCGTCACGGCTGCGCAGCTTGGCGCTGCCGAGCGGCTCGAATTGGCCGTCGAGCGAACCGCTGGTCACCGCACCCACCGTCGGATCGAGCGCCGCGGCGCGGAGGACCTGAACATCGAAGGTCGATTCAGCGGTTATCGCCGCCGACGGAAGCAGGTTGCCGATGCAGGTGAAAACGCAAGCGGCCCACAGGCCGCCCGCGGCCCGCTGACGTGTCAGTACTGCCGCGACAGCAGCCAATGAGCGAGCGAACGCAGCGTTTCCGCACGATCGCCGAAGGGCGCCAGCGCATTGATCGCCTGACTGTGCAGCAGCCGGACTCGTTGTTGCGAGGCCGGTATGCCGATGACGGCCGGATGCGTGGGCTTTGCACGTTCGCTGTCCGCTCCGGTCGCTTTGCCCAACATCGACGCGTCGCCGGTCACGTCGAGCAGGTCGTCTTGAATCTGGAACGCCAGACCCACGGCCGACGCAAATCGGGTCAGCGCGGCATAGAGATTCGCATCCAGGGGCGGGACGCATTCGGCGGCCATCAAGACGCTGGCGCGAATCACGGCCCCGGTCTTGCGGGCGTGCATGTCCTCCACCTGACCGATATCGAGCCGCATGCCCTGAACGGCCAGATCGATCGCCTGACCTCCCGCCATGCCGAAGGTGCCGATGGCCTGCGCCAACATATCGACCAAGCGCAGACGGATTGCCGGCGAGGCCGGAAGCTTGGGATCGCTGGCGAGCCATTGAAACGCCAGCGGCTGCAGCGCGTCGCCCACCAGCAATGCCGTGGCCTCATCGTAAGCCTTGTGGCAGGTCGGCCGGCCGCGGCGCATATCGTCGTTATCCATCGCCGGCAAATCGTCGTGCACCAGTGAGTACACGTGGACAAGCTCGATGGCGCATGCCGCGGCCTCGACTTCGTCCTCCGACAAGCCCAGGGTACGCGCGGTGGCGAACAGCAATGCCGGCCGTATGCGCTTGCCGCCGCCCAATACGCTGTAGCGCATGGCCTCGTGCAGACGGGCCGGAACCTTATCGGGTTCCGGAAGGCGCGCCGCGAGAGCGTGTTCCATGCGCAGGCGCCAGGCCTCGAGCTGCGCGCCGAATGCATCGGTGCTCGCGGACTCGTCCTGGGTCCGTATCAGACGATCTGCTGCGTCGTTCACGCGCTTAGGCCGTCGTAGGGCTCCACCTTCATGCGCTCTCCCGGCTCACGCGCTTGATCTCACTGAGCGGTATCTCGGCGACCGTGCCATAGCGGGCGCCCTCGGCATATTTGATGGGTAAGTCGGGTGCCATCGGGCCCGCGATGCGCGGCCCGCGCAACCAGACTTTCAAGGCCTTGAGCGGATGGCTGAACGCGTCGTTGACCGCCGTACCTTCGAATCCGCAATGCGCCATGCAGTTGTCACAGCGTGGATTCTTGCCGACGCCGTATTTATCCCACTCGGTGTCATCGATCAGCGACTGGTAGCTCGGCGCATACCCCTCGTCGGAGAGCAGGTAGCAGGGGCGCTGCCAACCGAATATGTTGTAGGTGGGATTGCTCCATGGCGTGCACTGATAGGTCTGGTTACCGGCGAGAAAATCCAAGAACAGCGCGGAGTGATTGAACGACCACGAGATGCCGGAGGGGCGGCGGCGAAGGCCGAAGATGCTGCGGAACAGCTGCTTGCTTGCGTTGCGTCCCAGGAACACGTCCTGTTTCGGTGCGTGGTGGTAGCTGTATCCCGGCGACACCGTGATTCCCTCGACGCCGAGCGTCGTCGCGGTATCGAAGAAATCCGCCACGTCCGCCGGGTCCTCGCCGTTGAACAAAGTACAATTGATGGTGACGCGAAAACCCTTGTCGCGGGCCAATTGAATCGCCGCCACCGCCTTGTCGAAAACCCCCTCTTGGCACACCGACTCGTCGTGACGCTGCCGATTGCCGTCCAGGTGAATCGAGAACGTGAGATAGGGAGACGGCTGATATTCATCGATATGCTTGGAGAGCAGGATCGCGTTGGTGCAGAGATAGACGAATTTCTTGCGCGCGACGATGCCGGCAACGATTTGCGGCATTTCCTTGTGAATGAGCGGTTCGCCGCCGGGAATGGACACGATGGGCGCGCCGCACTCGTCGACCGCGCGCATGGCGTCTTCCACGCTGACCCGCTTTTGCAGGATTTCCTTCGGATAATCGATTTTCCCGCAGCCGGAGCAGGCGAGATTACACTGGAACAGAGGTTCCAGCATGAGCACGAGCGGATAGCGTTTATCGCCCCGCAGCTTACGGCCGGCGATATATCGCGCGACCTTGTACATCTGAAGTAGTGGAATGGCCATGGAGCTATATTACCGCGAGAGGGACTAAGAGCCCAATTCAAACTGCAAATCGAGTATTCGAGCGCGGTGATCCCGCCAAATCCGAGCCCATTCGAGCATGAACCATGGCGTAAAGTTCCCCGGGCCGGCCGCCATTTCCCTCTGCAGCGCTTCCGGGCTGACCCAGCGCCAGGCGAGGATTTCGTCGCTGTTGATCTTGACGGGATCGGTGCTGCGTCCGATGAACACCGAACAAAGCTCGTTTTCGGCGCCTGTTTCGTCGAATTGCGCCTGGTATTGGAACTTGAACAGAAAATGCAGCGGGCAGCGCAGCCCGAGTTCCTCGTACAGGCGGCGGTGGATCGCCGCCTCCATGGTCTCGGCGCTGCGCGGATGACTGCAGCAGCTGTTCGACCAGTACAACGGCCACAGGCGTTTGAATGCCGATCGCTTTTGCAACAGCAATTCGCCGCTGCCATTAAATATCAGCAATGAAAATGCCCGGTGCAGGACGCCGTGGCCTTCATGACACAACACCTTGCTCAAGTGCCCGACTCCGTGATCGGCTTCGTCCACCAGAATGAGGGAATCGGCATCCGCGATCATACTTGCGGTAGTGGCGCGGTTGTCGTGAAATTCATCCATGTAGGAATGATAGCCGCTTGCAAAGCATCCGCGCTAGGAGCCTGTCTGACTAATGGGCGCCGTCACGAGGGGCTCCGAGCATAGGATATAGACTGAGATCGTGAGGATCAGATGATGAGCGCAGCCGCGCCGACGATTCAAGTAGGCTCCCAAGAGCACCGGGAAATTCTCGCCCGGTTCTTTCTCGACTCCCATGTCGACTTCGTTCCCGAATCAATCGTTTGGCCGCAATTGGGGGAACCGAGCCGGGCGCGGCTCACCGCTCTGCCGTTCTGGCAGGAAGCCGTGGCCACCGAAAACATCACTTCCAACACCGTTGCCGCAGCGGCCAGGCTCGAGCCGGATCCCGAGATCCGCAGGGCCATCGAGATGCAGGGTTTCGAGGAGAATCGCCACGCACGTTTGCTGGTTGCGCTCACTTCGCACTATCGGATCAAGGTGGACATGCCGCCGCGCTTCGAACCAGACTCTCTGGAGAACGATTTTCTGTTCGCCGGATTCGGCGAATGCTTCGATTCCTTTTTCGCCTTCGGCCTGTTCGCGCTGGCGAAGAAATCAGGCTTCTTCGGGCCGGAGTTGATCGCGATTTTCGAACCCGTCGTGCAGGAGGAGGCGCGTCATATCCTGTTCTTCGTCAACTGGGTGAAGTACCGCCGATCCCAGCTCCCATGGTGGAAGCGGCCGGCGTTCAGGCTGCGCTGCGCTTGGATCATCCTGAAGCAGGTGGCGAGCCGCATCAAGACGGCGCGCACCATGGGCGACGCGAGCGATTCCAGCGATAACTTCACGATGAGCGCGCATCAAGAGGTGGGCGAATCCGTCACTCTGCATTCGCTGCTGGAAGTGTGCCTCAGCGAGAACGACCGGCGCATGGGACAGTACGACCCGCGTCTGCTGCGCCCGCGGCTGGTGCCGGTTCTTGCAAGATTTGCGCATCGAGTGCTGCCTGCCAGTATTTGATCGAGGCGTCGGCGCCACGGGCGCCGCTGCCGGGCGGCGGCGGTCGCACACGGCCGGCGCTGTCAGGATAGAAGGCCGCGCTCGCGATACCATCGCACCGCATCTTCGAACGCCTGGAGCGGCGGCCGCCAGCGGTATCCCAGCTCACTGACCGCCTTGGCGCTCGAGAAGAACATGCGCTTGCGCGACATGCGCACGCCTTCGAGCGTCACGCGGCCGGTGCGGCCCGAGATTTTGGCGAGGCCTTCCGCAAGATACGCAACGGGCAACACCGCTGCATACGGCAGACGGACGCGCGGCGGCGCGCGTCCGACCAGCCGCGCGATCTGCCCGAGAATCGTCTGCAACGTCATATCCTCGCCGCCCAGAATATAACGCTCACCCGCCCGCCCGCGCTCGAACGCCAGCAGATGTCCGGCGGCAACGTCGTCCACATGCACGATGTTGAGTCCGGTATCCACATACGCAGGCATCCGGCCGGACGCGGCATCGAGCACGAGCTGTCCCGTCGGCGTGGGCTTGATATCGCCCGGACCGACCGGCGTCGATGGATTGACAATGACCACCGACATGCCCGTCCGAGCCGCATCCCGCGCCACCTCTTCCGCGAGGTACTTCGAGCGCTTGTAATGGCCGATCATGTTGTCCAGGGCGACGGGAGTTCGCTCTTCTCCCGGAGAACCGTCCGACGGAATGCCGATGGTCGCAACGCTGCTCGTGTAGACGATTCGCGGAACTCCCGCCGTGCGGGCGGCAGTCAAGATGTTGCGGGTTCCTTCGACATTGGTGCGGTAGAGCTGCGTAGGATCGCGCGCGCCCAAACGATAGTCCGCCGCGACGTGAAACAATCCCGCGCAACCTTCGAGCGCGCGGCCGAGCGAACCTGAGTCCGCGAGATCGCCCTCCACGACATCCCAGGCAAGCGGCTGCAGATTGCTGCGGTCCGAGCCGCTGCGTACCAGGACTCGTACCTGCCAACCGGCTGCACCCAGGGCCCTTGCAACCGCCGCGCCGACGAAACCGGTTGCACCGGTGACCAGTGCCTTCATGCGACGCGAGCGCCGGCGACCGCCGCCAGCGAACGAGTGGCTACCCGGTACGCTCTCGCCAGACGGATCAACCCGATGAGATCCAGAGGCGCCGCGGCGAGACCGCCGATGAGGCGCCGGATGTTGACTTGACCCTCACGGCTTGCCGCGACGACCGCCCGCGGCAGCACATCCGCTGCAGTGTCCACGATCACACGTACGGCGATGAACGGCAGGTTGTGAGCGGCGGACACTTCCGCCACCCCTAAGCTTTCCATATCGACCGCAACGGCGCCGGTCTCTCGAAAAGCCGCGGCTTTCTCCGCCACCGCGCCGATCGGCTGCGGGCTGGTGAGCAGAGCACCGGCGGCCACCGGCCGCTGCCTCGCGATGGCGGCAGAGAGCCGCTCGCGCCAACCCGTCGATGTCGAGAACCGCGCGCCGTCGCGCGAAATGACTTCGCTCGGCAAGACGATGGTGCCTGCACTCAAAAGGGGATCGAGTCCGCCGGCCAGCCCAAAACTCATCAGGGCCGCCGCTCCGGCATCGATGAGGTTACGGGCGGCAATCGCCGCCAGGGCGCCGCCCATGCCGCTGACGGCGAGCAGCGCTCCATCGTCAAGGGACGACAAACCGTCGCGCCGCCGCACCGCCGGCCCCAGGGTGCGTGCCTCCGCTTCGAGCGCCGCGACGACGCCCACCCCATTCAATGAGCGATTCCGCGACGCGTCAGTGTGCGGTACGCCGCCAGCGCCCAGAGCGGGAAATACGCCGAATAGCCGTGATATCTCAAATAGAACACACGCGGAAAGCCGGGCGCCGTGAAGCTCGGGTCGCTCCAGAGCCCATCCGCCTGTTGCGTGCGCATCAGGAACTCCGTGCCGCGTCGCACGGCGTCCGATTGGACCTCGCCCGCGGCGAGTAATCCCAGCAGCGCCCAGGCGGTCTGGAAGGCGGTGCTCGGAAAATGCCCGGCTTCGCCGGGCGGTTGAGCATAGGTATCGTTGCTCTCGCCCCAGCCGCCGTCGACATTCTGCCTGAGCTTCAGCCATTGGACGGCGCGCCGCACCGCGGGATCATCGCTGCTGATGTGCGCCTGCGCGAGGGCCATCAACACCGACCAGGTGCCGTAAATGTAGTTGGTGCCCCAGCGGCCGAACCACGACCCGTCGGCTTCCTGTTGCTCACGAAGATAGGCGATTGCTCTATGCAAGGCCTGCTTGTCCTGCGGCCGACCGATGCGTGCCAACACCGTTACCACCCGCGCCGTGACATCGCTGGTGGGGGGATCCAGCAGCGCGCCATGGTCGGCGAATGGAATCTTGTTGAGGTAGTAGCAGATGTTGTCGGCATCGAAGGCCGCAAAGCCGCCGTCCTTGCTTTGCATTCCGACCAACCAATCCAGGGCGCGGCGCACGCTCTCGGTGTAGCGGTCCGAATCGCGCGCCTGATGCATGGCCCACACGACCACGGCCGTGTCATCGAGATCCGGGTAGTAGCTGTTCGCGAACTGAAACGCCCAGCCGCCGCCGGCCAGCCCCCGCCGATTGACCTGCCAGTCTCCGGGTTCATCGAGAAGCTGACGTGTCTTCAGCCAGTCGAGCGCCCGCATCGATGCGCCGAGCGATGGAGCATCGCCGGCCTCTTGCATCGCGAGGCTCGCGAGTGCTGTGTCCCAGATCGGTGAGACGCAGGGCTGGCAGTAGGCGCTCGATGGACCTTCGACAACGAGCTTTCGCAGCGCGCGCTTTGCCGTGATGCGCCGCGGGTCATCTTCGGCATAGCCCAGTATCACCATGGCTTCCAAGGCGTTGACCATGGCGGGAAAGATGGCGCCCAGGCCGTCTTCGCCGTTGAGCCGCTCCAGGGTCCAGTTTTCCGCCAGACGGGTTGCATGCTCGCGCATCCGAGCCGGAATCAGGGGATCAATCAAGCGCCCCAGCCGATCGGCGGCCAGGAACGCCTTGGCCAGGAATCCCGAGCGCCGGAAATAATCTCGCTCCTTCTCGGGCGGAGTCGTGAACAACTCGCGAATGTGTACCTTGCGCGGATTCTTGGCGACCGGCTTGCGGGTGCACAAAATGAACAGCGGAACCATGACCGTGCGCGACCAATAGGCGACCTTGTCGAGATGGAAGGGGAACCATCGCGGCAGCAGCATGATTTCGACGGGAATGTAGGGCACGCCGCGCCACGGCAATTGCGCGAACAGCGCGAGCGCGATCCGCGTAAACACATTGACCGCTGCCGCGCCACCTCGTTTCAATATCGCAGCTCTCGCTTGCGCCATGTGCGGCGCGTCGGGACTGTCGCCCGCGAGCTTCAATGCATAATAGGACTTGACCGAGCAGCTGATATTGAAATCGCCGCCCCGATAGAGCGGCCAGCCGCCGTGCTCGGCTTGCGCGGCGCGGATATGACGGCAGAGCTTCGCCTCCAGCGCAGCGTCGATCTCGTCCAAGAAGTGCATCATCATGATGTACTCGGCCGGGATGGTGCAGTCCGCCTCGAGCTCGAACAGCCAATACCCTTCGGCATCCTGCCGCGCCGCCAGCGCGTCCCGGGCATCCACGATCGCGCGATCCAAGGGCGAATCCGTCACCCGCCGCAGCGTGTGCGACACGACGTCGCCACGCGCGTCCGACAGCGGTGCCGGGTGCGAACCCGGCTTCGGTGCGATGCGGCTCACGACCCTGAGTTCCCGTAAGAGCGCCGCGACGTGAATTCGGGTGCGGCGGCCGGTGCATCCTGAATGTTGACCGGCGCCGGGCGCGGTCGGCGCAGGTCGGACAGGCGCGCGAGCGGCAGGCCGCGTGCAGCCAGCGCAAACAGGGCCCGCAGCATCCAGTTGCTGCGTCCCGCAACATTCGTCAAAGCCCTAGTCATGGCGACCGCGGAGTGCGTCACCTTCACCTGGACGCCGGCCGTAAAGCGTGGATTGTGCTCGATCTTGCCCAGTGTCAGGACAGCCAGCCCGATCGCCCACAGGCAGAAGCGCCGTATGCCCGTCTCCTTGCTTGGGATCAACAATGTGTAGTCGAGCGCGTTTCGCAGATGAGCATGGGCCACGCCGACAAGCTCGCGAAAAGCGGCGCCGAACCGCTGATCAAAGGGCTCGCTCGACACCTGGGCGAGATCGACTCCATAGCGCGTGAACACTTCCTGCGGCAACCAGCACGCGCCGCGGCTGCGGTCCTCCCACACGTCCTTGAGAATATTCGTCATCTGAAGTCCCTGCGCAAAGGACGCGGCGATGGCGGACAGCGCTGGGCGGTGGCGGGCGATTTCCGGTGAATAATCACAGAAGAGATCGGTGAGCATTTCGCCCACGACGCCGGCAACGTAGTAGCAATAGTCGTCCAGGTCGCTCGAACAGGCGAGGCCCTTGAGGCTGGCGCTGAACTGGAAACGCGGCATGCCATGGCACATGAGCTCGACGCAGCGTTGAATCGCGGCCCGCTGCGGCTCATTGAGCCGCGCCATGACTCCGAGAACGCGCTCCATGTTGCTGACGAGGTCGCGCTCCGTGGCCAGGGTCCGCTCCGACAGCCGGCCCTCGATTTCCCGCGCCAGGAGCCCCGGATCCCCGCGGCCGACCAATACTGCGCTGAAGCGCTGCAGGAAGGCCAATGTTTCGGGCGGAGACAGCGCCGGCTCGTCCTCGATGGTATCGGCAATCCGGCACAGCAAATAGGCGCAGGTCACCGCGGTGCGCAGCCCCAAAGGCAGCTGCGGGATGGTCAGCGCAAAGGTGCGTGAGACATGCGGGAGAATCTGGTCTTGATAGACTTCATCTGAACTGACGGAATCCATAAGGACGGCATCTCGGAAACTTCTAAGAATAGCATCATGTCAGCAGGCCGGGCATGGTGCAAATTTACAACATCGTGTGCGTTCGTTGCCACGAGAGCCGCCCGGCAGTATAAACTGCCGCTGATGAGCACTCCGCACGACGATTATCCGCTGCTTGACTCCATCGGTACGCCGGCGGATTTAAGACGCCTGCCGACCGCCAAGCTGACCGACCTGGCCCAGGAATTGCGCCAGTTCCTGATCCACAGCGTGAGCACCCGAGGGGGGCATTTTGCCGCTGGTCTGGGCACGGTCGAACTCACGATTGCCCTGCACTACGTGTTCAATACCCCCTATGACCGGCTGGTCTGGGACGTAGGCCACCAGGCCTATCCACACAAGGTGTTGACGGGCCGCCGCGACCGGCTCCACACCATCAAGCAGCATGAGGGCCTCGCCCCATTTCCGACTCGCACCGAGAGCGAATACGACACTTTCGGCGTTGGGCACTCCAGCACCTCGATCAGTGCGGCATTGGGCATGGCCGTCGCAGCAGCGCAACGCGGGGAGAATCGCCGGGCCGTGGCCATCATCGGCGACGGCGCTCTGACTGCGGGCATGGCCTTCGAGGCGCTAAACCACGCCGGTTCACGGTCGACGGATCTCTTGATCGTTCTCAACGACAATGACATGTCGATTTCCGAGAACGTCGGCGCCCTGTCCAACTATCTGGCCCGCGCCTTGTCGGGACGCATGTATTCGCACCTGCGCGAAAGCGGCAAGAAGGTC
>WNFI01663726.1_pt1 | contig 15450 bp, 13 predicted proteins | sample 5400471 | NCBI WGS metagenome assembly WNFI01 (sample SAMN13153348, study PRJNA577476) | soil metagenome | isolation source: 100 cm saprolite on Douglas fir-dominated hillslope | place: USA:California | collected 2013-09-17 | reverse complement strand
CTCGCCAGGCGTCATCGCCCGCGCCACATCGTGGCCTCGTTCGAGATCTGCGGCTGGCTGCAATCGAAGGGGGTCGAGAACTGCTCCGCGATGAATCTCGGCGGCACCCAGGAGTTGCCGGGGCTCGCCGTCTCCATGGTTCGCGCCGACCACTCCTGCGGCATCACCGACGGCGACCAGATCCTTTATGGCGGCGTGGCCGCCGGCTACGTCGTGAAGCTCGCCGGCGGCTTCACCTTCTACCATGCCGGCGACACGGCCCTGTTCTCGGACATGCAGCTGATCGCCGAGCTGCACCGGCCCGAGCTGGCGTTCCTGCCCATCGGCGACCTGTTCACCATGGACCCCCAGCAGGCGGCGCGGGCCTGCCGCTTCCTGGGCGTGCGCAAGGTGGTGCCGGTGCACTGGGGCACCTTCCCGGCGCTCACCGGCACGCCGGCGCAGCTGGTCAAGGCGCTCGAAGACCTCGGCGTGTCCTGCGAGGTGGTGACTCTCCATCCCGGCGACACCTATTGATCTCGACCGCGACGCGCCGGCCCGGTTGGCTCGGTCGGCTCGCCCCTTGGCGAGACCGACCACCGCACGGTCAGGGTGGCCATGCGGCATTCCCCGGAGGGCTCTTCCCTGAGGTCGCCCGCCGGACTCGCCGCGCTGGTTGAGAGCCAATCCGCATGCCCACCAGCACGGTCGAGGACTACCTCAAATGCATCCTGCTCGAGGAGCAGCGCGACCCCGGGACGCTGGTCACCATGGGCCACGTGGCGGCCGCCTTGCGGGTGGCGCCCGGGACGGTGACGGCGATGGTCAAGGCGCTGGCGGACGGCGGCCTGCTGGCCTACGAGCCCTACAGCGGGGTGCGCCTGACGGACTACGGGCGCCAGCTCGCCGGCCACGTGCTGCGCCGCCATCGCCTGGTCGAGCAGTTCCTGGTCAAGGTGATGGGGATGGATTGGACCGAGGTCCACTCCGAGGCGGAGCTGCTGGAGCATGCAGTCTCCGAGCGCCTGATCGCGCGCATTGACGAGATGCTCGGCTTCCCCGCGGTGGACCCGCACGGCGATCCCATCCCCGACGCCCGCGGGGTGGTGGCGGCGCCGCAGCTGCCGACCTTGCTGACCTGCGAGCTCGGCATCGCGCTGCGCGTGGCGCGCATCGCCGACCAGAGCTCCGACTTCCTGCGGCTGGTCGACCGCCGGGGACTGAGGCCCGGCAGCCGCCTGCGGGTGACCGGCCGCGACGAGGCGGCCGACGCGGTGGAGCTGGCCATCGAGGACACCGGAGAGCCGGCGCTGACGCTGGGCTTTCGCGCCGCCTCGAAGATCCAGGTCGAGGCGGCGGAGTAGGCCGCTGGTCAGTTATCTATGGGTGGGGCCAAGCCCGCCGCGCACAGCTCTCCCGGCCGCCGGGTCCGAGCGCGGGCAGAGCGCGGGCCCCAACCAGGCGTCGCGCTCGGGTTGCTCCTCGCGAAGCCTCCTCAGGTCGATCTTCACCTCGGGGCGTGACCAGTGCGCACAGATGAAGTCGATCCGTTCTTGCATCGCGGCCATGAACTTGCGGTGAAAGGCAGTTACCTGCTCGCGGAACTCGCTCGTCGCCATTTCCTGGCGTCCGTGCGACGCGGTCCAAGCCGGCGCGCCGCCGATCATGCGGCCGCGATTGTCCCATTCGACGACGACAGTCTCCCCACGGCTCCACATCCAGATGTCAGCCCTGGGAGCGAGGTACGAGGTATAGAGAGAGCGGCGGTACAGCATGTCGAGCGCTTCGTCGAGGATCTCCCTGGGCTGCCGCTCGGCATCCCTGGTCTGGTTCAGGCGGCCGGCCGTGGCCGCAACGGAGCCATCCTCGAGGGCGGCGACGACATCGGCGGGGAGTGGCTCCAAGACGTCGGGCAGTATCTCGATCAGGTCTTCGTGGAACCTCGCCACCTGGTAATCCACGAAGCGCGGCATCCGGGCGGGCGGCCGGCTTCCCAGCAACCGCGCCTCAGGCGAGTATTCGAGGAGGCGCACCGTTCCGAGATCGAGCCAGTACAGGCCCCAGCTGAGGCCGAACCAGTTCAACCTGAGGTCCGGAGGAGTGCCCCAGACCGGAACCTCGTCGAGGGGAGCCAGCTCAAACTCAAACACCGGAGAGAGCCTTCATTGGGAGCAGAGTAGCAGCAGGCCTGAGCTGGCACTACCGCAACCCCAGCCGCAGGCCGAACCAGCGGGCGCGGGCGAGCAGGCCGACGCGGTCTCGCCAAGGGGCGACCTCAGGGAAGTGTCGGTCTCGCCAAGGGGCGAGCCGACCGAGCCGACCGGGCCGGCGTCGTCGGGCAGGGGGCTGTGCCCGTGCGCCACGGCTTCGCCTAGATGCTGCAGGGCGTGCAACCGGATCAGCGCTCCGGCGAAGCCGTTGACCTCGGCGGTGAGGCGGGCTTCGAGCAAGGCGCCGCCAACCGCCCGGCCGAGGCGGCGGGCGTCCAGCCCGGCGTCGGCGGCGTTGGCTGGGTGCGGCCGCAGAGCGCGGCGGCGGGCGCAGCCGGCCAGCTCGTCGAGGGCGTCCGCGGGCCAGCGCCGGCGCGCGTTCTCCCGCGCCATGCGCAAGCAGATCGGCGGCTGCGCCGGCTCGCCCGCCAGGGCGCGATCGAGCCCCGCCTGCCAGCGGTCGATCTGCGCCAGGCGCTCGCCTTCAGGCCCGTGCTGCTGCGCGCAGTCGAGCAGCATGCGGGCGTAGGCGAGCAGCGCCCGGGCGCGCGCCCGCTCGGTCGCGGGCAGCAGCAGCAGCGCCGGCGCGAAGTCGCCGAGCAGCTCGCGGGCGATCTCGGCGATCCACGCCTCGGCGCGCTCGGCGGCGGAGGCTCCCGCGGCGGCCCGCGCTGCCGAGGTGACCTGCGCTGCCGATGCAGCCGACATTATCGATACGGCCGGCGCTCCCGGGGCGGTCGATGCTCCCGAGGCAGTCGATGCGGTAGACGTGCCTGAAACGTCCTCGGCCGACTGCGTTCTCGACTCGATCGCCGGCGCCATGCCGGCGGGTAGGGGCACCAGCCGGCTGTGGCAGCTCTGCGATAGCAGGTCGCCGCGCCAGCGCGGGTCGGTCGGGCGGTGCTCGCGGATGGCCAGCGGGGGCGCGTCGGATCCTGGCGGCGGGTCGCCGGGATGGACGGCCATCAGAGCAGGCGCAGCAGCTCGCGCTGCGGGCTGCCGCCGGTCACCTCGACGCTCTCGCCGTCTCCCTCGACGCCGGGAGCCGCGCCGGCGCCGAGGAGCGCGACGTTGATCTCGCTGCGCACTCCGAAGTCCCCGGGCAGGTAGATGCCGGGCTCGATCGAGAAGCCGGTCATCGGCAGCAGCAGCCGGGTGTCGTGGGTCTCGAGGTTGTCCATGTTGGCGCCCTGGCCGTGATCGGAGATGCCGATCGAGTGCCCCGTGCGATGGATGAAGCGCTCGCCGAAGCCGGCGCGCAGGATCACCTCGCGCGCCGCGTCGTCGACCTCGAAACCGCGGATCGGCTGGCGCGGGTAACTGGCGCGCACCCGCTCCAGGGCGGCGTCACGCGCCGCGGCGACGTGGCCGAAGACCTCCGCCTGGCGGTCGCTGGGCGAGGGCGCGCACACTCCGCACCAGGTGATGTCGGCATAGACGCTCTCGGCCGCCCGCTCCTTCGCCCACAGGTCGATGAGCAGGAAGTCGCCCCGGCGGATCGGCGAGGAGCGCGCGGGCCCCGGCTGGTAGTGGGGGTCCGCGCTGTGGGCGTTGACGCCGACGATGGGGTCGCTCTCGGCCCACAGCCCCGCCTGCTCGAAGGCGTCGACGATGCCGCGCTGCACCGTGTACTCGTCGAGCTCGTCGCCGCGGGCGAGGGCGGCGCTCACCCGGCCGAAGGCGGCGTGCACGATGGCGTGCAGGTGGGTGGCGGCGCGGCGGTGGCCGGCGAGCTGGCTGGCGCTCCAGGTGGCGGCGAAGCGCTGGGCCAGGTCGGCCGCCGAGGACAGCTCGACCCCGGCCTCGCGCAGCAGCTCGGCGGTGCCTGCGTCGAGCCGGGAGATGGTCGGCAGCTCGTTGCCGGGGCTGTACTGGGCCGCCAGGCGGCGATGCCCCGCCACCAGCCGCCCGAGCAGCTCCACCCCGATCGGGTCGTTGTGCTGGAAGCAGGCGAAGAACCAGCCGTCGACCCCGGCCTCGGCCAGCGCGCCTTCGATCTCCCCGATCCGTTCCGCCAGCATGCCGTCCCTCCGGTGCCGCCGCCGCGCTGGTGCCGCTCGGCGACGCTGGGCGACGCAGCGGATGCTATCAGAGGACGATCCGTTCGCCGGTCATTGCTGGGCGGCGGTCGCCGGCTGAGCCGGCGGCGCCGGCGGCGCCAGGATCGTCACGTCGACGCGGCGGTTCGAGCCGCGCCCGGCGACCCGTTGGTTGCTGGCCACCGGGTCGTCGGCGCCGTGCGCCTCTACCGCGATGGCGCTCCGCGGTACTCCCAGCTCGGCGAGGTGCTCGGCCACCGCGTTGGCGCGGGCAAGCGACAGGCGGGCGTTGATCGCCTTGCTGCCGCGCGTGTCGGCGTGGCCGACGACCAGCAACCTGCGGCCGCTCGTCTTGACGCCGTTCGCCAGACTGGCCAGCGTTGCCCTGGCGCTGTCGGTGAGCGTCGCGCCCCTGGGAAACTGGATTCGCACCACCTCCGGCCCGGCGTCGGAGCGGAGGGACCGGGTGCGGGCTCCGGCGGCTCCGGCTGCCGTCACGGTCCCGGCCGTCGCCGTCGCCGGCGCCTCCGCCGGCAGCAGCGGGCGGTAGATCGGGTAGGCGCCGGTGCGCACGGTGGCGACGCTGGCCCGCACCGGTGGCTGGCCGGCCCTGGCGGCCACGCCGATGGTCTTCACCGCCGGGGTCACCCAGCCGATGCCGACGTAGGAGATCGCGCCGCGGTCCTGCGCGACCTTCTGAAGGATGGCGCCGTTCTCCTCGACCATCTCGGCGGTGGTGGCGTAGTCCTCGGGTCCCTTGTCGTTGCCACGGCGCAGCACCTTGTCGCGGAAGAAGGAAAAGGTGCCGGAGTAGCTGGGACGCGAGATCAGGTGGATGGGAAGGGTCGGGCCGCCGACCGCGCTCCAGTCGCGGACCCTGCCGGTAAAGACGTCCGACAGCTGGGCGACGGTGAGCTCGGTCACGGGGTTCGCGGGATTGACGACCACCGCGATGCCGTCGTAGCCGATGACGAACTCGCGCAACTCGATCCCCAGCTTGCCGGCGTCCGCGAGCTCGCCCTGCTTGACGGCGCGCGAGGCGGCGCCGAGCTGCGCGGAGCCGTCGAGCAGGCCGACGAACGCCGTGCCGGAGCCGAGGGCCTCCCATTTCACCTCGACCTCCGGATGGCGCGCCATGTAGGCGTGGGCGAAGTCCTGGCCGAGCTTGCCGCCGATGGTGTCGGAGCCCTTGACCTGGAGCACGGCCGCGGCGGCGGCCGCGGCCGGCGCGGCGACGAGGCACGCGGGAATCGCGAGACAGGCCGCGGCGAAGATGGCGGAGAATCGGCAATGAAGGCGCATGGAGTCCCTCCTGGAAGAAAGCGGCTTGCGGGGACGATCGGGTGGCCGTGAGGTCAGCGGAAGGCCACCGGCCAGTTGATCCAGACCGCGACGGGTTCGCCGGCGAGGCGGCCCGGGCTGAAGCGATACCTACGCACCGCGTCCAGGGCGGCGTCCTCGAACGCCCCGAGGTCGAGGCGCGAGCGGTAGATCTTGGCGTCGGCCACCCGGCCGTCCGCGCCGATCAGCAGGCGGCAGACGATCGTCGGTTTCAGGCTCGACGCCGGCTCGGGGGCGGCCGGCGGCTGCCCCGCGATCAGCGCCGGCTTCGCGTCGCGCGCTCCGGTGAGCCGCGTCACCTCGACCGGCTCCGGCCGGTCCGGGGCCGCGGCGGCGGATGTCGTGGCATCGGGACCGCCGGCGCCGGTACGGGTAACGGCGCCGCTACGCGCCGAGGCGCCGCCGCGCTCCGCGGCGTCGCTGCGGGCGAAGGTCAGCCAGCCGCCCGCCCCGACCAGGACCAGGGCGGCGATGCCGCCGATCCACCAGCCGCGATGGCGTGAATCGTCGCGAAGGTGGCTCGCAGCGGTCGCCGGAGCGCCGGGGGAGACGGCTGCCGCGGGCGGCGGCGCACGCCGCCGGGGCTGCGGCGCCCGGCCGGCCACGATCCGGGCGTTGGCCTCCAGGAGCAGGGCCTGGACCTTGCCGCTCATGGTGGGCCGTGGTGGCGCCGCGCCGTCCTCGATCTCGAAATGGCCGGCACGCGCCGCCACCAGGGCGACGAAGGCTTCGAAGCCGGTCAGATCCTCGAAGGCGGCGCTCACCACCTCGCCGGCATCCAGGTAGAGCGCGCCGTTGCCCTCGGCCGCCAGCACCTTGACGCAGCAGGTGCGGCGCGCCACCCCTGCCACCTGCACCAGGTCGGCGAGCGAGAACTCCGCCAGGTCTCCGGCTAGTTTCATGGTCGGCTCATCGGTGGGCCCGCGGGTCGGGCACCATCGTAGGAACCGCATGCGGCGCCGGTGTGAACGGCGTGAGGCATCACGATGGCACCGGCGGGCATGAAGCCTGCACGCGCTGTTAGAATTCGCCGCCGTGGTGAAATCGATCCCCAACCCAACCGCCACCCCTCGGAGGCTGCCGCCCATGAGCCGAAACTCCTGCCGCCCCCGTCTCCCGCGCGGCGGCGCGGCCGGCCGCCGCGCGCTGGCCTGCGCGCTGCTCCTGCTGGCCGCCGGCGCCGCCGCCGCCCATGCCATCGAGCAAGGGCGCCTCCTCGGCACCGTCGTCGATGCCGCCGGCGCCCCGCTCGCCGGCGTCAAGGTGCTGATCACCAGCCCGGAGATGTCCACCTTCAAGCTCGAAAAGACCACCGATGCGCGCGGCCAGTTCTCCGCCATCATCCTCGACGCGCCGCGCGCCTACCGTATCCGCCTCGAGAAGCAGGGCTATGCCACCCTCGAGCAGCCGCTGAAGCTGAAGATCGAGGACACCCTGAAGGAGACGTACACCCTGGCGCCGGCCTCCGCCACGCCGGGCGCCGGGGCAGCGCCGGGCGCTGCGGGCGCCGCCGCCGCCGCGCCGCCGCCAGCGCCGGCCCCCCCGGCAAACGCCGCCGAGGCCAAGTCGAAGCACGACGCCGCCGTCGCCTACAACGAGGGCGTGGCGGCGCTGAAGGCGAAGGACCTCGCCGGCGCCGCCGCCAAGTTCGAGCAGGCGGCGGCGCTCGATCCCAAGCTGCCGGCACCCCAGGCGGTGCTGTCCACCGTCTATCTCGAGCTGCACCGGCCTGCCGACGCCCTGGCCGCCGCCGACCGCGCCCTGGCGCTCGATCCCGGCAGCGCCAGGCAGCGCGTGCTGCTCGACCGCTACGAGGCGCTGCGGCAGCTGGGCGACCGGCAGCGCGCCGCCCAGGCGTTCGCCGCTCTCGCCGCCAGTCATCCACCGCCCGACATGACCCGCGAGCTGGCGGTGCGCCTCTACAACGAGGCCGCCGACGCCTTGCGCGAAAAGAAACCCGACGACGCGCTGGCCGACCTCAAGCAGGCGCTCGAGGTGGACCGCACCCTCGAGCCCGCCTACGGCGCGCTCGCCAACATCTACCTGGCGAAGCAGGACCCGCGCGCGGCGCTGGAGGTGGCCGACCGCTGGGTGGCCGCCGCGCCGCAGAGCCTGCAGGCGCTGCAGGTGCGCCACAAGGTGCTGGTCGAGCTCAAGGACCCGCGCGCCAAGGAAGCCAAGGCGGCGATGGACAACGCCAAGGGCGACGCCGGCAACCCGCTCAACCAAGGCATCGAGCTCTACAACGCCAACCGCGTCCCGGAGGCGACCCAGGCCTTCGAACGCGCCGTGCAGGCCGATCCGAACACCGCCAAGGCGCACTACATGCTGGGCCTCTGCTACACCAACGCCGGCGACATGGCGCGCGCCAAGCAGCACCTCGAAGCGTTTCTCAAGCTGGCGCCCAACGACCCGGACGCGGAGACCGCGCGCCAGATGCTCAAGGAGCTGAAGTAAGGGCGCCGGCGCCGGCGCGCGCCATCCCGGCGTCGAGGGGCATGCGCAGCAACGCCACGCAGCCGGGCGGCGGCGTGCGGCTGTCGAGGGTCAACGTGCCGCCGTGGGCTTCGGCGATCTGGCGCGACAGCGCCAGCCCGATGCCGGTGCCGTTCGGCTTGGTGGTGTAGAAGGGAACGAACAGGTTCTCGCGGCTGGCGATGCCGGGGCCCTCGTCCTCCACCCGCACCTCCAGCATGCCGCCGTTCAGGCGCCAGCCGATGCCGACGCCGCCGCGCGTCTGCAGCGCCGCGTCGGCCGCGTTCCTCACCAGGTTGATCAGCAGCTGTTCGAGCTGATCCGCGTCGCCCTCCATCACCACCTCCGCTCCTTTCTCGACGAACACCGGCAGGCGGTTCTCGAGCGCCGCGACGCGGCGGATCAGCTGCGCGATGGGCACCGCCGCCAGCTGCGGCGGCGGCAGGCGCGCCAGGCGGGCGTAGGCGGCCATGAAGCGGATCAGGGCGTCCGACCGGTCGCCGATGATCTCGAGGCCGCGCTGCATGTCGTCGCGCCAGTCGGCGGGCGGCGGCTGGCGGCCGAGCAGCGACGAGAGGGTCGCCGCCATCGAGCGGATCGGCGCCAGCGAGTTGTTGAGCTCGTGCCCGAGCACCCGGATCAGCCGTTTCCAGGCCTGGCGCTCCTCCTCGCGCAGAGTGCGCGAGACGTCGGAGATCACCAGCAGGCGATGCGGCAGCCCGCGCTCGCGAAACCGGCTGCGCCGGACGTCCCAGCGCCCGGGTCCGCCCGGAAAGGCGTGGTCCAGGGTGCGCGCCTCCTCGCCTTCGAGGAAGCCGCCGAGGCCGAGCGCCGCCGCGGAGCGCCCCGCCAGACGCTCGGCGGGGGCCGCCAGCAGGCGCTCGCCGGCGCGGTTGACCAGCTGCAGCCGGTCGCGGTCGTCGAAGGCGAAGAAGGCCACCTCGACCTCCTCGATGACGCGGTGGAGCATTGCCGCCGCCTCCACGGCGCCCAGCCGCTGCTCGCGCAGCGTGCCGCCGATGGCGTTGACCTCCTCGAACACCTGGCCGAGGGCGTCGAGACGCGGCGCCGGCCGGGCGCGCAGCGAGAAGTCGCCCTCGCGCAGCGCCGAGAGCAGGTTGGCGAGCGTCCGCAGCGGCCGGATCACCCGCCCCTGCAAGGTCGAGGCGAGCGCCCACCAGGCGATCGCCAGCAGCACGGTCCAGGTCCAGCGGGTGGCGGCGCCGTAGCCGCCCGTCCAGAGCAGGATCATGGCGAGCAGCGCGCCGGGCAGGCCGACCGCCAGCGCCTGCAGCAGGATGCGGGTCTCGAAGCTCCCGGACCGCCGCTCGCGCGCCGCCTGGCCGGTCGGGGGCGCGCCCGAGCCGCCGGACGTGCCCGGCTCAGAGGCCATGTTTCTCGAGCCGCCGGTAGAGGGCGCTGCGGGACAGCCCCAGCGCCTGCGCGGCCTGGCTGACGCTGCCGCCGTAGCGCGCCAGCGCCTTTTCGACCAACAGCTTCTCGACCTCTTCGAGCGGCAGCTCGTCGAGCCGCGCCGGGCCGGGCGGCGGTGTGCCGGTGTCGAGGCCGAGGTCCGCGGCGCGCAGCCGCTCGCCGCTCGCCATCAGCACGCCGCGCTCCACGGCGTGGTCGAGCTCGCGCACGTTGCCGGGCCACTGGTGGGCGAGCAGCGCCTTGACCGCGTCCTCCGCGAATCCGGCGATGGCGGCTGGCGCTGCCGCCCCGGCCGCCCCGGCTGCCGCGGACCGCGAGCGCTGGCGGTAGGTGTGGAGGTGGCGCGCGAGGAAATGCTCGGCGAGCGGCATGACGTCGGCGCGCCGGTCGCGCAGCGGCGGCACGTGGATCTCGACGGTGTTGAGCCGGAACAGCAGATCCTGGCGGAAGCGTCCGGCGGCCACCTCCTGGCGCAGGTCGGCGTTGGTGGCCGAGAGCAGCCGCACGTCCGCCGAGCGGGTGCGCGACGAGCCCAGCCGCTCGAACTCGCCGGTCTCCAGGACGCGCAGCAGCCGCGCCTGCTGGGACAGCGAGATGTTGGCGATCTCGTCCAGGAAGACGGTGCCGCCGCCGGCAAGCTCGAAGCGGCCCACCCGGTCGTCCTTGGCGTCGGTGAAGGCGCCGCGGACGTGGCCGAACAGCTCGCTCTCGAACAGTGACTCCGAGAGGCCGCCGGTGTTGACGGTCACCAGCGGCCGGTCGGCGCGGGCCGAGACGGCGTGGAGGGCGCGCGCCACCAGCCCCTTGCCGGTGCCGTTCTCGCCGGTGATCAGCACGTTGGCCTCGGAGGGCCCGATCCGCTCGACCAGCTCGAGCACGCGGCGCATCTCCGGCGACTCGGCGATGGGCAGCGCGGCGTCGGCGAGGCCGGCGCCGGTGGCGGCGCGCAGCAGCTGGTTCTCGGCCTCCAGGCGGTCGCCGCGGCGCAGGGCGCGGGCCAGCTCGACCTGGGTGCGCAGCACCGACAGCAGGCGCTGGTTCTCCCACGGCTTCTCGACGAAGTCGCGCGCCCCCTGGCGCATGGCGGCCACCGCCACGTCGATGCTGGCCCAGGCGGTCATCACCACCACCGGCAGGGTGGCGTCGATGTCGCGCAAGCGGCCGAGCAGGTCGAGCCCCTCCTGCCCGGAGGTGGTGTCGCGGGAGTAGTTGAGATCCAGCAGCGCGACGTCGAGGTCGCGGGTGGCGAAGGCCTGGATGACTTCCGCGGGAGAAGAGGCCAACAGCGTCTCGAAGCCCTCGGCCTTGAGCAGCAGCCGCAGGGCTTCGCGCACCTCGCGCTGGTCGTCGGCGACCAGCACCCGCGGCCGGGGCGGCGAGGGCGCGCTCATGCCATGACTCTACCGCGAGCGGTCGGCGAAAAGCCGGTTGAATGGGGGAGGAGGGCCGCTGTGCGCGAGGTGCGCGCGAGGTCAATTTCCTTGACCTCGCGTGCACCTCGCGTCCAGCGGACCGGGCGGGGGAGCCCCTCTAGACTACAAAGCCGCGCTCGGCGAGCTCCTTCTCCTCGATCTGCCGCTGCGGTCCCTGCTCCTCCTCGACGACCCGGCCGTCGAACAGGTGGATGGTGCGCTCGGCGTAGCGCGCGAAACGCGGGTCGTGGGTCACCATGCAGATGGTGGCGCCCTCTTTGTGCAGCTCCGCCAGCAGGTCCATGACCGCCTCGCTGTTGCGCGAGTCGAGGTTGCCGGTCGGCTCGTCGGCGAGCAGGATCGACGGCTTGCCCACCACCGCGCGCGCCACCGCGACGCGCTGCTGCTGGCCGCCCGAGAGCTGCGAGGGATAGTGCTTCATGCGGTGCGACATGCCGACCCGCTCCAGGGCTTCCTGGACGCGCTCCTTGCGCTCCTTGGCCGCCATGCCGCGGTAGGTCAGCGGCAGCTCGACGTTCTCGTACACGGTGAGATCGCCGATCAGGTTGAAGGCCTGGAAGATGAAGCCGATCTCCTGGTTCCTGATGCGGGCGCGGTCCGAGAACGACAGGTCGGCGACCTGCTTGGCGTTGAGCCGGTAGCGGCCCTCGGACGGCGTGTCGAGCAGGCCCAGGATCGAGAGCAGCGTGGTTTTGCCGCAACCCGACGGGCCGGCGATCGAGACGTACTCGCCGTTGCGGATCTCGAGATGGATCCCGGACAGCGCGTGCGTCTCGACCTCATCGGTGAGGAAGACCTTCGTCACGCCTTCGAGATGGATCAATGCCTCAGTTGCTGCGTTCATCTTCGTCTCCTAAAAGGACGCGGTAACCAATTGCAAGCGATCGTGTCGATCGGTGCCGTCAAAGGCGTCAGAACCGTTCAGGGCCATGCCGCGGTTCAACCCACCAGGCGGATGCGTTCGAAGCCGTCCTGGGCCGAGGTGTCGGAGAGGATCACCTGGTCCCCGGGCTTCAGGCCGCTGACGATCTCGATGGTGTTGACCGAGCTGCGTCCGAGCATGACCGGCACGCGCTGGGCTTCCTTGCCGCCCTCGGTCAGCTTGAACATCTCCACCTTGCTCTGCGCCTGGCCGTAGGCCGGCCGGCCGACGTAGAGCACGTTCTCCAGGCGCTCGATCTCTATCGTGCCGTCGACCGAGAGATCGGTTCGGGCCCCCTGCGGCAGCGGGCCCTGCAGCGTCACGTCCACCAGCACCGTGCCGTCCTGCACCGAGGGCGCGACGCGCGCCACGACCCCCGAGGCGATGCCGTTGCGGGTGTCGACCGACGCCCGCTGGCCGGGACGCACGTCCTTGGCCTGGGTCTCCGGGATGCGCAGCTGCGCCTTCAGCTGGTCGGGACGGGCGACGCGCGCCAGGGTGGTGCCGGCGGTGACGCGCTGGCCCACCTGCACCGGCACCTCCTGCAGCACGCCGGCGAGGCCCGCTTTCACCCGCAGCGAATCGATCTGGCGCTTGCGCAGGTCGTAGAGCGCCGCCAGCTGGTCGACCCGCGACTGCTGGGCGGCCTCCTGGGCGCCGGCCGACTTCTCGTTCTGCTTGAACTTGTTGTCCTCGATGGCGACCTGCTTGCGCAGCTCCTCGGCCTTCAGCAGCGACAGCTTGAGGGTGAGGTCCGGGATCAGGCCGTCGGCGGCGAGCTTCTTGTTGGCCTCCGCCTGCAGGTCCGCCTGGGCGCTGTTCGACTTCGCGCCGCTCACCAGCGATTGCTGATTGAGCAGCTGGGTGGCGAGCTGGGCGCGCAAGTTGTTAGCGTCGGCCTGGGCGGCCCTGAGCTGCGCCAGCGCCTCGGCGGCGTTCTGCTCGACCTCCGGGTTGCTCATGTCCATGAGCAGGGTGTCCGGCGCGACCGTCACGCCGGGGAGGTTCGGGATACGTTCGATGCGCCCCTCGACCTGCGCCGAGATGAAGCGCACCGCGGAGTCGATCGGCACCAGGGTGCCGGAGCCGCGCACCTGGCGCAGCATCGAGCCGCGCTGGACGGTGTCGATCCAGACCGTCTGGCGCTCGACGGTGGGGGCGGCCGGCTTGAGGCGAGACAGCCCGAGCGTGATCAACGCGACCGCCACCAAGGCGCCGGCGGCGATGAGAGCGTTGCGCTTGCGCCGCTTCTGCGCCTGTCCTGTACGAACGATATCCATAGTGAGCGTCCTCTCACCACCTCAATACGCAGCTCGTGTGCCACGGTTCCTCTCATGCTAGCGTGGGCGCCGTGAGCGTCGAGGAGCACCGCGCGTATGCCCCGGCAGCGTTGGGCTACGGGCTGATCACGGTCAGCGACACCCGGGCGCTCGACGACGACGTCAGCGGGAGGCTGTTGCGCGAAGGGGTCGTCGCCGCCGGTCACCGGGTGCTGGGAACGCGGCTGGTGGCCGACGACGTGGCGGCGATCCGCACCGCGGTGCGGCAGATGCTCGAGCTGCCGGAGCTCGACGTGCTGGTGCTCACCGGCGGCACCGGCTTCTCGCCGCGCGACCTCACGGTCGAGGCGGTGGCGCCGCTGTTCGACCGGGCCGTCGAGGGGTTCGGCGAGCTGTTCCGGATGCTCTCCTACCAGCAGGTGGGCGCCGCCGCCATGCTCAGCCGCGCCGCGGCGGGCCTGGTGGGGGGCCGCGCCGTCTACCTGCTGCCCGGCTCGCCGAAGGCGGTGTCGCTGGCCCTGGAAGCGCTCATCCTGCCCGAGACGGGGCACCTGCTGGCGCAGGCCCACCGGTCGCGCTGAAGGGGGAGAATTTGCGCTCGCCGCGGTCCGTTATGCCGGGCGGACCCGGCCGGGCGGCCGGCCAGGGCGGGTCCTTGGTGGCATGGGCGCGTGCTGCCGGCGGTGTTCGGCTTAGACGCGGCGTCCGGTCAGCAGGCGCCAGAGGACCAGCAGGACGATCGCGCCGAGCGTGGCGATCACCAGGTTGCGCAGGTCGAGGCCGCCGGCGAGACCGCCGAAACCGAGCAGCGTCGACAGCCAGCCGCCGAGCAGGGCGCCGACGATGCCGATGACGATGGTGATGATGCAGCCGCCCGGGTCGCGGCCGGGCACCAGCGCCTTGGCGACGATGCCGGCGATCAGCCCGAGGACGATCCATGCCAGGATTGACATCTTCCGCGCCTCCTTGTCCCGCGCCGCCCGCCGCGGGCGTATGGGCGCCGACGGGTGCGAGAGGCGTGCCAGCGGCGGGCCGGCGAGCGCTGGCGGCTGCCGGCGCTGCCGCCCAAACATCGGACATGATCGGACATGACCGGACATGACCGGACATGACATGCAACTAGAATCCGAGCGTTATGACTGAGTCAGGCGATTCCACCGCGGCCGCCACGGGCGATCGCCTGCCGGTCGCCGCGCAGGCGGCAGGCGGCGGCGCCGAGGAGCGCCGGCCACGGCTGTTCCTGATCGACGGCTACTCCAACATCTTCCGGGCCTTCTACGCCATCCGCAATCTCTCGACGACGAAGGGCGAGCCCACCAACGCGGTCTACGGCTTCCTCACCATGCTGCGCAAGCTGCTGCGCGAGGAGCAGCCGGAGCTGATCGGCGTCGCCCTGGACGTCGGCAAGACCTTCCGCAGCGAGCGTTTCGAGGGCTACAAGGCGAACCGCACGCCGATGCCCGAAGACCTCGCCAGCCAGATGCCCTGGATCCGCCGGGTGCTCGAGGCGTTCCGCATCCCGGCCCTGGAGCTCTCCGGCTACGAGGCCGACGACGTCCTGGGCAGCCTCGCCTGCCGCGCCGCCGCGGCCGGCTACGACGTGGTGCTGGTGTCGGCGGACAAGGACCTGATGCAGCTCGTCGAGCCGCACGTCGCGCTCTATCACACCGGCCGCTCGAAGCTCTACGGCCCGGGCGAGGTGACGGAGGACTTCGGCGTGCCGCCCGAGAAGGTCGCCGACGTGCTGGCGCTGATGGGCGACTCGATCGACAACATCCCGGGCGTGCCGGGGATCGGCGACAAGGGGGCGAAGGCGCTGATCCAGGAGTTCGGGTCGCTCGAGGAGCTGCTGGCCCGGGCCGCCGAGGTGCCGCGCAAGGCCTACCGCGAGGGGCTGCTGCAGCATGCCGAGCAGGCGCGGATGTCGAAGGAGCTGTCGACCATCCACACCAACCTCGACATCCCCTTCGATCCGGCGGCCCTGCGCCGCGATCCGCCGGACAACACGGCTCTGCGGCGGCTCTTCACCGAGCTCGAGTTCTTCTCGCTGGTCGAGGAGCTGGCGCCGGAGCCGCCGGCCCAGGGCACGATCGCGGGGGCCGGCGGAACTGCCGGGGCGTCGCCGCCGGAGGTGCGGGAGGCGCTGTCGCCGGACGAGTGGGAGGCGCTGGCGGGGGCGCTGGGAGCTCCGGCGGCGCTTGCCGAGGCCGGCCATCCGGCGCCCCAGGACGCTGGCGAGATCTTCGTGGCGGCCGTCGGCGAAGCGCCGGCCATCGCCCTGGCGGTCATGGCTCCCGGCAGGGGTACCGGGGCCGGCGAAGGCGATGGCGACGGAGA
>WNFI01465718.1_pt1 | contig 15451 bp, 9 predicted proteins | sample 5400471 | NCBI WGS metagenome assembly WNFI01 (sample SAMN13153348, study PRJNA577476) | soil metagenome | isolation source: 100 cm saprolite on Douglas fir-dominated hillslope | place: USA:California | collected 2013-09-17 | reverse complement strand
GTGGTCTGCCAGCGAGCGAAATCTTTCCCATCGAGCACATTTCCGCTGTCGCTCAGCGTATCCTGGAAAAAAAGGGCCAGCAGGCGCTCCAGTATGGCTCAACCGAAGGCTATACCCCTCTGCGCGAACTCCTCGCGCACCAGTTCACCCAGCAAGGCATCAACGTCTCGCGCGAGAATATTGTCATCACGTCTGGTTCACAGCAGGGTCTGGATCTGCTGGGGAAAGTGCTGCTGAATCCGGGCGATCGCTTGCTGGTGGAATCCCCAACATATATGGGTGCGCTCCAGGCTTTCAATCCTTACGAGCCGGAATATGTGGCCGTACCCTCGGACGAAGAGGGTATTGTGACTGGGGAACTGGAACCAGCCTTGCAGCGAAACCCCAAGGGTATGTATGTCCTACCCACCTTCCAGAATCCCTCCGGCGTCTCTTTCACGCTGGAGCGGCGCACTCAACTGATCGAGATGGCCGGACGCTATAGAGTGCCCATCATCGAGGACGATCCCTATTCGCAGTTGCGCTTTGAGGGCGAACCATTGCCCTCGTTGCTGGCCCTGGAGCATGCGCGCCAGCAGCAGGGAGAACAGCGCTCCCAACCCTACGAGGGAAATGTCGTGATGTTGAACACCTTCTCGAAAGTCCTAACGCCGGGTTTGCGCGTGGCCTGGATCGTGGGACCGGCGCAGGTGGTGCGCAAGTTGGTGTTGGCGAAGCAGGGCGCGGACCTGCATACCGCGACCTTTAATCAGATGATTGCCTATGAACTCACCCGAACGGGCTTCCTGGAGGAGCACGTTCCGCTTCTCCGCACGCTGTATCACGAGCGATGCAACGCCATGCTAGCCGCGCTCGAAGCGTACTTCCCAGACAATGTAAGCTGGACACATCCCCAGGGCGGCCTGTTCTTATGGGTTACGCTGCCGGAGGGCGTCGATACAGCGCAGTTGCTCAACGACGCGCTGGAATATCGCATCGCCTTTGTGCCCGGCGCGGCCTTCCACGCCAATGGAGGCGGTTCCAATACAATGCGCCTGAGCTTCTCCAATGTGAACGCCGAGCAGATTGAGGAAGGAATCAGGCGGCTTGGCAAGCTGCTGCACACCAGGATGTTACGCGCATGAACATCCCTCCCACGCCCGGCTGGTGCGCAATCGCGGCCAGCACCAGGCATTAGGGCCAGCACTCCATCTTCCGCATCGACACGATGCAAACAGATTTTCTCTCATCAGTTGCTCTGAGGAGCAACGTCCAGTCAAAAAGGAGAGGAGAGGGTTCTTGCAGTTTTATCTTGAGGAGAGAGAGGCTTATGCTATGAAACTGGTTGTCCGTCATCTGACTGAGGCCGATCTGGAGGCGGCCGGAACCATCGCGATGGCCGCGTATGAGCGTACCCAGAGTCTTGAGGCAGCGGTGCGACGCAACCTGGCATTGCAGCCAGACGGGTGGTATCTTGCCCTGCTCGATGATACACCGGTTGGTCTGGGTGGCGCGGTGAACTATGGTCCGTTTGCCTATCTCGGACTCATGTCAGTCCTGCCCTCAGTGCAGGGCCACGGTATTGGGATGGCTCTGATGGAACGCATTCTCGCCTGGTTGGATGACCGCCAGTGTCCAACCGTCCTGCTCAATGCTCGCCCACGCGCAGTCTCCCTGTATAAACGCTACGGCTTTGTCGAGATCGACCAGACCCTGCAATTGCACCGTTCTGAACAGGCACCAATGATGCAGCCTCCTGCGCCTCGTGTGACATTCATCCCTGCGGATGAAATCCCTGTGGTCGCCGCTTTCGATACCCTGGCTTTTGGGGCCAATCGCCTGGCAGCGCTCTCCGACTATTGCGCGCAGGAAACAGCGCGCTTCCTGATCTCTCGTGATGCCTCTGGCCAGCTCACTGGTTTTCTTGTAGCACGTCAGGGCACGCTGGGTCCCTGGAATACCTCAGCTATGGCTGACGCGAAATGCCTCCTGCAGCAAGCACTGGCGCTGCCATTTTTGGGACCGCTCACCGTTTCGCTCTCCGCTCGTCATCATGGCGCGCTTGATCTGCTTGCCCGTTACGGCTTTCAGGTTCACAGAGCCCTGCCGCATATGCGCCGAGGTCAACCGCTCCAGCGCGATACGCAGTTCCACTTATACGCGATGGATAGTCTGGGCCTGGGATAAAAGACGTGGTTATGCCTGTATTCCTTGCGACTCTTCGATCTGCCCGTTTTGGGGATCAGCCCTGGCAGGTCGTGCTGTCACATGGGAAATACATTGATATGACGGTGATGGGATCGCCTCACGGCTGAGCAACTGCGCGAGGCGATCACACGCATTCAGCAAGATCCCATGATCACAAGGACCTTCTTCCACGTGGAACGGGAGCGCCAACGGCGTATATCATCAAGGATGCGATGGCGCGTGATCGAGAGAAGCCAGGAACGAGCACCGCCAAGGTCTTTGGTGTACACCGCGCGATGTTGCCAAATGGTGAGAAAAGCAACCTGCAGGAGATCTTCAGCAGCTTGCGTGTTGGAAGTGCCCGGTAGGCCATACAAAAGAACAGGCGGCTATAGCGTCTGTAGAGCATTTCCATGGCAGCGCTCTCTCCTCTCACAATGGCATCCATGAGGCACTCGTCGCTGATCCCCTCATTTGCATCGGATACAGGCATCATCTTCTCCTGTGTTTTGTCGTTCTCTGCCAACTCTAAGCTTCCGTAGACAGTTTCCCCTACAACATAAAGAGATACTTTAGAAGGATTAGAAATTTATGTACCCCTCTTTTTTACAAAAGCATCGGATATCACGTATACTACAAACCGTAGGTGCTGGCGGAACTTTCACGTCAAAATGCTTCTGCTGGATCTTCTCAGCCAACTCATCCACAGATATCACCACTTGTTCGATCTCAGCCTGGTCACAAGAAACTTCCATCAACGCGTTCGCTCGCTGCTCTTCGGCGGTCCAATAGAGCCAGAGACGCTGGGGGAGCTGGCCGAGATGGTTCTGGAGCGCGTAGGCATAGAGCTGGAGCTGTTGCTGATAAAAAGTCAGACGCTCCGCATCTTCAGCAGGGCTGCGCTGCGTTTTAAAATCGATCACCTCCAGCCCCTGTTCCCCCTTGACAAGCAGATCGACTTTCCCACGCAAAACATAGGTATCCCGATTGATCTGCACAGGAAATTCGGCGGCATGGATCGTGCGCATCTCTCGTTGATTCTGCTGGTAGTAATTCAACACCTGTCGCCTGGCCTGCTCTTTCTCTTCTGCTGAGATCGCACGTGTGGAGGTATGCTGCAAGCGCGCATACATCTTCTCAAAGATCCTTTGCACGCGCTCTTCATCAAGCACCTCACATGTGTTGGCAAGCACCTGGCGATGAAGGTGTTCAATGGTCTGATGGACAAGCTGGCCAAAGAACGCATCGACGGGACGCGAGGGCGCAAAACGATGCTCGTAGAAATAGCGATAGCGGCGCGGACAGGTCTGATAGGTCTGGATATGCGTGGTAAAACCGTAACGCGGCTTCGGGAGTTCGAGTTCCCCCAAACTCTCGTACGTTGGTAATATCATCGGCCTCTCGCGTCTCTCTTGCCACGATGAACTCTCCTGCCAGAGTTTGAGAAAATCGTTCTGGGGTTTTCTCACGGCTGAGAGAACCAGGAGATCCCTGGCACGTGAGAACGCCACATAATAGAGCCGTTTGCGATCACAGCCAGGGATACGCTCTGGCGGCTCGAACGGCGGATGCTGAAAGTACGGTTGCAAAAGCACACGCTCTTTCTCGATGAAACGAGACGGAGGCTTATCTAATCTACCAACGACCACCACAGGAAATTCTAAACCCTTCGCTTGATGGATCGTCATAATCTGAACATGCCCTTTTAAGAAAGGGCGCTGCTGATCCTCTTCCTCATTCATGCCTTCGCGATAGAGAAACGAGAGAAAACGCTCAAAAAAGGACGCTCTGAGATCCGCCAACCCATCTGTCGGCGCGCCCTGACGGCTATACCGTTTTTGAAAATTTTCGAGGATCCGGGAGAGTTTCCCGTGTTCTTTCAGCCAGGCCACCAAATCAGCGAATTGCTCCGCCTCATCCTGCATATCAGTTGCCGCGAGATGCATCACAGCGGGAGCTGAGCGAGACGATGTCTTTGTCGCCACCAACGTTTTCTCTGTACGCAAAGGCAAGTTCTCTCCATTCGACCAGTTGAAATTTTCAATCCAGCGATTGCACGTCGCAATAATTTCGGCTTGCGAACGATAGTTGGTTGTTAGATGGATCATTAGGCAGCCAGGAAATGTCTCCTGGGCAAAGGTGAGAATATTGCGCACGGTTGCGCCCCGAAAGCGATAGAGTGCCTGGTCTTCATCGCCAATCACGATGAGATTTTTCGGATCAGAGCCAGAGGCCAGCAAGGTGAGAATCTGCTCCTGGATATAATTGGTGTCCTGATATTCATCAACGAGAACGTAGCGAATCGTGCTGGTAATTTTCTGCAAGGTCTCCGTTTGGCTCAACAATTTATACGTCCATTTCTGGAGATGGGCGAAATCAGTGCTATTAGTTTTGAATAGGATCTTGCGATACTGCTCATAGGCATCGATGACATAACAGAGCAGGGTACTCGGTATCGTCTGCTCGCGGGCAAGGCGAGGTTTGTCAGCTTGCAATTTTTCAAGGATGAGTTCCTCTGCGATCATGTCAAAGTAGGGGGTGAGATGCTTCGCGACTTCCCAATCGGTTCCCCAACGGTCGCGCAGGAAAGGCAATGCATGGCCAGGACAAATCTCCACCAGATAGTCAAAAACCAGCAGGCGCTGGTGAAACTGGTCAAGCACTTCGTATTCGCTACTCAGCGAGGTTTCAGGCAAGTATTCATCAACCAGTTGCTGGCAAATCCCATGAATAGTCCCCACCCTGAGCCGCGACAAATCACCTGTGTGATGGATATCCCTGGCAATCGAGGCCAGGCGATCCTGTAGTTCATAAGCAGCTTTTTCAGTATAGGTGCAAAGAATGATCTGTGAAGGCTCCGCATCGCCACAGAGCAGGAGATTCATCGCCAGTAGCGTCAGGCTGCGCGTCTTCCCGGAACCCGGCCCCGCCACCACAAGCAGTGGACCACGTTTATGCGAGACAACAGACTTTTGTGCCGTATTCAGAATGCGAGCGTTGGATAGTGCAGGTGAGATCAACATATTATTTCCTCTTGAAATTCATACTTCTGTGAATTTAGTCGAAAAATACAATATATGTCAATATTTATTGGAGAGAAAGTACTTATAGAGGATAATAACGAGTCAGAGAACACACTATTTTGTTCTGGCTGCCATTGAGCAATAAGTACCTGATGGCCAAGTTTCAAACCGTTGCTATCTATTGCACAGGAACAAGCAGTCCTTCCCGCTGGTTGCACAGAGAAGCATAATCTCTCGCATTTCTCGAATGAAAGAGGTATAATGGCTTCGCTTTCTCAATACAGGCAAAACGCTTTCTTAGTCAGGAGAAATTTTTATGAGCAACGCACCCTCATCACTTCCCGAGCCTGGCCAGTTGGTCGATGTACGCCGCCGGCGCTATGTGGTGGTGGACCTTGCGCAGAGTCAGCTTCCTCCTGATCTGCTGCTTCCGGGCAGCCTTACCGCTTCTCGCCAGCACCTGGTGACGCTCTCTTCGGTTGAAGATGATGCGCTGTACGCTGGGGCGCGGCTTCGAGCGCGGACGTGCGCACCATCCAGGCGCCCTTTCGCAGTGGCATCGACCTGGAGGATTATCAGCTCGATCCGGTAGCTCGGGCGATTATCATGCCGCGGGTGAATCTTCTGATCGCTGATGATGTTGGCCTGGGCAAGACAATCGAGGCCGGGCTGGTGGCGCAGGAACTGCTGATTCGCTACCGGGCACACCGCATGCTGATTATTTGCCCGGCAGCACTCCAGGTGCAATGGCATGACCAGATGCGCGATAAGTTTGGCCTGGAGTTCCGCATCGTTGATAGCCAGTTGATGCACGAGTTACGGCGCACGCGGGGCATTCATGTCAATCCCTGGACCCATTTTCCCCGTCTGATTACCTCAATTGATTTTCTCAAACGCGAACGCCCCATGCGTCTCTTTAGTGAGGTACTGCCTCCAGAGGGCGCGTCACCCTATCCGCGCAAATTCGACCTGCTGATCCTGGACGAGGCCCACAATGTGGCGCCCTCAGGTCGCGGCAAATATGCGACGGATTCGCAGCGCACGCAGACCCTGCGCCGCCTGGCTCCGCATTTTGAGCACAAGCTTTTTCTCTCAGCGACCCCACACAACGGTTACCGTGAAAGTTTCTCAGCCCTGCTGGAATTGCTGGATAACCAGCGTTTCGCGCGCAGCGTCGAGCCAGATCATGAGCAGTTGAACGCCATTATGGTGCGGAGATTGAAGTCGGAACTGCCGAAGCGCTGGGACGGGACGGCACGTTTTCCGAAGCGGGTGATTCAGGAATTGCCGGTAACTTATACGCCAGATGAGCACGCGGCACACCAGTTGTTGCAGGAGTACGCCCAGGCGCGCATTGAACGATCGCGCGAGAATGCGGTTGAGCATTACGCGACGGAATTTGTGCTCAAGCTGCTAAAGAAACGGCTGTTCTCTTCGCCGGAGGCGTTTTTCCAAACCTTGCAGCGGCACGAGCAGACATTAGCTGGCAACAGGCGCGCGGTGGTGACGCAGCGACCGGGATTGGGTATTCTGCGCAGCCGCATCGCGCAGATGGAGGAGGAGAGTGACAATGACGCCTCTCTGGATGAGGCTATGTCAGAGGCGCTGGAAGTGGCCGCACCGCTTTTCCGCGCACCAGATGAGCGCGAACGGGGATTACTCCAGCGCTTGCGCGCCTGGGCGGAACAAAGCAACAGGCAGCCAGATAGCAAAGCGCGAACGTTGATCAACTGGCTGCATACCACGCTCAAGCCTGAGGGCAAATGGTCCGATGAGCGCGTGATTATTTTCACCGAATACCGGGCAACGCAGAACTGGTTGTATGGGCTGCTGGCACAGGAGGGGTTCGCCGAAAAAGGGCCCGATGGAGAGCGGCGTTTGCTGATGCTCTATGGCGGCATGACAACCGATGAGCGCGAGGCGATCAAAGCCGCGTTCCAGGCCGATCCGTCCGAGGCTTCGGTACGCATTCTCCTGGCGACGGATGCGGCTTCGGAGGGCATTGATCTGCAAAATCACTGCTCTCGCCTGGTCCATTATGAGATTCCCTGGAATCCCAATCGCCTGGAACAGCGCAATGGACGCGTTGACCGCCATGGCCAGCGCGCGTCACAGGTGACGATTTATCATTTTGTTGGTAGTAGCTATCACAGCCAGGATGGCGATGAGATTCCGGTGGGAAAACTGGATGCCGATCTGGAGTTTCTCTGGATCGCGGTGCAGAAGATCGAGAAGATCCGCGAAGACCTGGGCAACGTAGGACCGGTTATCGCGGAACAGGTCGAGGAGGCCATGCTCGGTCGTCGGCGCAGACTCGATACAAAGCGAGCTGAGGAGAACGCGCCCTCGCGCCGCCTGCGGGCCTTTGAACGCAAACAGCGAGATCGCCTGGAGGAGCGCATTCAGCGGCTCTATCACCAGTTACAAGAGGGACGCCGCGAGTTGAGCCTGGCGCCAGAGAATGTGCAAGCAGTAGTTGAGACAGCTCTGGAGCTGGCACAGCAGCCTCCTTTGCAAAAGCGGATGCTGGAAGATCCTCATGGCGCGTATCCTCCGCTTGAAGTATTCGATGTACCAGCCTTGAGCGGGAGTTGGCGCGATTGTACCAGTGGATTGGAACACCCGCATACAAAACAGATACGCCCGATTACCTTCGACCACACAAAGGTCCAGGGTCGCGATGACCTTGTGCTGGCCCACCTCAATCATCGCCTGGTCACAATGTCCCTGCGTCTCCTACGCGCTGAGGTCTGGACCAGCGATGATCAACGCAACCTCTATCGCGTGACCGCTCGTACGGTGCCGCCCTATGCTCTGGACACGCCCGTGGTAATTGCTCACGCACGCCTGCTGATTCTGGGCAGCGATAACCAGCGCCTGCACGAAGAGCTGATCGAGGCTGGCGGCTATCTGCGCGAGGGCCGGTTCGCGCGCATGAACGAGGGCCAGCTGAAGCAGGCATTGGAGGCAGCGCAGACGCAAGCAGTGCCAGAGGCATTTCAGCAACGCCTGCAGGAGCAGTGGGAGCACCACCACGATGCTCTTCTGCAAGCCGTGGAAGCGCGTATGCGTGAGCGAGCGATGAGCTTACAGAATACCCTGGCGATTCGCGCAAAGAAGGAGCAGGATGATATCCGCGCCATTCTCACAGAGCTCAAAGAGAGCATCGCGCGTGAACTGCGCCAGCCCGAAGTGGTCCAACTCGAACTCGCTGGCTTTTCCCAGGAAGAGCACCAGCAATACGAACGCGATCTCTCGGCCCTTGAGGAGCGCGCCTCGCAAATTGATAGCGAGATCGAGCAGGAGATCGCGCGCATTCAGCGGCGCTTCGCCAACCCCCAGCCGCGGCTGTTTCCGGTCGCGGTGACGTACCTGGTGCCAGAGAATCTGGCGAGATAGTAGGGGCAGGCGAGGCTTCCAGAATCTGCTCCAGGATGAGTTGGAGCATACATCACGGAGAACGATTTATTTTAGCTTGTGTTTTCTTTTACTCTCTGCTATCATTGATGAGCCATAGATCGAATTATCAACCAATACTGTTCTGCAAGCAAGACGACACTAATATTTGCCAGATTGGAGGCAGAAAAAGAGGTATGGCCCGACGCCGTGGACTCGTACGCATCCTGGCACAGACACAACGACAGGCGCAACTGGAGTTGCAAAGAAAGCAAGCAGCGCTGCGACGAGAACAGGCCAGGATACAAATGCAGGCTGCACGAGCGGCTGAACAAGCGCGCAAAAATTATGAACGTGCCCTGGTCGCTCAACAGAAGGAGCGAGCGAGACTTTATGCAGAATCAAGGCAAGCGCATGTAACACTTCAGAACGAGCAGTTGGAACAGCAAATCGAGTCTCTAGAACATCTTTTGCTTGATTCCCTCACCATCGATCCTTTTATTAATGTTCAGTCATTAAAGCAACCACTTGCTCTCTCAGTATTCAATCCTGGGCCTCTTGGTGTGCCTGAACGCCCTCCTCAGTGGTATATGTATGTACCAGCTGAACCGAAGGGCATACAAAAGCTTCTCCCTGGAACCAAGGCAAAGCATGCCCAATCAGTCATAAAAGCACAGGAAACGTACCAGGCGCATATAAATGCTCACGCCGCCCGTGAATCTAGTCGCCAGCAAGCCCTTGCACAAATGAAGGCCGATTACGATCGCCAGATAATCGCCGAGCGACAGCGAATTGCTGTACAGCATGCGGAGATAGACGCCTTTGAGAGGGATCTTCAAGCTGGTTTGCCTCAGGCTATTGTAAAATATTTCACAATGATTCTTGCTTCAAGTGTGTATCCTGATAAATTTCCGAGAAAGGTAAAGCTAACCTATTCACCAGAAACCAAACAATTGGTTGTTGAATATGGGCTACCAGATTTTGAAGTGATTCCTGCGATTAATTCATACAAGTACATAAAAGCGAAAGATAGCATTATAGAAACAGCACGATCCCAAGCACAACGGAAATCGCTGTATACGTCGATTATCGCTCAGATCACATTGCGAACGCTGTCTGAACTTTTCAAAGCCGATCGTATGAAGTGCTTGGATACGATTATGTTCAATGGGTATGTGGAAAGTACCAACAAAGGCATTGAGCAATCGATGCGAACCTGCCTTGTGATCGTACATACCAGCCGCGAAGCTTTTACTGGCCTCAATTTGAAGCAGGTTACTCCTCAGACTTGCCTTACCATACTGAATGCTTCTGTCTCCAAGAACCCATCTGAACTCATACCAGTTCGCCCAGTGTCGGAGTTCAGCATGGGGAACCCTCACCTTCAAGGACATTCGACTGTTGAGAACAAAGAACAATCGCCATTTATATCTATGTCAGTCCCTCTGGCACCTGCAGTTCGGCCCAAGCCAGAGATCAGGCGAAGGTTTGAGCAACCGCTTGTCCAACGTGATACTAACACGCTGGCCCAACCTGCCCTTTTTAATGCAAGACCCAAGCTGGCTCCATCACCAATACCCCATAGTATTGAGTTAAATCAGAAGAAAATCGCTAAACTACACGAGGAATCAGAGCAATTACAGGAGCGCTTGACCGTTGAGGATGAAGAAGAACAATTACCATTCCCATCTGGGCCTGTTTCGGCTTCTGTAGCGCCTACGGGTTCTACAGGCCAACTAGATTTCCAAATGCAGATACAGGCAGGTGGAGGGGGCCGCACGATAGAAGCTGCTGCTCAAATGGGTCTTCCTGTGGAAAAAGTCGCACGGATCGAACAACGCAAAGACATGCCTGCGAGTTTAAAGTCAGAGATAGTACGAGGATACGAAAAAATCGAATTTGAGAGTATAAAAGCCTTTCCCTCACCAACGATGCGACCTCCTGTTCGATTGAACCAGGAGGCAATCGCGAAGTTGCGGGAAGAATCTGAACAATTGCAAGCGCGCCTGATTGTGGAGGCAGAAGAACAGGAGCAGCCCCATGTTCCATCCGCTCTAACTCCGATTTCGGCGACGCCTGCGACCGGCGTAATAACTGGATCTGCTCTAGAGGTGGATGAGGATTGGCAGAGCATTCTTCAGCAGTGGCAGCCTGAACACTGGGAAATCATTCGCTTGCTGTACCAAGAACAATCTGCACAATTGGTTACGGTGGAACGCAAAGTTCATCGTCCTATTTCCCGAATTATTGATGAGATTAATGCCCCTGTCGATGAGCAGCTTGGTGATCTGCTGATTGATCCTGAGACACAAACTCTTTCTCCTCACCTGCAAGCAATAGCTGAAAGTCTGGTCCGTTGGTATTTTTCTTCTATAGATAGGTAGACAATTTCATGAGCGAACGTAAAATTTCACCGCGTCATAGCAGCGCGATTCTGCAAGCATTTAGTAACGGCGTGACGCCGCGTATTGGGCTTGAGCATGTTGTGGTTGGGCGCAGCGCAGAGGTCGAAGCTATGCTCGATGATCTGGATTACCGCGTGGCAAAAGGAGGGGCGAGCTTCCGGCTAGTGGTTGGCCCTTATGGTTCAGGCAAAAGTTTTATGCTTCAGGTTATTCGCAACTATGCGCTGCAACGCAATTTTGTGGTCGCAGATGCCGATCTCAGCGCGGAGCGCCGTTTGACCGGAACAGGTGGCCAGGGGGTCAGCCTCTACCGCGAATTATTGAAGAACATGGCCATTCGCACCCGCCCTGAAGGTGGTGCTTTTGCGCCGTTACTCGAGCATTGGATGAACACGATTCAGGAGCAGGTTATGCGTTCCTCAGACCTCGCACCTGAGAACCCCAGATTTGCGATGTTGGTGGAGCGGAAAGTGCAGGAGACGCTCCGTTCATTCAGCGCGTTATCCAACAGTTTTGATTTCGCGCGTGTCCTCTCTCTCTACTGGCAAGCCTATCAGGCTGGCGATGAGGTGAAAATGGAGCGCGCGATACGCTGGTTGCGCGGCGAATATCAGCTGCTCAACGAGGTTCGTTTCGATCTGCAGGTCAATTCGATGGTGACCGATAAGAACTGGTATAATTATCTCAAGCTCTTTGCCTCGTTCTTCCAATTGATTGGCTATAAAGGCCTGGTTATCTTCTTTGATGAAGCCGTCAATCTCTACAAAATTAGCAATAGCGTTTCGCGAAACAATAACTACGAGCAGTTCTTGACCCTGTTCAATGATGTCAACCAGGGCGTGGCTCAGCATATCGGCTTGATTTTTAGTGGTACGCCTCAGCTTGTTGAAGATCCCAAACGTGGTCTGTATAGCTATGAAGCGCTGCGTTCTCGTTTGCAAGAGAGCCGCTTTAGCCAGAACGGGCGGCGCTCATTCGCAGGGCCTCTTGTGCGCTTAGATTCCCTTACCAATGAGGAAATTTTTGTCCTCCTGCAAAAGCTCCGCAACATCCATGCGCTTCATTACCATTACGCGGCAGTGATTACTGATCGTGACCTTCAGCAATTTATGGAAGTTGTGACAGCGCAGGTGGGATCAGCGCAACAACTTACTCCGCGCGAAGTAACGCGTGACTTGATCGCGGTGATGGAGATGCTGCGACGTGATAACGCGCTCACGTTCTCGGACATTATTCACAAACGCGATTTTGTTGCTTCTCGCCAGCAAGCAAATCCAGATGAATTGACGCCACAGAACGAGATCATTGATGATGATTCGTCTTTCGCCGGATTTACGCTATGAGTACAACAGGCCCATTCGCCCGGCTAGCGCCATTCATTCAAACCTATATCTATCAAAATCGCTGGGCGGATCTGCGTGATATTCAAAAGGCTGCTATTCCCGCTATTCTGGATACCAGCGATCATGTGCTGATTATGAGCGGCACTGCGAGCGGTAAAACCGAAGCTGCCATGCTTCCAGTGCTTACCTTATTGGAGCAATCTCCCTCAGAGTCGGTCGGTGTACTGTATATAGGTCCGCTGAAAGCGCTGATTAATGACCAGTTTGAACGAATTCAGGGGTTACTGCAAGAAAAGCCAGAAATTCCCATTCAAGGCTGGCACGGCGATATTGCCTATCATCAGAAAAAACGCTTTTTACAACAGCCGCGTGGCATTTTGCAGATTACGCCCGAATCAATGGAAGCCTTGTTTGTGAATCGCTCCGGGGAACTGGGCGTGATCTTTGGCGATCTGCGCTTTATCATTATCGATGAAATCCATGCCTTTCTTGGGACCGAACGTGGGCAGCAGGTGCTTTGTCATCTGCAGCGCCTGGAGCGTGCTATTCGCCGCCCTGTACGGCGGATTGGATTATCAGCGACGATTGGCGATACAGATATTGCTTTACAGTGGCTTGAAAGTAGTTCTCAGTTTCAAACTCATGCTCGCCTCGTGACCGAGTCAACACAGGGACGCCACATTGAGTTGCGCGTCAACCACGTTGTGATGGCCTCCGAAAAACGTGAATTTCAAGCGGATATCGCACCAGAAGAGGTCGGGATTCGTCGCAGGCGTAAAGGCTCTCCAGCCACAGATGTACCACCAATGCCAGAAGAGGATACCCTGGCTGTTAATCCTCCTGATAGGCGGTGGGAGTTACAGCAAAATAGCCAGGACTACTATGATGATCTCTTTGCCATGACCAAACGTCACCAGAAAACGCTCGTCTTCACGAATCGTCGGAATAAGGCGGAGCAGATTGCGGCTGAGCTGCGCCAGCGGCTAGCGCAAGAACAACCTGGCAGAGATTGGTATTTTGTCCATCATAGCAGTATCGCAGCCGATTTGCGCGAATTAGCCGAGATGAAGATGCGCGACGACACACAACAAGCCTGTACTATTGCGACTGCTTCTCTGGAGCTGGGGATTGATATTGGGCACCTTGATCTGACTGTTCAGGTAGATGCACCTCATACGGTTTCCAGTTTTGTCCAACGCCTGGGGCGCTCCGGTCGTCGCGGAACACCATCGCGTATGTGTTTTTATACATTCGAGTACCTGGACAGCGACACAGAAGCTCCGTCAGAATTAGAGCAAATACCATGGAACTTTCTCCAGACAATCGCGATCATTCAGCTCTACCTCGAAGAAAGGTGGATCGAGCCGCCGGATATTCCAACTATGCCGCTGAGTTTGCTCTATCAGCAGACTATGAGCGTCATGCGAGCGCGCACAGAATTGACGCCAGCTCAGTTAGCGCAATCTATTTTGAAATTGTCGCCTTTTCAATCAATAACGTTAGATGAATATCGTCTTTTTCTGCAACACCTGGTAACTCTCGATCAGCTTGCACAAATGGATGAGGGAACGCTGATTGTGGGCATGAAAGGTGGGCAGCTGACGAGCCATTATCACTTTTACGCCATCTTTGCTGATAATCAAGACTGCCGGGTACTTGCTGGTACCCAAGAAATAGGCACCATTCAAGGGTTACCAGAGCTTGAGAGCACTATTGGTTTAGCCGGGTACGCGTGGCGGGTGATCTCGGTTGATGAACGCGGGAAAACGGTACACGTCGAGCGAGCGAAGGGCGTTGTCAAGCCAAACTGGTTGTATATTGGAGATATATCCTTCCATGAACACGTGATGCAGCGCCTGCGCCAGGTTTTGCAAGAGGAGACAGTGTATACGTATCTTTCTCCCCTTGCACAGCAGCGTTTAACATTAACCCGCGAGTTTGCCAGACGCTCTGATTGGCTCCGCAGCTGCGTTGTCCGTCTCGAGCCCGGGCGTTTCGTGTTGTTTCATTGGACCGGCTCGCGCATCTATCGAACACTTGCGCATATTCTCAAATACATCGACTGGCATATTGAACTTCCCAGGAACGGCTCTTATATAAAAGTAGTCTATGATGGAGATACTGGCGCTGTGATTGCTGAATTGCGGAAAGTAAGTCCACAGGTGCCGGAGCTGGTGAAAGCGCTGGTCGCCGAGTTGAAAGATGGTCAGCTTTTCCAGGGAAAATATGATTATCTGACTCCGCGCCCACTATTAGAAAAAGCATATATCAATGATGTTCTGGATATTCCAGGAACCATGGAATGGTTGGCAATCTGCCGCTAGGGAGCTTTTATATACAAGAGGGTTGAAGAGTTGATGCTCGATGCAAACATTGAGCCTGATAACGAAGACAGGGAAAGGGCTTGAAATTTATCCTTTACATGCGCTACTATTGAGCCTGGCGCTGATCCCATCGCTGATCATTCATCCCGTAGAGAAGAGGCTGCACTATGCCCATTGATCGTTCTGTTGCGCGCGAGCACGCGGACTGGCTGGCGCTGGTTGAGGTGTCCGGCACGTTTTTGAGTCTGCCCATTCTGATGGAATCATTTGCCGGTGGGCTGGATAAGAAGGACGACGACGAGGAGCGCGAACTGCGCCGCCGCCTGCGCCTGGCCTATGACGAGTGGAGCGACAATCAGGCGGGCAATACTCCTGACCCGGCTATTCATACGCAGTGGCTGCGCTTTGTACTGGAAGAAATGCTGGAGATGCGCGCGGACACGCTACTGGAGGGGCAGCAGATCCCAACTCACCTGGCGTACGAGGCGAAGGAGCATGGCGAGACGCTGCGCCCGGACCTGGTGATCAATTCGCCCTTTGAGAAGAAGCCGCGCCTGCTGGTCCAGCTCTATCCCTATGGCCAGGGCATAGAAAAAGCTCTGCCCGGCAGGCACTGGAAAGCCTCGCCTGCTCTGCGCATGATGGAACTGCTGCGCAACACCGAGCCGCTGGGCACGCGCCTTGGCCTGGTGACCAATGGCCGCTCGTGGATGCTGGTGGACGCGCCGAAGAATGAGACGACAGGCTTCTATACCTGGGATGCCGAGATCTGGCTGGAGGAGCCCCTGGCCCTG